>Ga0172373_10003795_pt1 | contig 21712 bp, 13 predicted proteins | sample Lak10m_2_FD_114546 | JGI IMG/M metagenome (GOLD analysis project Ga0172373, IMG submission 114546) | Freshwater microbial communities from Kabuno Bay, South-Kivu, Congo - kab_092012_10m | ecosystem: Environmental > Aquatic > Freshwater > Lake | place: Democratic Republic of the Congo...
AATGTACCAGCAGCTCTAGCCAGTAGTGACATTATTGGTGGTATAGCTTCGAATGGACACAATGGATCTACATATTCAGCAGTGTCGGGCGCTATGTTGTTTGTGGCTGATGCTGCCTGGACTCCGTCGTCACATCCTACAAGAATTGATGTTATACTAGCACCTAGTAACAGTACAGTTGCTACTAAAAAGTTTAGTTTTTTACCTAATGGTGATTTCCAAGCCCAAGGCGATGTTGTGGCTTATAACACTAGCGATATATCACTTAAAACCGACATTGAACCCATCACAGGTGCCTTTACTAAGTTAACTAATCTGGATGGTATACTGTTTAACTGGAACCAACTGGCAACGGGTAAAGACACAGCTCAGCGCGAAGTAGGTGTAATAGCGCAACAGGTACAAGCAATCATGCCCGAAGCGGTCAAATTAAAAGACAATGGCACTTTGGGCGTAGCATATGAAAAACTTATTCCATTATTAATTGAAGCAGTCAAGGAACTTGGGCAAGAGGTCGCAAGGTTAAAGAACAAGATCTAATAAGGAATCTGCTGTGACATTACCGCAATGGACCCCGGGCCCTGGTTATACACCACTATCGCTAAAACAAATTCAAATTGAGTTTGGTTGTGAAATCTTTGGTCCCCCCACAGCAGTATCACTATATCCCACTGTACTAAGTTTTCTCCCTGCAACTTCAGTTACTATAGATGAAACTACAAATCGTGTAGTTACATTTACTTACAACTTTAGTAATCGTAACTCAAGAACCATTTATTGGAAGCTGGTTAACCTCACGACTAGCGCAGCAGATTATGACGGTGCTACGTCGGGATCTCTCACCGCGGACTCTGGTACGTTTACTGTAACAGCCAAGACTGATGTTACTACCGAAGGACCAGAAGGGTTTAGAATTGATTTGTTTTTAGATCCTAACGGTACAAGTTTTTACAATAGTGGTGCATATACTATAACTGATACAAGTTTAGACCCCTTAATATCTCCTACACCAACACCCACTCCTACTCCAACCCCTCCTCCTACATTTAGTTACTATTTAGAGGTAACTGGTAATGCTGTAGCAGAATATGGTAAACCCATATCAGTATCAATTACTGGTGCACCTAGTGAAGGTGTAGTCTACAAGTACCTAGCACCAACTATAGAAAATTTATACTTTGACTACAACCCTGATGTAGCATATGCCTACACTTCTAATAATAATGGTCTAACTAAAGAACAATACGCACAACGACATTGGGAAAATGAGGGGCGTAGTGAATTACGTCTTAGCCCTGCACAATTAACATCACTAGCACCCCCAGCCGACGGTACAGTGATGCTTAACAGTAGTGGAAGTAAAACATTTGACATTACCGATGGTGTGCCATTTCTAGGTCGCACAACGCCTTATAGTTTTCAGTTTAATGGCACTAAAACTGTTAATACACAATTTTACTCAGTCAAGGTTAATTCTGGTGTTCGACTAATTGTAACTGGTGAAGCAAAACGTCAGTACACAGAACCAATTTATGTTAGCATTTACGGTGCACCATACGACCAAGTTGAGTATATAGGTGCTACATCAGGTAATGTTGTACTTGACGACATGGGCACAATAGTTTTTAATATAAACTCAAGTACTCCATTAACACCAGGTACACATAATTGGGTATTTGATGGTACTCTTACCGCTAATAGAGAATATTACAGTGTTACTATTGAAAGTTACGCATTAAGTATTGTAGGCCCTAACACAGTTTATACTGGTGACACAAACAAAGTTACTATTATAACCGCAGTAACTGGTGCACCAAATGAAACAGTTACTTACACAGGTCCTACAAATGGTGAAATACGCCTAGATGCAACTGGGCAAGCTTCTGGTGATATAACATCAGGCGGCGAAATCATGCCAGGTACTTATACTTGGACTGGCGACGGAAGTCGTACTCCAGCTAATGCTACCTATACGGTAACAGTTAGAAAAATTAATGAAGTCATAGTACCAAACCCAAGTCCTTATTTACATCGTATATCAGAACCTATACGCTTATCAGTAAGTGGCGGAGTGCCAAGCTCGTCATTTACTATGAGCTGGATTGGTCCGTCGGCACTGTCGGGTTCAACTCGTTATTCATTAAACACCAATGGTAGTTGGGCCGCTGACGCTCAGTACTATTCTGAAGCAGGTCTGTACACCTATACTTTTGTGTTTGACGGTAGTAAAAATACTAGAACACATGTAATTGATGTACGCAACTACGAGCTTAAAGTTACACCTATTAACTTTACTGTACCTGCAAGCTCGGCTTATGACGCCGAACAACCAATTACAGTGTTAATTGAAGGAGCACCTGGCGAGATTGTTACAGTAAGTCGCCCTTACTGGTCGTCTCTGCGCGATGTTTATGGAGCTAACCGCACATGGAGTTCACTATTTTTAAAGAAAGACGTACATCGAGGATATGCTTTAAAAGAGTTTTATGAAGGACAAAGCGGCTCTACATGGGATGTCTACCCAACTAGCGGCGGATTTCCTACAAGAACAGTAACGTTAGATTCTAGCGGTAAAAAAGAATTTAATCTAAATGGCGACGGGGCTATTAATGTTGTAGCACAAGCTAGTGATTATAGCTGGACTCGTGATGGATCCAACACGTTCATTGCCATTAATGGTAATCGTATTGCATATGGCTACGGTAGAGGTCATACCATGGCAGTGTTGAACCCCGTTACTCTGGCAGTTGAAAGCATAGCCACCTATGATACATACGGCGGCACTCATGTAGCTTTAGAAACTGCATTAACAAATGTTGCTACTGGAAAAGTAGTAATACTTACTAGCTTTGATGCTATAAACATAACACCGGCATTGAGAAGTATTTTAGTATCTAGTTATGGAAGTACAAGAACTGAAGCGTTTGTGGGTGCTAGAGTTGGGATTGGGCGTAAAGGGCATACGTTTATAGGTATAAAAGGTGGTACTAGCCCAGTTGAGGATCTACAATCTGGTGTTATTGCCACGTCAAAGTTTTTTGTGGCTACAGCAAACACTAACTTGAATGGCTTAACACATTTAATGAAATACAATCTCGATGCCTTTTATGGCACCGGGGTACCATTTTATTTTGACGAGGCTAGGGATAAATGGGATTTGGACAAGATAGATTTGCAGTCGCCCAACGTTATTAGATTATGGCCATCACGAGAGTTATACAAGTTTGTGCCGTATCGCTTTGATTTTAAAGGTAATAAAACAACTAACGCAGTTTCGACTACGTTACCAGTGCAGCAAAAGAATTATTCACCGCAAGTAGAAATTAACGATACCGCAAGTGTATCTGATGGACCAGTATTTTCGGTTCAGACAGGAACATACGACTCTCCTTCAGATGTCCGACTTAAATCCAATATTACTCGGATAGGAACGCACTATCTTGGATTTGGTATTTACGAATATGATATTTTTGATCGTAGAGAACAAGGTGTGTTAGCTCAAGAAGTACAAACTATCCTACCGCAAGCAGTAACCTGTGGTCCTGATGGATACCTAAGAGTCCGATATGATTTAATTGGACATCAGCGTACAGTAATTTCAAAACATTAAACTAGCATTTAATTTTTAAATAAGTAATGATATGAGCAAACAATTTATAGTCAGATTAAAATCCGGGGGACGAGTGGTTGCAAATTCGCAGATCATAACTCTGCGCGGACTTGGCTCAGGATCAATATCAGCCAGCGACTTTAACGACGGAACACTACAAGGTTCTATCATTACGGAAGCCAATCGTGGAACTGCCAGTAAAACAATATCAGCGCCGCAATGGACACTAACAGTAGGTAACCCGTCTGTAGTTGGGGGTGCCAGCTTAGACTTTAGTTGGACCACAGCTCGAGCCACAAATGGTCCTGTGAGTTGGTTTGCTGTGTTACCTAACACTAATACTAGATATAGTGGAACAGCATTGTTCTCAACTGGTGCAATTAACAATTTACCAGCACCAGGATTGTCGGGTAGCTTTAGTATCGCTACTAAACCCATTGGCACTGATAGCGAATTTCAGATCACATTGTGGGATGGAGACTTAGGTACTGGCACATTTTTAGCTAGATCGGCAACTTGTAAGGTCAGCAAGATTGAACTTAAAGTCACAGGCAAAGCTGAAGTCAAAGAAGGGCAGCAAGTATTTGTCACCCTTACTGGAGCGCCAAATGAAGTAGTAACGTTTTCGGGTGAAACTAATGGTACAGTTACACTAGATGCTTCAGGTACGCATTCATTTAGTTTAACTACCGGGGTTAATTTAGCTCTTGGAAACTTTACATGGACGTTTAACGGCAATCTTACCACTAACAATCCTACCTATGCAGTTAAGATAGTACCTAATTATAACCTGACCGCAGTAGGTCCATTACTAGTTGCTTTTGGTGATCCAATCACGGTGACCATTACAGGCGCACCTGATGAGATTGTTACTGCTACTGCTGCCGCTGGTCAACCGATTCCTTTAAAACTTGACAGCAGCGGCAAACTGTCGGGCGATATTAATCCCAACCGTGATCTTGCGGCTGGTACTTATTCTTGGACTCTTAAAGGTGAAAAAACCACAAACACTGTAACCTACACAGTTGAAGTAAGAAATTATACATTGGCAGTAAATGGACCTACAACCAAGAAGTCAGGTGATGCAGTTAATGTCACAGTAACAGGTGCACCAGATGAAACAGTAACAGCCATACGTTATGGTGTACCATCAGTGTCATTTAACTTAGACAGCACTGGCAGTATCAGCAGCGATATTAGTGGTGGTACTTCTATCCCACCTGGTACATATACCTGGTCGCTTAAGGGTAACAAATCTACCAATAGTCCCACATATAGTTTGACTATTACTCCAAGTTATACATTAAAGGTTGAAGGTCCGCAGACTGTGGAATCTGGTAAGCCTATACTGGTTAACTTATATGGAGCTCCTGTTGAAGCAGTTACATTCAGTGGAAACACATCTGGTACAAGAACACTAAGCTCTATTGGACAAGATACTTTTGACATTGCATCAGGATCTACTCTTGCTGCCGGTAGCTATACTTGGAACTTTGACGGTAACGCTACACCAAATACACTAACTTTAACAGTTCAAGTAACTCCATCTTATGTATTGGCAGTTACTGGTCCTAGCACTGTTATCGAAGGGCAATTGGCAAATGTTACTATTACTGGTGCACCTAATGAAGCTATTACAGTTACTCAAGTTGGCAAAGCACCGATTAATTTTTACTTGACTAATTTTGGTAATATTACAGGTGACATTAGTAACAACGGTACTATATCTGCTGGAACATACAGCTGGACTTTAGATGGTAATCAAACACCAAATTCGGTTACTTATACTTTGATTGTAACTCCAGCATACACATTGGCAGTTACAGGACCAAGTACAGAAGTTTCTGGACAGCCAATTAATGTTACTATTAGTGGAGCGCCAGATGATACTATTACCTATGTAGGTCCTACTACTGGAACTGTGACGCTTAACAGCGTAGGTGGCGGTAGTGCCAGTATTGCCGGTGCTACACCAATCGCTGCTGGTAGTTACAGTTGGACATTTTCGGGCACTAAGACCACTAACAACCAAACATACACTATCACAATAACACCAGCTTACGCATTGTCTGTAACTGGACCTTCGGTGGCTGTAGTTAATAATCCAATTTGGGCCAACATTATTGGTGCACCGAATGAAACAGTTAACTGGACTGGAACAACATCGGGTGCAGTGGTACTGAGTGGATCAGGTACAGCCAACGTCGCTGACATTACAGGCGGAACAGCAATTACATCAGGCAGCAAATCGTGGTCGTTTGATGGTAACAAAACACCAAACGTGGTTACCCTTACACTTAATGTCGCAGCCGCAGCGCCTACTATTTCATCGTTTACATTTGGTGCATTCGACGAAGCTTCATGGGTCACAACCGGAGCTATTACACAACAGACAGTTGAGTATAGTTTAGGTAGTGTATTTGATCCTGGTAACAAGGTCGCCGACTACTCAAGTACATCGGCCTCTAACTCAATGGGACCAATACTGTTGGGTGGTGCTTTGTCATTTGGAACACAGGCTACGTATCGACTAACTGTAGCAGGTCCTGGCGGAACCGCTTTCCAAGACTTAACACATACCACTACAAGAAATACAGCACCAGTGTTGCCAACATTTACCAATGGTGACTTTGAAACTACTACACCAGTTACACAAGCTGGAACTGTGGTAACTATACCAGGCTGGAAGATTTATCTCGAAACTGTTCGCATGAATGGATTCAGTAGCATTTTAGGAAATCCAACACCAAACGATCCTACACCAAGTCCGGGAAGTGCGCCGACACCATATGGTGATAGCCCAACCGGAACTGGCGATTTTTCATACCAGTTTGTTAATGATGCGCCTGCCGGTACCGGTACAAAAGTCCTGCGCTTGTTAAGCACTAATGCTAGTACTAATCAGCCATATGGTATATTACGTGGACCATATGTTATTAGTGAAAACAGTATTAACGCACAATCTGGTGATACTGTAGAGTTTTATTGGAAAGCTGCTAATGGCGGTGACTACTTTGATGTATTTGCTTACTTAATTAATGAAACAACCGGTGCCACAGTGACATTGCTAGATGCCAATGGTAATCTAACTAACTGGACTAAAGTTACAAAAGTTATTTCATCTGGAGAAGCAGGAATATATCGATTTGTGTTTATCAGCGGTAGTTATGATGCTACAGGTGGTCTAGCTCTTGGCGCCAGCTTATACTTAGATAATATCAAATTAATTAAAGCCTAATAAATGTCAGATTTAACGTCAGTCGAAGTACTCGTTGTCGGAGGTGGCGGCGCTGGTGGCCAAGACCTTGCTGGCGGCGGCGGAGGTGGAGGTGTTGTTTACCAAGCCTCATTTGCGCTTCAAGCTGGTTCGCCTATAACAGTTGTAGTTGGTGGTGGAGGGCAACGCCCTACCAATAGTACTAACCAAGGCAGCGGAACCACAGCACAAGGTGGCAACAGTCAATTTGGCAATATCACAGCTTATGGCGGTGGTGCGGGGGCGGGAAATTCTAGTCCTAACAATGCTGGATCAGGCGGTTCAGGCGGTGGTGCTGGCGCCGGAAGACTGTTTGGACTTGGTACTAGTGGGCAAGGTTATGATGGTGCTAGAACTTCAACTGGTATAGGCGGTGGCGGTGGCGGCGCAGGTGGTGCTGGATCTACATCAGGTGCGGGCGGCATTGGTGTGCAATCATCTATTTCTGGCACTGCTGTTTACTACGGCGGTGGTGGCGGGGGAACTGATAGTGCCAATACCGGAGCAGCCGGAGGAAATGGTGGCGGCGGCACAAATGGCGGATTTCAAGCTGCTAGCAATAATGGCGTCGATGGGCGCGGCGGTGGCGGTAGTGCATATTACGGTAGTTGGAATGGTGCAGGCAATGGTGGCTCTGGCATAGTTATTGTCCGCTATCCGTTACCACAACGTGCTATTGGTGGCGCAGTAACCGTTGTCGGTGGCAATGTGTTACATACCTTTACCACAGTAGGATCAACAGAATTTATTCCTGGTTACTCGGCTCCAGCCATAACACCTCCTCCTGGTCAAACTGGTGCTGATTGTGAACCTATTGCCCTAAGTGAATATTACGGTAATGACACCATTGTGCGTAAAGGCACAGTGGGATTTCCTGACGGTATTGAAACTGTAATACCAGAAATAAGTCAAATCAGTATTAAGAATTTCTATGGCAGTAAAGCTGGTTCGTACACAGTCTATGCTAAATCTCCTACCACAGGTGCCAATTTATCTACATTTGTCAAAGGTGACTCAATTAGATTTGATGTCACTAGCATACGTAATACTGAAAATTTATTCTACACAATTGAATATCTAGGCTCGGCGATTACTTACGAAGTAATACCTAGCAAGACCACAATTGGTGAAGGTGAGCTGATTGATTTTACTGTGCGTACTACTGGACTTGCCACAGGTACTACATTGTACTGGTGTATTAAAGGTGTTAATGTCAACGCTATTGATTTTGCCGGCAATATACCTAGCTCGAATACGTACGAAGTTCAAACCACAGTTACTGGCAGTAAAGAAGGCATCACAGCACAGCAAATTGCATCACGCATACAAGAATTCTATAACAAATATCTAGGCCGTTTCGCTGATCTCTCTGGCTTAAATTATTGGACTCAGCAGGTTATTAGTTCTGCTAATTCAGTGGCCACTGAATTAGCAGCAATAGAAACCAGTATACAAACCTCGGTAGAGGCTGCTAGTTTGCCAGCCTTTGATTTTGGCTCAGTTACCATTACGTTAGATTCTCGCGGTGAATATGGTTACGGTAAAGTCAGTGGAGTTATTACACCAGATCGTACAACAGAGGGCAACGAGACTTTGGTATTTGAATTACATACGGAACCTTGTCAACCACCCTGCTACTCAGTTGCAGACTTTGCTGCAAAATTTGCGCCAGTCTATAGTAAAACTACTTCAGCGTTTGAATCTAAGGCAACAGAGTTATTGCCAGTCTATAATGGAAATTCGGCATACACTGCGACATTTGGTGGTAAAACTCAAACTGTTTATGGCTTATATCGTGCAGCCGACACAGCCGGGTTGGCTTATTGGGTCAATGAATGCTTGACATTAAGCCGCGGTATTGCATCACAAGATTTTCTTAATGCTTTCTTTTATGCGGCAAGCCTAGGAACTGATAGAATTTTTACTGCTAACAAAGACTTTATTGGTACTGTATCAGATTACCCAGGTTGTACAGTATTTGCTGATCGCGGAACCGCTGTGCATATTCCACCAAGTCCGACTCCGACTCCAACACCCACTCCGACTCCAACACCCACGCCGACTCCGTACTCGGCATGGGCAGTGGCTATTAACACGTCAACTAGTGCTAACCCGCTAACAGCTGGTAACGTACTAGCATTTACAGTAACAGTACCATCATTGCAAGCTACTAGAGCCAGACAAGAAGGTAAACAGTTTTACTACTTTTTAGTCAATCCCAACACTACTACATTGTATACTGGAAGTGCTGTGGCAGCAAGTAGTCGTAACGGATTCTTTGCAGTGCCATCGCAGTCATTCTCGTTGTTACCTGGTGTTACAGGAACAACATTGTCAAGCATGACTGTGGCTCAACAGTTGCAAGTTATCTTAACTGAAAATAATTCAATAACATCACCTGAGTTGGCTAGAAGTAGCACAATTAACATTGTGCCGCAAGTGGTACCAACACCAACACCTACACCTACGCCTACTGCTACACCAAGCCCAACGCCAACGCCAACACCTACTCCAACACCTACCATTACCAACACTCTAGTAGGTGGTCAGCAGTTCTTGATTAACAATGGTGTAATGGCAAATAACAATGCTGTAAATAACACATTTGTTTTATACCTATACGCTGATGGTACTTGGAGAATGGGTACACTGAATTGGAGTGGTGCATTACAACCATTATTTGGTCCAGGGCCTCTAGGTGGTGTAACGTATACTGCTGGCAATCCAAATGGTACGTGGAAGAATGATGCCAGCGGGACTTTTGAAACAAGATTAACGGCTCAAACAGTGTTAGCACCAGCTGGTTATAGCAATTATGATTTAACCTTGTGCGGAACATTAGTAACAGGAAAAACCACAACGTCGTGGGTCACTATTCCCACTAACCCATCAACACCGTTTATTCAAATTAAAGATAAAAAAGGTTCATCTAATATATTGAAGCTAGATTTAACTTTTGAAATAAGAAACAAATTTGCACCTTCACAAGTTGTAACCAAATACATTGTAGCAGGGGTAGTAACTTATGCCACATACGGCTCCTAATAGGAAAAGCTAATGTCAGGAAATACCATGGTAGCTTCGGCCTCAGTAACAGTACTTGATACTAGTACTGCTTACAATACTTGGCCACCTGTGACTCCAACTCCGACTCCAACACCAACACCAACACCTTCAGGTACAGGAATTGTTTATGATCCAGTCATTGGGCCGGGTGCCGTAGTTCCTACACCAACACCTACTGCAACACCAACGCCTACACCAACGCCTACCGCAACACCTACACCAACGCCTACCGCAACACCTACACCGACCCCAACACCTACACCGACCCCAACACCTACTAATTATGGTACACCAGGACTATGTCAGCAAATTTATTCAGTTACTGCCGGTCAAGGGAAAAATGGATTTGGCCATTATGCCAATACAGTTTTAAATATGGGGGGACTGTTCACGCCGGTTAATGTTAACACAATATCAGGTAATCCAATTGATGTTGGTAATCCATCGTGGACGACAACAAGCTATGCTGTTGAATATACTGGGGTGTTTGTGCCTAACGCAACTGGTACCTGGGCTTTTTCAATGTATGCAGATGATTTTGGATTACTATGGTTAGGATCCTCGGCAGAGTCTGGTTTTAGTATTAATAATGCAGTCGTTAAGTGTAGGACCAGTGACCCGGGTCAAGTAGGTACAATATCACTTACAGCAGGGCAAGCGTATCCATTAAGAGTACAATATTCTAACGGTCCGGGAGCTAGAATCTTCAACCTGCAAGTAACCCCCCCGGGTGGATCAGAAACAAATAATTTCAGTCCTTATGTTTATTACTCAACATGCAATGTTGTTTGGTCCGGTCCTAGCACTATCGTTAATTTTGGATACGGCACTGTAACCGATTATGATGGCAATCCAGTTACAGTGACTAGATTTCTAAAATTTAGTAATATACGTGGCGTGACTAGGGTAAAGATTTTTACTAAACTTATAGAAGCCACTTCAACAGTAGGATATACTTTTGATAATATGCCTGCCCAATCTATGCAGCTATCATATGACAGTAACACCTACGGTGACGAAAATGGTCCAGCGGGACTAGGAGTTTTATTGGGAGGAATAAATGGGGTCATAGCGCATACGCGAGAAGCTAATTTTAGTCCTGGGTCTTGTGTAATTGCAGCTAGGTTAGAAGTTTATACCACTTCAAGTCCCGGACCAACACCAGCATTTGTTACTAGCACGTCGTCAAGTCCTGTAAATGATTACATTAATACAGCCGGTTCAAATAATGGTGGCGATACAGGTGGCGGATACTCGTTATGGGGTAAGTAATAGAGGAATAGAACAATGACAGTTGTGCAGCACAGTATTAATGTCCTTGACCCAATCGCTATCACAATCAGGGGCGGACCTCCGGGCGCGAGTTGGGCAGTAACTAAAACTGGACCACCTGGTAGCCTCACCAATGGAACTGGATACGGAACCGCTACAGGAACTTTAAACTCTAGTGGAGCTTATACTGATAGCACAAATACATTTTTAATTCCTGGTGTTTATACTTTTGTGTTTACGTTTGCCAATTTTACTGGTACTATCGCTAATGGTGCTACTAGAACTTATACACTCACAGTATTGCCTGGATACTCTCTTGCCTTAACAGCAGTATCAATTGTGAACTCGGGTCAACCTGTAATTGTTACAATCACAGGAGCGCCCAATGAAGTAGTAACTTATTCAGGCCCCACAAGTGGTACGTTAACACTGAATAGTTCAGGAACCATTACTGGCGATATAGCTTCTGGTGTTACCCTATTGCCTAAAACATATAAATGGACTCTTGACGGTAACAAAACACCAAATATAGTCAATTATGAATTAATAGTAAGTCCACAAGCACAAACACCTGCACCAGTTACATATACATTAACTGTTACTGGACCCGCAACTCTAGTGGCTGGATCATTGCTGACAGTGACCATTTCTGGTGCCCCAAATGAAGTTGTAAGTTTTACAGGCACAACTACAGGTTCAGTAACCTTGGGTGCAAATGGCCGCCTTACGGCTGAATTAACACAAGGAAAAGGCGCCACACCTGGCTATTTTGCTTGGAATTTAGACGGAAATATCACCAATAATATCACTAGTTACGCAGTTACAGTAACGCCTGCTGCAACACCGGTTCCAACTGGAACTCCGCCAGTAATCACCGCTTTTTATGAATCTGATTACTATCTTTATTGGACTACAACAGGTAGCGTAACGAGAATTCAAATCAGTATTGTAGAAGGCCCGATTTGGCAAGAAGCGGCGTTGCATGAACAGTATCCGATATTATTCTATGCTGTAAACACAAATAATAATTCAGGACAAACGCCATATAGTTTACACAATGCCAAATTGTTTTTATCTGGTGAATATTATATCAAGCTAACTGTATTTGGGTTAGGTGGAATTAGCACCACAATAGGTTATGGTAGCCTAGGGCCAGGGGTGCAAGATCTCAAAGTAGTCTATGTGCCAGTGGGAACCGGGGATGAAAGTGGGGGATGAAAGTGGTGGTCCAATTTAACCGATAAATAACTAATATGTCTAAACAAATTATTGTACGCCTAAGAACTGGAAGTGTAACTGGTCCTATTGTAGCTAACTCACAAGTTATTACTATTGATGGACTAGGCTCTGGCCCTATACGTGCTCAAGATTTTGAGGACGGTCTTCTTCAAGGTAGTGTTAGTACAGCCAGCCAACTTGGTACATTTTTTAAGAAGCTAATTGCACCAACTTGGACTTTGAACCCAGTTTCGCCTACAGTAAATGCCACAGCAAGTTTTACTTTTAATTGGACCGTGAGTGTACCAAACACTGCCACTAACTTAAAATGGTACGCAGTCACAGTTGGTACTGAAACAGAATATAGCGGCCCTGGTATCACTACCAGGAACGGTACAATCTCGTATATTACTGACAGCACTAATGGTTCTATCACTGTACCTACCACTGCTATTACGGCAGACACACAATTCCAACTTACTTTATGGAATGGTAATTTGGGCACAGGGACTTTGCTAGCACGCTCCCCGGTTTGTAAAATAGTAGGAGTACGTTTAAGTGTAACTGGTCCATCTAGTGTTTACTTTAACGAACCAATTAATATCACCATCAAAGGTTATCCTGCTGAAAAAGTTACGTACAGCGGCGCTACAAACGGTACAATCATACTTGATAATACCGGAACTTATGCCAATAATGTTAGTGGGCTAGATCCAGTAACTGGGTTGCCTATGACACCTCCTGGTAATTACAGTTGGACATTTGATGGTGACAAAACACCCAACGTCCCGACATACACAGTTTCGGTGACAGCCAAGTACACACTAGCAGTAAACTCGCCAAACCCGGCAACGTTTAACTTTGGTGATCCGCTACAGATTGCAGTAAGCGGGGCACCTAATGAAACTGTTAGTTATGTTGGTGTTACTGACCCTAGTAATAAAGGTAATATTTCTTTAAATAATTCTGGCACAGCTACTCATACTATCACTGGAACTCCGCCAGTTGGGAACTACGTGTTCAAGCTAAAAGGAAATCTTACACCTAACGAAATTACATACACTGCTAAAATTGTTAACAATTACGCATTGTCGGTTACTGGTCCTAGCCCAGTAACCGAAAACGTACCAATCACAGTTACAATCAGTGGTGCACCAAATGAACAAATCACATACACTTATGTGGCACCGGCAATACCAAACCTGTATTTTGATTACTACCCAGACGTAGCTGGTGCTTTTGCAATTAACAGCAAAGGCATGACTGCCCAGCAATTTGCCGAGGACCACTACAATAACTTTGGGCAAGCTGAAGGTCGATACAGTCCCACAGCCTTAGCTGGACTAAGTGTAGCTGGTGGAACTTTTGTACTTGACAGTAATGGTGGCCTAACAGGAAACATTAGTTTAGGTTTACCAAGTCGTACTACGCCGTATAGTTGGAAACTTGATGGGAATAAAACTACAGAAACTCCAGTGTATTCTGTTACTGTAGCTAAATCTTGGGTACTGGGTATTTCATTACCTACCACAGTCACCTCTGATAGTCGCATTGATCTTATCATTACTGGTGCTCCTGGTGAAACTGTTACATACACTGGGTCTGCTAGTGCTGTTGGAAATGATGGGTCATTTGTGCTCGACGCTTCGGGTCGATTTACGGGTGATATTAGCGGAAAAGATCCCACAACTGGATTACCAAACACTCCGCCTGGCACATATACTTGGGTGATTAAAGGAAACAAAACACCAAACACCGTAAACAAAACTGTCATAGTGACTGCGGCAAAACAATTGACACTAACTGCACCAACACGTATCAAGTTTGGCAGCCCGATTAATATTACTCTTAATGGTGTAGCTAATGAAATAGTTACCTACCGTTATCAAAAGCCTACAGCTACATACAATGCTTATTTTGATTACTATCCTGATGTAGCTGCTGCTTTCTTAAAAGACAGTGGCGGCATGACAGCCAATCAATATGCTAACTCACATTATGCTCAGTTTGGTTCCGCTGAAGGTAGAATGAGTCCAACTACTGCTACATCAAAGTTTGAAAATGAACCGTCAACTACACCAGGAACGTTTACACTAGATGGCAGTGGGGTATTTACTGTGGATCTAAGTGCAGGCGGCTCTTATAATCCTCCAGCAAGAACTAGTCCTTATGTTTGGGCATTGGATGGTGACAAAACACCTAACACATTGACCTATAGTCTAACAGTTGATGCTCTAAGCACTATAAATGTCACTGGTCCAGCCAGCGTACAATATGGTGCGCCAATCGTGGTTACAATCAGTGGCGCACCAAACGAGTTAATTAGTTATACTGGAACTACTACTGGATCAGCACCACTTGATGGTACCGGATCGTTAACCGCAGATATTAATCCTAACAAGGATTTGCGTGGTGGTACTTACTCTTGGACCGTTAGCGGTAACAAGAGTTCAAACACCAAAACTTATACAGTCGTAGTTGTTTCAAGCCAGCTACAGATTAATGGGCCAGCTAACGCAGCATACGGTAGTGCTATTAGTATTACTATAAATGGATTGCCAAACGAAGTAGTTACTTATACTGGGACTACAACTGGTTCATATACACTAAACAATACAGGGTCGTTTACTTTTGACTTGAATCCAAATCGAGACTTACCTGTTGGTACCTATCAATGGTCACTTAAAGGTAATAAAACCACTAACACTGTGAGTTATTCAATTAACATCACAGCAAGTTATCAGCTCAAGGTCACAGGACCTTCGACTGCTGCTGCTTCGCAACCTATCAAGGTAACAGTAAGTGGAGCTCCTAACGAAGCTGTTACTGCTAAGATAACCAGTGTAACAAATCTAGGTGGTGGTGCTGTAACCGGTATGGGCACACCACTTAATACTACATACCCATTGACCTTAGGTGCCAATGGTACACTGACACAAGACATTACAAATGGTGCCGGCTTACAGGTCGGGTCTAAGTTTATTAGTCTAATCTACACAATTGAATTCGACGGCGATAAAACACCTAATGTTGAGTCTTATAAAATCACAATCGCTGCAAGTTACACACTAGCAGTTACAGGTCCATCACAGGTATCAAGTAATCAAGCAATTAATATTTCTATAACTGGTGCACCATCAGAAGCTGTTAACTATACAGGTACCACTAACGGAACATTTAACTTAGATGCTACAGGTACGTTTAACGCTGATATATCTGGACGCGACGGTAGTAATAATATCTACACTCCACCTGGTGTTTATACTTGGACAGTGTCAGGTAACAAAACTACCAATTCACCAACATACTCGGTTACAGTAGTTGCAGCTTACACATTGAAAGTGGTAGGTCCGGCGTCAGTGAATCAAGGTCAACCAGCAAACACTACTATTACTGGTGCACCTAACGAAATAGTTGTAGCGAAGTCAACCGCTGCCACACTGTACTTTATTGTTAATCCAGATGTGGCTGCTGCTTACAAGATTAATACTAATGGGAAAACACCAATCGATTATGCCAACACACATTATACCTTATTTGGACAATCCGAAGGCAGAACTAGCCCAACACAACTAGCCTCAGCCGGTGTTAACTTACCATTAAACGCACAAGGAACCTTAGCTGGTGATTTGTTTAATGGAGCAGCATTACCAGCTGGCGCATACTCGTTTACATTTGATGGAGACAAAACTCCCAATACAGTAACTTATAGTGTTACATTGAATGCCAGTTACGTGCTTAGTGCTGTTGGTCCAACTACGTTGGCCACAGGGCAACCAATCACAGTTACTATTAAAGGCGCACCAAACGAGACAGTTAATTTTGTAGGCAGCGGTGCTGCGGCTGGCGCAACCGGAAACTTACCATTGAACAGCAATGGTGAATTGACTGGTGACATTACTGGTGGCATACCAATCGCACCTGGCACATACACTTACACCTTAAAGGGCAATAAAACCACAAACACTGTGACTTACACAGTGGTAGTTACTGGTGCAAATGCTTTGATTGAATTTGGTTTATTAGCTATCCCATACCAAGAAGGAACAGTAAATCTTTATGGGTTCCGGGTAGGCCCAGCAGCTACTAATGTCAAAGTTGAAATCATGCAAGCATCAAACTTTACAGTGGCTAATCCTGGAACTGGAACGCAAATTTATAATGGCTTACCTACCAACGATGAGTTCAACGCTGAAGTCACTCCAGGCTTACGACGTGGTAATCTAAATACCGCAGTGAATAATTTCACTGGACCATACACAATTGGTACTTCGTTTGCTATGAAAATTTGGGTAACTAAAGCTGGCGGAACCGAAACAGCAGTTCATACATTTAGTGGTGGATTCCAATCCGGTGGTTAATCAATGCCAAAACAGTTTATAGTAAGATTACGTAAAGGTAGCCCTACTGGGCCAATTGTAGCTAGTTCACAAGTCTTAACTGTTAACGGGCTTGGTGAGGATCCTATCAATGCTAGCAATTTTACTGACAATGTTATGTCTGGACAACTTGGTACAGTAAATCGCTCAGGCACCTTTACACGCACTCTAGTAATACCTAAATGGACTGTGGCACCAGTCGATAATACTGTCACAGCCGGATTTCCTTTTGATTTTACATGGTCTACTAGCATAGCTAATATTATACCTGAAGCAAAATGGTACCCAGTGTATCCAGATACTATGGTTGCTTATTCGGGATTAGGGCTAACTTCTGTACCAGGTGAATTAAACACATTGTCCACTCCTAACTATACAGGTAGTTTCATAGTTGGTACAAAGAATGTATTAGATGTACAACAGTTTCAAATGACCTTATGGACTGGTGGTCTTGGTGTTAGTAACTTACTTGCTCGTTCAATAACCTGTTACATTATACCAGCAGAGTTACGAGTTGAAGGCCCGTCAAGTGCGCTAATATGTCAGCAGCCAAGTACCGAGCCCGATAGACCAGTACCGTTAACAATTATTGGTTATCCGGGTGAAATAGTGACTTTTTCAAGTCAAAGCGGACCTGGTTCTTTGACCGGTTCGGTAACATTAGATAGTACTGGGCGCGGAGCAGTCAACTTATCTACCAGTGGTAATTTACTTCACGGTGTTTACAAGCTACGATTTGACGGAAATAAAACCGAGAACACTGCTGATTATTCTATCACAGTATTAGAAGAGCCATGCTGTGAACAGGTTGTAGTGACTCCGACACCTACAGCAACGCCAACACCGACACCTACAGCAACACCTACTCCTACTCCAACTGGTACTGCTGTACCAACACCGACACCTACAGCAACACCTACTCCTACTCCGACACCAACTGTGTGTGTATTAAAGGCCAGTGGGCCTACAGCAGTTAAAGAAAACGAAGCATTCGATGTTGCACTTTCGGGATGTCCAAACGAAAAGGTTACAATTACATATAAGAAACCTACTATAGATAATTTGTACTTTGATTATAATCCTGATGTAGCAGCGGCTTATCTAAATAACAGTTATGGATTGACTAAAGAAAAGTTCGCACAAACTCATTGGGACGCTTATGGAGCTAAAGAAGGTCGCTTATCTCCCGCTAACTTAAAAACATCATATGACACACAAAATGCTGGCGCACCATTTACGGTGACTTTAGACAGTGCCGGTAATTTTACAAACAAAGTCAATGCCAACGGCGAGCTACTACCAAGACAAACTCCATACTGTTGGGAAGCCAAGGGCAATATAAGTGCTAATACAGTCGAGTATTGTGTTACAGTTAGTGATCCAGACTGGAGTGACGCTGCGCCATTCCCAACACCTACTCCGACACCAACGCCTACCCCAACGCCTACACCAACTCCAAGCGCAAGTCAAGCATGTCCGCAGGTCACAGAGATTAAAGAACTATCTAATAGAGACCTACAGTTTAAGCTAGATATTCCTGGTGTAGCTACAGTGGTTGAAGCTAGAATTAGTGAAGGTACTACATATAACGCCAGCAAGGAAACTACCATTTACAAGTATCCAGGTGATCCATTAGTTAATGGTCAAACTGGTGTTGTAGACATGGAAGAATACCTGCGTACTGGTAAAAACTATGTAGTAAGATTCTATGTGTATGGGCCAAACGGTTGTCGTACTAATACCACTGGAACCAGTAAGCCGCCTGATTATAAGTTTGTTAGTGCTGCTGCTGCGGTGCTCACAGTTCCTTCAACTATTGTAGTTAGTGGATTAGCTAGCAGTATGTCTAGCGGTAAATTAGTTGAGACTCGCTATCCAGTTTATGTGACTTTTGCTAACGATGGTGATATTGAATATGGTTGGTATAACATAGAAGAATTCGCTTCTAGTCAGCGCGATACATGGACTACACCACTGTCTACTGGTATTGGTAAAGACTATGAAGTCAAAGCAGTTAATACGTTATCACCACCAGCCGGTGCAGTGAGTGGGCCACTGGGATCATGGGTTAGTTTAGCTTCAGATGTGACTTGGAGTATGGCTAAGCCATCAAGCACTAAAGTTTATCAACGTGCCACGCTTAAAATTGAAATGCGTAAGAAAGGTACTACTACAGTGTTGAAGACCGTAACGGTCTTCTTTAACAACTAACTCCAGCGCAGTAAAAAGTATGTAATATCCTGCTCGGTTAACCGAGCAGCAATCTTATACTTATACCCGAATGACATATAATCTTGCTGACGCTGCCAGATGGGTGTTTCTAAGGCATGCTCCATGACCCACTGGCCTTTCTCACTTTGTTGAAATTCCCATAAGGATTGACTGGCGTAGAGATCAGGATCCTCTACGTCGCCCATAGAGAATTCATGTACTACAATACTACGACCCAGACTCTGCAGCAAGGGTCGCTGCCATTGGGAAGATTTGGACAATAGCTGCGGCACAAGCTCCGGCAACTTCGACATGTTCTTGCTGAGTGCCATGAGCGCTCCTAAGTTGAATATAGTGAATCCATGATCTCAACGTACCATTCATATACAAACGACTTTCCATTAAGCCTTCGGGTAAGACAGCACGAGCCTGTTCTTTAGCAATACCATTTTGGATAGCCCAGTTATAGGCAAATTTTGCTTCCCTAATGACGTTATCTTGTAGCCCTTGCCAGGCATCCTGTAGCCATTTTTCATCTGTAGGGATTGAATTTTGTCTATTTGTGGGATCCTGTAACCTAGCTTCGCGATGTACAAAGTTCAAGTCCCGTGTAGGGTCAGCATAGCGTTGACTGAACTCTTGGAAGCTAAAACTGCGATGACGTAGGATTTGTCTAGCTATATCTCTAGTAGTGGTAATTTCCAAACAAGCACTAACCATTTCTAGGGGAGACCAGTGCTGATTTTTAATCAAATAACGAATAAGTCGTTCACTGGTTTCTGTGTTGAATTGATTACTAGGGTTACTGACACGAGCGCAATATGCAATAAGATCCTGTACGTCGGGTATGAGATCATGTTGATATTCTGCTAACATCTCTTTAGAGGCCTGTGAATAACTAATTAGTTTTACTTTCATAGATCTTTAAGTATTTGATCGGTTATGGGTTGAACAGCTCGGGCCACGTTGTCAATGTTGATATAAAAGTCAATGTCCTTTATAAAAACATTTAATGCTACAAACTTGCGATCAAGGAGTTCACCTAGGGTGTCAGGATCGCCGCCAGCTTCTAAAAGTTCTTTTACGTCAATGTTGACTTGTGTTCCGTCGATTAAGTTTACATTAATTGCCAGTAATAAGTCAATGGGGATGTCATCCTTGTCTATGTCTTTAAGAATTTGTTTCCACTGTGCCTTAGGTGAAACATTAATTTTTCGTAGCTTTGGTGCGACCTTTTTTCTTCGGTTGGTTGTCATGAATTTTAGGATCCAGTTCGGCAGCTTCGGTCATTAAGACTTCGGCTTCTTTCAGCAATCTAGCAGCATCGTTACGCATAGTTTCTGCTTGACGTACTCGTTGCATTGCCAAGTCGTGGTCACTTAAAAGGTCACCTACTGATTCGGCTGCTGTTTGTGGTACTGGATCACCAACGTCACCTGCTCGTGTACTTGAATTCTTTTTCTTGGGCTTGTCAGTAAACCCGCGATTGGCATCAAAGTCAGCTAGCTTTTTAACAGCTTCTTCGCCTTTGGCCATTTCATTCAGCATTTTGTTTAGCTCATCAAGTCTAATTGTACTTTTAGAGTTTGGTGTAACAATGACTTGATTACAAGGAACCTTTTTAATAAAACCGTCTCGATGTAAGGCTTCGAGACTGTTACGCCCGTCAGGTAAAATGTTTCTAAACAAAGCATCGCTAAGATTTTGAGCTTGCTGTCCTGAAGCACTTTCTAGAACTTTCATGACTTCATCATGGTGCATTCTCGGTAATGCGTCACTATAAGTGAGCAAGCACATATGGTCTTCACCTGGTACTTCTCTAAACAGTAGCACTATCTTTTTCTGATTGTGCTTTCCTACGTGTTTGATCATAGTAATTCCTTATTCTTGAGTTGGTGGTGTTTCAGTGGCACTGGGTTGGTTAACTTGCACACCAGCACTTTCTAAAAATTTTACTATACGATCATATAATTGCCCTACACTACTGAGTTCAGTAACTCGCCATACACCACGATCGGTGACTACGCGAAGAATCTCTGCTACTGAAGCAAGATCATTTAAGGTAATGTTTGGGCGTTCGTTATTAACTGGGTTTTCGTCAGACATCTAGATCTCCATATACTTTAATATATTTAAGACCTAGATCTGACACTTTAAAATTTATTGATGTCGGGTAAAAACATAGCAAAATAACTGGCTTCGCTGTGAATTTCAAATCCGGCTCGTTTGTGCAGCACTGATCTAGTGCTGCGCCCTTCGCTAACTACTACATAGGTATCTCCCAAGAAAAACCTACCATGCAGGTTCTCCCATATCCAATCTCGTATGCGTTTTTCGGTAGTAGACAAGTCAAAGTCCACCGCATAAAAATGCGGCGGACAATGTCCAAGCTCGCGTAACTCAAACGTATTAAGCGGGTTAGGCTGAAACAGTTTTACGGTCATCTTCAATAATAATGTTAGGGCGATCTAGATCCTCTTGGGATACTTCGGGCATGGTTAAACGGTCCTCAAGGCACACTTGAGCGGCCTCAATGAAAGTCTGCATCAAATGGGTCTGTTTGGTTATGTCTGCGATCTCGGCACTACGAGCTAGATCATCTAAGGCCTGTTCACACTTGAACAACCTCCGCTGAAAATCTAAGATTAGCTCTCGCGCTGCCTTGATCTTGGTGACTGATTTGGGATCAATGATTTCCAT
>Ga0172373_10003797_pt1 | contig 21700 bp, 15 predicted proteins | sample Lak10m_2_FD_114546 | JGI IMG/M metagenome (GOLD analysis project Ga0172373, IMG submission 114546) | Freshwater microbial communities from Kabuno Bay, South-Kivu, Congo - kab_092012_10m | ecosystem: Environmental > Aquatic > Freshwater > Lake | place: Democratic Republic of the Congo...
AGCCGTGCTCTGTTCCGGCCTCCGTATCAATCTGGTCGATGATCATAACGGGGAAACTGAAAGCTGGTACTTCGAGAACGGCCTGCCGCAATACCTACTGGACCGCATCGGCGACATTGACTGCCTCCCCGAGGAACCCTTCATTGGCAACATTGCCGGCAAGCAGGAAGCCGTGGACTGGGCCGTGGTCTGGACCGCCGAAACCCGGGAGCCGGTCACGGAAAGTTATGTCAACCTGGTGCCCACCGCGCAGGGCGGCACCCATGTCAATGGGCTGCGGACCGGGTTGACTGAAGCCGTGCGTGAATTCTGCGAGTTCCGCAATCTTCTGCCCCGTGGCATCAAAATCGCGCCGGAAGATGTCTGGGAACGCTGCCACTATGTACTCTCACTGAAGATGCTTGATCCGCAGTTTTCCGGCCAGACCAAGGAGCGGCTGAGTTCGCGGGAATGCGCCCCCTTTGTTTCCGGGGTCGCCAAGGATGCCTTCAGCCTGTGGCTAAACCAGCATCCCGCCATCGGCGAACGTATTGCCGAACTGGTGATCGAGAGCGCGCAAAAGCGGCTCAAGGCCGATCGGCAGGTGGTGCGCAAAAAAATCACCAGTGGCCCGGCGCTGCCCGGCAAGCTGACTGACTGTGCCTCGCAGGATCTCGGCCGGACCGAGCTCTTTCTGGTTGAAGGCGATTCGGCCGGTGGCTCCGCCAAGCAGGCACGGGACAAGGACTACCAGGCCATCATGCCGCTGCGCGGCAAGATACTGAATACCTGGGAGGTAGAGTCGGGCAGCGTACTGGCCTCGCAGGAAGTCCACGATATCAGCGTTGCCATCGGTGTCGATCCCGGCTCCAGCGACCTGACCGGCCTGCGTTACGGCAAGGTCTGCATCCTGGCCGACGCCGATTCCGACGGCAACCACATCGCCACCCTGCTCTGCGCCCTGTTCGTTCGCCACTTTCGGCCACTGGTCGAAGCCGGGCACGTCTTCGTCGCCATGCCGCCGCTGTACCGGATCGATGTGGGCAAGCTGGTCGTTTATGCGCTCGACGAAGCGGAGAAAAAAGGCGTGCTGGACCGCATCGAGGCAGAAAAGATCAAGGGCAAGGTGAATGTCCAGCGCTTCAAGGGGCTGGGCGAGATGAATCCTCCCCAACTCCGTGAGACGACGATGAACCCGGATACCCGCCGTCTGGTGCAATTGACGCTCGCGGAACATGCCGTCACCGACGAAAAGCTGGACATGCTACTGGCCAAGAAACGTGCCGGCGACCGCAAAGCCTGGCTGGAAGAACGCGGTAATCTGGCTGAGGTCTGAGCCGGGGCTGAGGACGATTATCCGGATGTCATGGCCAGTCTCGCGGAACTTCTCGGGCCGTGACTCAAGATTCCAGTCCCAGCCCTCTAACCACATTTCTCTTGCCCCACACCGGTTTTTCTCTATAATCGCCGCCTTGTTTTTTTCGGAGGGCAGTCCGTGGACTGCCTTTTTTATTTTCTGACGGGGTGTTCCGATGACCAGTCAAATCATGCCCACCTATGCGCGGCTGCCCGTGACGTTCGAGCGCGGCGAGGGCGCCTGGCTGTGGAGCACCGATGGACATCGCTATCTTGATGCCATTTCCGGGATTGCCGTGTGCAATCTGGGACACGCTCACCCGGCGGTTGCCAAGGCTCTTTGTGACCAGGCCAGCAAACTGGTGCATACCTCCAACCTATATGGCGTCGGTCTGCAGGAACAACTGGCTCACCAACTCTGCGAACTGAGCGGTCTGGACAACGTCTTTTTCTGCAACTCCGGGGCAGAAGCCAATGAAGCGGCCCTCAAGCTGGCCCGCAAATTTGGTCATTCCAAAGGCATAGAAAACCCCAGGGTGATCGTCATGGAAAACAGCTTCCATGGCCGGACCCTGTTCACGCTGAGCGCTACCGGCAACGCCAAGGTTCAGGAAGGCTTCGAGCCGCTGGTCGACAGCTTTGTCCGCGTGCCCCACGGAGATGCCGCGGCGGTGGCGGCGATCAATCATCCCGACGTGGTGGCCATTCTGGTCGAGCCGTTACAGGGTGAGGGCGGCGTGCGCATCCCCCCGGATGACTACCTGACGGCCTTGCGTGAGATATGCGACCAACGCGGCTGGCTGCTGATGCTGGACGAGGTGCAGTGCGGCATGGCCCGCACCGGCCGCTGGTTTGCCTTCCAGCACTCCGCAATTAGCCCGGACGTGATGACGCTGGCCAAGGCATTGGGAAATGGTGTGCCTATTGGCGCCTGCCTGGCACGGAGTAAAGCCGCTCAGGTATTGTCAGCCGGCAAGCACGGCTCCACTTTTGGAGGCAATCCTCTGGCCTGTCGGGCGGCGCTTGCCGTACTTGAAACCATTCGCCAGCAAAATCTCCTCGCCCGCGCAGCTGAGCTCGGTTCCAGGCTGGTGAACGGATTCCGCACGGCGCTTGCCAGCAACTCCCAAGTGGTCGAGATCCGCGGCAAGGGGATGATGATCGGCATCGAGCTGGACCGGACCTGTACCGAACTGACCAGCCGCTCCTTGGCCGAGGGTTTATTGATCAACGTTACCGCGGATCGCACCATCCGCCTGCTTCCCCCACTCATCCTCAGCGACGACGAAGCACAGCAGCTGATTGACGGCGTTGTCCGGATTGTCGATGAATTTACGGCTCAATGAGCCGGGAGATCCCCGCATGAGTCTGCGCCATTTGGTGAACCTATCCGATCTGAGCCCCGCGGAGCTGCGCGGCATCATCCAACGAGCCATCGAACTCAAAAACAGCCCGGGGGTCTTCGAGCCACTGAAGAACAAGGTCCTCGGTATGCTGTTCGAGAAATCGTCTACCCGGACCCGCATTTCCTTCGAGGCCGGCATGATTCAATTGGGTGGTCAGGCCATTTTTCTCTCACCGCGCGACACGCAACTGGGGCGCGGCGAACCGATCGCGGATTCGGCGCGCGTCATTTCGCGTATGGTCGATGCGATCATGTTGCGGACCCATGAACACAGGACGGTGGAGATATTTGCCGAATACTCCCGGGTACCTGTCATCAATGGATTGACCGATCGCAGCCATCCCTGCCAGTTGTTGGCGGACCTGCAGACCTGGTTTGAGCGCCGTGGAGACATCACCGGCCATACCGTGGCCTGGATTGGCGATGGCAACAACATGTGCCATTCCTGGATTGAGGCCGCCAGCATGCTGGATTTCCGGCTGAATATCGCCTGCCCTGAAGGCTATGAGCCCGCGGCGGATTTTCTCGCCCTCGGCGGCGATCGCGTGCGGGTCATGCGCGATCCGGCCGAGGCCGTGCGCGGCGCCGACCTGGTCGTGACCGACGTCTGGGCCAGCATGGGGCAGGAAGAGGAACAAGCCAAGCGCGAGTTGGCTTTCCGTGGCTACGAGGTAAATGAAGCCCTTATGCAACTTGCGGCCAGCGACGCCCTGTTCATGCACTGCCTCCCCGCTCATCGGGGTGAGGAAGTCAGCGCCGCCGTGCTGGAAGGCGCGCAAAGCGTGGTGTGGGATGAAGCTGAAAACCGCCTCCATGCCCAGAAAGCCTTGCTGGAATTCCTGCTGGTTGAGGACAGCCCGGTCCGGAAGCAGTCGATTCACTGAGTCCATCCCTACCCGCCAGCAACTCGCAAAGCGAGACAATCCGACAAAAAAGGCCGGCATAAAGCCGGCCTTTTTTGTGACTAGGCGTTTGGGCCTAGTGGCTGACCTCGACCTTCTTGCCCTTGGCCTGACCAATGGCCTTCAGCATCTCGCCGAACCAGGGCACATCGATGTCGAAGGGCTTGCCGCCCTTGATGCGCGGAAACTCGATGGCACGCAGGACATTGTTGTTGTCCTCGTCGTGGCCGATGACGCCGGACTCGCGCTTGAACGCGCACTCGACAGCCAGATCGGTGCAGGACTTGATCAGACGCAGATCGTCGGCATTGGCCGCCGCCGCCCGGGCGAAGTAGCCCGACTTCTGCACCAGCACCTTTTCGGCGCCCAGCATCTTGGCGAACTGCTCGCCAAACCACTTGCCAGGGTTGATGGTGTCCAGCTTGATGTGGCCAAAGGCATCACGCTCCACTTCCTGACCCTTGGCCTGCATTTCCGCGACGATGGCATCGACGCCGGCACCTTCGGAAATGAAAAGATTGACGCAGTCGTGCTTATCCATAACGCCGCGCAGACGCTCGGCTTCGGCCGCCAGATTGATGTCCATCTCCGGCACGAAGACGGCATGGACGTCATAGCAATCGCGACCCAGACCGATGCCCGGAACCCACTCTTCCCGATCCAGCAGCTTGCGGTATTCCAGAGCGGTGGCAACGGTCAGCCAACCGCAGTTGCGACCCATGACTTCGTGCACGATCAACATGCGTGGGTTGGCACCGGTTTCCGCCACCACATTGCGGTAATAGCGCGCGCCCTGTTCGGCGGCGGTCCAGGCGCCCAGTGACTGCCTGATGGGAAAGACGTCATTGTCAACGGTCTTGGGCAAGCCGATCACGGTCAGCCCGTAGTCGTTCCTGGCCAGGAATGCGGCCAGATCCGCTGCCGCGGTATTGGTGTCATCGCCACCGATAGTGTGCAGGATGTCGACACCGTCCTTGACCAGCTGGTCGGCCGCCACTTTCTGAGGATCTTCACCTTCCTTGACCAGGCCCCGCTTGACGCAGTCCTTGACGTTGGTCAACTTGACACGGCTGTTGCCGATGGGGGAACCACCGAACTTGTGCAGCAGGTGCGCTTTCTCGCGAATCTCCGGGGTGATTTTGTAAGAGTCCCCCAATAGCAGCCCCTTGTAGCCGCCGTGATAAGCAATGATCTCGATGCTGGGATCGATTTCGGTATAGCGCTCGATCAGGCCGCCGACAGCGGAGCTGAGACAGGGGGCCAGACCACCAGCGGTCAGAAGTGCGACTTTCTTGGGTTTGCTCATGATTCTCTAAAGTGAGGGTTGTGGGTTGAAAATTCGGAAAGGATAAAGGATTCGGGCAACCATGCAAAAGATGATCTGACCAGACAGATCCGCCATCAATCGTCGGTTTGTCCCTGAATCAGGCGTGCGGCGTCCGGATCAACAAGCCAGCTTGAGCGTCCGTTCGCAGCCGAAACACGGGCCGCCGGCAATGCCCCGGGATCATCGATCCCGCACTTGAACACTTGCGCCAAGGTCTCGGCCTTGTCGGCACCAGTCACCAGAAACATCACCTCTCGTGCCGCCCTGAGAGTCTCGAGGGTCAGAGTGAGCCGGATGGGCGGTGGCTTGGGGGAATCATGCACGGCGGCGATCAAGCCGGTCGCCTCGGGATGCCCCGGAAAGAGCGAGGCCGTGTGCCCATCAGGCCCCATGCCAAGCAGAACCAGATCAAGAGCCGGAACCGCGCCGGCAAAAAAGGCCGCGAGCTCTTCGGCATAACAAGCGGCGCACTGTTCGGGAGTACCCGACTCGGTCGGCATGGCGTGGAAGTTTTCTGCAGGGAGCGGAACCCCCTGCAGCAGCGTTTCGCGAACCAGCAGCACGGTGCTGTCGGGATGCGCATGGGGCACGAAGCGTTCATCAGCGAAGAAAACGTGCACCCTGGACCAGTCGATCGCCAGTCGGTAGGGCGGCTGCGTCAGTAGCTGATAGAGCCGGCGCGGGGTGCCCCCCCCTGAAAGGGCAATCGAGAATCGCCCGCGAGCCTGAATGGCTCGATGGGCGGACTCCACCACCCGCCCCGCCGCTTCCCGGGCCAAGTCATCGACATTGCCCGCCATGAACAATTCGCGACCGACGCTCATCGGAGGGTCTTGTAGCGGTTGATCAGCCCGTTGGTGGAGCTGTCATGCGAATGGACCGGGTCTTTGCCTCCCAGATCCGTCAATATCTTTTTGGCTAGTTGCTTGCCCAGCTCCACACCCATCTGGTCGAAGGAATTGATGTTCCAGATCGCTCCCTGAACGAAAATCTTGTGTTCATAAAGCGCAATGAGGCTGCCCAGAGTCTCCGGCGTAAGCTTTTTGTAAAGGATGGAATTTGATGGGCGGTTGCCGCGGAAGGTCTTGGCGGCCGCCAGCTCCTGCAAGCGTTCGCCGGTGACGCCCTCCGCCTTCAACTCCGCCTTGGCTTCCTCGAAGGTCTTGCCCAGCATCAGCGCCTCGGTCTGGGCGATGAAATTGGAAATCAGCAGTTCGTGGTGTTCGCCGAGGTTGTGATGACTCTGCGCGGCAGCAATGAAATCGCAGGGAATCAGGGCGCTGCCCTGATGCATGAGCTGGTAGAACGCATGCTGGCCGTTGGTCCCGGGCTGACCGAAGATGATGGGGCCGGTACTGTAGTTGACAGGATGCCCCTCCAGATCGACGGTCTTGCCGTTGCTTTCCATATCGCCCTGCTGCAGATAGTCCGGCAGATATTCGAGGTACTGATCGTAGGGCAGGATGGCGTAGGCATCAGCGGCGAAGAAATTGTCGTACCAGATGCCGAGCAGCGCCATGATCACCGGGATGTTGCGATGGAACGGTGCCGTGCGGAAATGCTCATCGATGCGATGAGCCCCTTCGAGCATGGATTCAAAGCGGTCCATGCCTACCGCCAAGGCGATAGGCAGGCCGATGGCGGCCCAGATCGAATACCGTCCCCCAACCCAGTCCCAGAACTCGAACATGTTCGCGGTATCAATCCCGAACTCGGCAACCTTCTCAGCATTGGTGGAAATTGCCACGAAATGCTTCGCCACCGCCGTCGGCTCTCCCACCGCATTCAGCAGCCATTCACGTGCGGACTTGGCATTCGCCATGGTTTCCAGCGTCGTGAAGGTTTTTGAGGCGACGCAGAACAGGGTTGTCTCGGGATCCAGTCCGAACAAGGTCTGGACGAGGTCAGCTTCATCCACATTGGAGATAAAGTGCACCCGTAGCCCCGGGTCGACATAAGGCCAGAGCGCCTGGACCACCATGCGCGATCCAAGGTCGGAACCACCGATCCCGATATTGACGACATCCGTGATCGACTTGCCGGTACAGCCTTTCCAACGTCCGGAACGAACCGCCTCGGTGAAGCGGCGCATCATGCCGAGTACGCGATTGACATCGGGCATGACGTCGTCCCCATCTAGCAGGATGGGGCGATTGGAGCGGTTGCGCAGCGCAATGTGCAGCACCGCACGGTTTTCCGTCACATTGATTCGGGCCCCGCGGAACATGGCCTCGATCTTGGCCGAGAGCTTGGTTTCCTCTGCCAACTGCTCAAGGAGGCTCAGCGTTTTCTCGGTAATCCGGTTCTTCGAGTAATCGAAAAGAAGATCGTTGAAGGTCAGGGAAAACCGCTCGAATCGCTGGGGATCTGCGGCAAACAAGTCCCTCATGTGGACCCCCGCCATTTCCTGCCGATGTTTTTCGAGGGCTCGCCAGGCCGGGAGTTGAGTGGGTTGTGTCATGGTTACGGTATTACCGACGTTATCGACCAATGCTATCAACCCCCGTCGGCCCAAAATTCAGTGCCGTTGCGGGGGATGCGAACGACTCGTGCCTGCCATATCCAGGCCCGACACACTTGAAGCCAATCGCGCTTTGAGCCCTTTCAGAGCGACGCTACAGGCCGCCAGACCCATGAGTTATCGCTATAATACTCCCTGAACTTTCCCGCCGGTATACCGATGAGCAGCGAACAAAAACCCTGGGCCGGGCGCTTCACCGAAGCGACCGATAAATTCGTCGAAGCCTTCACCGCTTCGGTGAACTTCGACAAGCGACTCGCTCAACACGATATACAAGGCTCAAAGGCGCATGCCGCAATGCTCGCCAAGATCGGCGTCCTCACCGACAGCGAGCGTGACCTTATCGATAAAGGTCTCAACGAGATTGCTGCCGAAATTCTGCGCGGCGATTTTGAATGGTCAGTGCAGCTCGAAGATGTGCACATGAACATCGAGGCACGCCTGACGCAGCGGATCGGCGAGGTCGGCAAGAAACTGCATACGGGTCGCTCACGCAACGACCAGGTCGCGACCGACATCCGGCTTTATCTCCGTGAGGAGCTCGACCGTATCAACCTGCTCATCAGGCGACTGCAGGATGCCCTGCTTGATCTGGCAGAGCGTGAGGCGGACACCATCATGCCGGGATTCACTCATTTGCAGGTGGCGCAACCGGTCAGTTTCGGTCATCACATGCTCGCCTGGTTCGAAATGCTGGACCGCGACCACGACCGGCTCCGCGATTGCCGCAAGCGCGTCAATGTGATGCCGCTAGGCGCGGCCGCTCTGGCCGGAACCACCTTCCCCCTGGATCGCCCCTACACCGCCAGCCTGCTGGGCTTTGACCGCCCGGCGGCCAATTCGCTGGACGCCGTCAGCGATCGCGATTTCGCCATTGAATTCACGGCCTGCGCCAGCCTGATCATGATGCACCTGTCGCGGTTCTCAGAAGAGCTGGTGCTCTGGACCTCCGCACAATTCGGGTTCATCGACTTGCCGGATGCCTTCTGTACCGGCTCGTCGATCATGCCCCAAAAGAAAAACCCGGATGTCCCGGAACTGGTAAGAGGCAAGTCCGGACGGGTCTTTGGCCATCTCGTTGGTCTGCTGACCCTGATGAAAGGGCAGCCACTGGCATATAACAAGGACAACCAGGAGGACAAGGAACCCTTGTTCGACACCATCGACACGGTCAGAGACAGCCTGAGAGCATTTGCCGATATGGTGCCGCACCTGCAACCCAACCGGGACGCCATGCGCCGGGCCGCCCTGCAGGGGTATGCCACGGCCACCGACCTCGCCGATTACCTGGTGCGCAAGGGAATCCCCTTCCGTGATGCCCATGAAGTGGTAGGAAAGGCCGTCCGCCTCGGCATCGATTCCGGGCGCGATCTTGCCGAACTGGAGATCGGCGAATTACAGACTCTGTCCGACACCATCGGACCGGATGTTTTTGAAGTACTCACCCTGGAAGGCTCGATCAAGGCGCGTAACCATCTTGGCGGAACCGCCCCGGCACAGGTACGTCATGCGATCACCACCGCTCGGGCAGGACTGGACGAGGCCCGCTAGCAGGTGATCACGGATGAGCGCATCACTACGCTGATCGACCTGATGCGTCATGGCGAACCCGTCGGCGGGATTCGCTATCGCGGCCAGCAGGATGATCCCCTGAGCCATACCGGCTGGCAGGAAATGCGCAAATCGATTGGCCAGAATCGCCCCTGGGACATCATCATCAGCTCGCCGCTCAGTCGTTGCCTGGCTTTCGCAGAGGAACTGAGCGAGTCTTCTGGCATTCCACTGGAAACAGACGAACGGCTCAAAGAGATCGGCTTCGGGGAGTGGCAAGGCAAGACGGGTGAGGAGATCACCCGGTTTGATCCCGGCCTGGTCCAGCGATTCTATCGTGACCCCACCACTTACCGGCCCGATGGCGCGGAGGGCCTGGCTGACTTTCGCAACCGGGTTGCGGAGGCCTGTCAGGATATTCTCAACCGCCACGCCGGCAAGCACTTGCTCGTCATCTGCCATGCCGGCATCATCCGGATGGTGCTGGCCAGGATTCTGGATATCCCACTTTCCAACCTGTTCCGCATCAAGGTAGGACACGCCTGCGTCACGCGTGTTGAGTTTGCCGAGCAGGGCGAGGAATTCCTGGGTCAGCTAATTTTCCACGCGGGCTCACTGCAGGACTGAAGACTCCAGTCCCTCCCCAAAAACAACCCCCAGCGCCAGCCCAACTCTACCCACGGACGTCAGGTCGCCCCGATTGAATCACTCATCGCATAGCTCTACCCCCTCCGGCCTTGCCCGCGTCTGGCCGGTCTTTGCATGGCTTTTCAGCATCTGGGCCACCTTTGCTCATCTTGGCGACTTCCCCCTGCTGTCCCCCGATGAGGGACGCAACGCGGAGGTGGCCAGGGAAATGAAGGTGGCGGGTAGCTGGCTGGTGCCCACCTATGATGGTGCGACCTATCTTGATAAGCCGGCGTTCTTCTTCAAGTCGGTCGCACTTTCACTGGCCGCACTGGGAGACACCGAATTTGCCGCACGACTGCCATCGGCACTGTCAGCGCTGGGTATCCTGCTGATCCTGTTTGCCTTTTGTCGGCGCGCCTATGGGCAACTGACGGCCTCCCTGGCCATCATGATCGTCGCCAGCACCCCGCTATTCATGGCCTTTTCCCGCATCGTTATTTTTGACATGATGCTGGCGCTGTTTGTTTGTGCCGCGATTTTTTGCGCTTATCTGGCAGAAGAACGTGAAGGCGAGACACGTCGAAACTGGTATCTGCTGGCGACCCTTGCTGCCGGACTGGCAACATTGGTGAAAGGTCCGGTGGGCTTTCTGGTGCCCCTGCTGGTGATGTCAGCATTTCACCTGATCTCAGGGAGCCGGGCTGCGATCCGGCGCTTCTTCAGCCCGCTTCATATTGCGCTGTTCCTCGCCGTCGTGCTTCCGTGGTTCGTGGGCCTGTCACTTGCCTGCCCGGACTTCCCCTATTACGGCATCATGAAAGAGTCCATCGCCCGCTTCACCACCACGGAGTTTCGTAGAACCCAGCCCGCCTATTACTACGCACTCATCATTGCCGGCTGCTTTTTTTCGTGGAGCGTCGTGTTACCCGAATCCATGGGATTGATTTTTCGCGAGCGACGCCGGCTCAGCCGACCCGACCGGCTGTTCGCCGTGTGGGCGATCGTCGTAGTCATCTTCTTTTCCCTGTCCCAATCCAAACTCCCCGGCTACATCCTGACAGGGGTTATCGCTTTGGGCGTGCTGGTCGCGCGGGTGTTCGCCGAGGCCCTCGAATCCCGCAATACGCTGTCGCGACGGATCGTGCTGAGAGCCAGTTTGGGACTCGCTGTTTCAGCTTGCTTGCTGGCCATTCCATTACTTCTGCTGATGTTTGCGCCGGAGAGTCTCGCCAAACCCCGATGGCTGACCAATGAGATCCTCGAGCAATTTGGCTCCTTGCTACCGGGCATCAGCATTTCACTGGGAATCACAGCAGTGCTTGCACTGACCGCTTACGGCATGAAGAGTCCCCGGTTTGCCGTGGCTGCCTTCCTGTCGTTTTCGGTGTTGCTGCTGACAATCAACTTTGAAGTTATTCCGCGACATTCCAGCCTCAAGTCGGCCCGTTCGCTGTTCGACAGGTTGCCGACAGACCTCCCAGCGAATACCGAATTCGCCTGTAATGGCTGCATGCCGCACGGGCTGCCTTTTTATCTGGGCCAGCCAGTTACCGTTTTTACTGCAGACGGCAATGAACTTACCAGCAACTACGTGCTGTTTTCGCTGAAGTCGGGAAAAGACTGGCCAGACCGTCTGGTGCCCCGTGATCAAATGCAGAATTACGTGACCTCGCGGACTCACCCTCTGTTTTTGATGGCACGCAACGACCGGCGCCCCGAACTTGAAATGATCGCCCAACAACGCGGCCTATCTGTCACCCGTCTCTTCAGCGACTACTTCGGCGTCCTGTTGCCGGCGGCAGGACACTGAAATGTGCGGCATCTGTGGGCAGGTCAACCTGTCAGGACATTCATCGGCGCCCGATCATGTGGTTCCCGCCATGCTGGATCGCCTGGTGCACCGCGGACCGGATGGACACTGGATCAAGGCCGACGATGCCGCCACCTTCGGCATGGCCCGCCTGACCATTCGCGGCCTGACCAGCGGTGAGCAGCCACTGGTCGATGCGGAGAGTGGCGTGATGGTGATTTGCAATGGCGAGATCGACAACCACCTTGCCCTGCGCAAATGGCTTGCGGACCGTGGGCGTCCGGTCATGCAGGATACCGATGTGGCCGTGCTACCGGGCCTGTATCTGGAACTTGGCGACGCCTTCGTCGATCAGCTGATTGGTGCCTTTGCCATCGCCGTGTGGGATCCGCGCCAGAACAAGCTTCTCCTGATTCGTGACCGCGCCGGGGAACGACCCCTGTTCTATTCGCTGGAAAATGGGATCGCAACCTTTGCCTCCCAGCTGGCCGCCATGGCCGTCAGTCACCGCCAGGAAGTCAATGACCCGGCCATCCGTCGCTACCTGCAACTGGGCTATTTCACGGCACCGGACAGTCCGCTGGAGGGTATCATCAAGGTCGGCCCGGCCGAATGTGTCACACTCGACGCTCAAGGCATCCGAACCCATCGCTACTGGCGCTGGCCCCGAGCGAATCCTCCGAAAACTGATACTTCCCTGGACAGCTTCGACGAGATTTTCCGCAATGCGGTGTACCGGCAAAGTGAGGTGGATGTCCCAGTCGGCCTGTTTCTGAGCGGCGGGGTCGATTCTTCGCTCATCGCCGCAGTCGCGCGCAGTCTGCATCCCGACAAATCGCTGACCGCCTACGGTTTGCGCTTTGGTGAAGACTCCTTTGATGAAGGCCAGTTTGCCGAACGTGTCGCGGCTGATCTGAACATTGAGTACGTCCCTGTCTGGGTGACCCCAAACGATATTCCGCGCCTGCTCAGAGAGGTGATCCGAACCAGTGGCGAGCCGCTCGCAGATCCTGCCTGGATCCCTACCGCGCTGCTGTCGGAACGCGCCGCACAGGACATTCGCATTTCACTGTCGGGAGAAGGCGCCGACGAACTTTTCGGCGGCTACCCAACTTATTTCGGCGCCGGATTCGCCGAACGCTATGCACGTCTTCCGACCAGTGTTCGGCGATTCATTCGGGATCAGGTCGAGCGCTGGCCACCCAGCGACAAGAAGGTCACGCTGTCCTTTCTTCTGAAGCGCTTTGTACAGGGAGACACGCTTGATGGCGTCGCGCGTCATGTGCTGTGGAATTCAAGCATCGCGCCTGCAATTCTGGAAAGATTGAGCTTGTCACCGGAACTCCTGCCCTGGTCCGCGCCCAATGACGAGTCGTTGCTGGACCGCATACAGCACTACGATCTGGAGCGTTCCCTAGCCGAGGGCCTTCTGACCAAGGCCGACCGCGCCAGCATGCACTCCGCGCTGGAGCTGCGTGCGCCCTTCCTCGATCAGGCAGTCATGGAGTTCGCGGCCACTCTTAGGCCGGAACAACGAGTCAGAGGCATCCAGACCAAGATTTTCCTCAAAGATTACGCCACGCGCTATTTGCCGCGGGATATCGTCTATCGCAAGAAAAGAGGCCTCTCGGTCCCGCTCAGCAGTTGGTTACGGGAACCCTTGCGGGAATGGGTCGAGACCGCCCTGGCCCGCCCTGAGCTTGACCGCATCGGCCTGGATCGCCGCGCTGCCCTTGAACTGATGGATGAACATCTGAAGCGCCAGTCAGATCATGGCCGGGCCATCTGGGCCCTTGTGGTCATGAGCGAGTGGTTGGCCTGGCTTGAACAAGCCGGCAGTGCCCCGCCGCCCGTCAGGGCTGCCCTGCACTGAGATAGTCGTCAAAAGCCTGTAACCGCTCGACGGTGCCGATATCCATCCAGAAGCCCTGATAAAGCTGACCCGAGACCGACTTCTCGGCCATCGCACTTCTCAGGAGCGGCGCGAGAGGAAAGCGGCCCGGGCTGCAATCGCGAAACAGATCCGGATGGTAAACACCAATCCCGCCAAAGGTATAGCGGGGATCGCCCCCATCCAGCACGCAGGTTCCCCTCAGTCCGAAATCCCCGCTGGGATGGTGCTCCGGATTGGGAACCAGGATCAGATGAGCCATTTCGATCGACAATTGCGTCAGCGTGCCGAAGGGAAAATCCGTCGCAATGTCTCCATTCACCACCAGAAATGGCTCTTCTCCGAGAACCGGAAGCGCCCGATGGATCCCGCCCCCCGTTTCAAGGGCCTCGCCTTCCGGTGAGTATTGAATAGAGGCGCCCAGTCGCGAACCATCACCAAGCACCGCCGCAACCTGATCACCCAGATGCGCGGTATTCACCACGACATCCGTGATACCCCCACTGACCAATGCAGCCACAAGATGCTCGATCAGCGGCCTTCCTCCCGCCTGCAGCAGGGGTTTGGGAGTGTGATCCGTCAGCGGGCGCATCCGCTCTCCACGGCCAGCTGCGAGAATCATGGCTTTCATGACAGCGCCTCCCCGGCCAGACGCGGCAGGACCCGTTTCTCGATAACCCGCATGAAACCGGCCAGTTCCGGGTAATTGTCACCGACTTCAGTGACATACCCCAGCGTTCGGGGAATGTCCTTCAGATACCCCGGCTTGCCGTCGCGAAGATTGAGTCGGGAAAAAATTCCTATCGCCTTGAGGTGGCGCTGCATGCCCATCAGATCAAACCAGCGACGAAACCGGTCGGCATTGGATTCTTCCAGCAACGGTGTCGCAAGCAACGCCTGTCGGTAGGACTCCATCCAGCGATAGACCCTATCGGACGGCCAGGCGACGTAACAGTCCCTGAGCAATGAGGCGAGATCATAGGTAATCGGCCCTACCACCGCATCCTGAAAATCCAGCACTCCCGGGCCAGTCTCACCGGTCACCATCAGGTTACGGGAGTGATAGTCACGGTGGACGCAGACGCGGGGTTGTTCGAGCGCAGAGTCAACCAATGTTGACCAGGCAAGCTCCATCATTGCAGATTCTTCGGCCGAGAGACTCACGCCTAACCACTGGGTCAGGAACCATTCTCGGAAAATCTCCAGTTCCGTTCGTAAAAGACGCTCATCATAGGCCGGTAAATCGGAAGACACTCCGGCAACCCCCTGCTGCAGGGTCAAGAGGGTAGTCATCGCATCGCTGTAGAGCGCTTCGACGGACGCCTCATCAAGCTCATCAAGATAGTTGCGATGACCGAAATCACCCAGTAAAACAAACCCACGTTCCGCATCGACCGCGCGAACCTCGGGAGTGTAAACACCCGCATTCGCCATCAATTTGGCAACGGCAACGAAGGGCCTGACATTCTCCTTGGGCGGGGGGGCATCCATGACAATGTGTGTGTTGCCCCCGGAGTGAATCCGGAAATAGCGCCTGAAGCTGGCATCGGCTGAGGCGGGGGCAATCGATTCAACCGAAAGACCCAGATCGGTTCGCAACCACTCCAGCAATTGCTGGTAACGAATATCGGTAGAATCCATATCACACGTTGCAGATGGAGGGAAAAAACACTTACCGAAGCGGTCGCTTCCGGTAAAATGAATCGTGAAATCGGATATTTCATCATAAAACCCCGCTCTCAGACGACCTTCATGCCTTCATCGGCCATGCGCTCATAATTGTCCCAACCCCCCAATCCTGATAGGTGCATGCCGGTTTTCAGACGCTCGATTTTCAATGAACGCCCCTTTTCTCGACCTGCCGGTTGCCGGCTCGGGCTGGCGCTCGCGGCTGCCTATTTCAGCCTTGCATCGTCGCCGTCTCTCCGCGCAGCAAGTGACTGGAACTGCCAGCGGGAGGATCGTAGCGGGCACTGGCTATGCGATTCAAAAACACCGTTGACAGGCACCTCCGCATCCAGCCAGCGGGAGGTTGAACTGGGCGAAGACCCCTCCGATCCACTGTCTCCTGGCACCGATATGGAAGTGGCATCAGGGCCTGAAGACCAGCCGCAACTTCTGAACAGCAAGGCGCCTTTCGAGACACCTGAGCAAAAAACTGCCCCCGAGAAGGCCAAGGTCGCCGGCTGGAACTGTACCCCGAACCTGGATGAGGGTCCCGAACGGAACTGGATCTGTTCACTTAGCGGTCGGGACCCACGTGGCCTTGCTCACGTTGTCAGCGAAGAGGGCGAATCCACGGAAAACTGGGCTGAAGCCAACACGATTACCCGTGATGACGAGGATCGTTTCGAAAACATGCTGGGCCGCATGCCCGTGAATCCCTGGCAGCGCAGCTGCGCTCCCAAGGTCGGAAGAAAAGCGCCCCCCCCTCTTGCCGAATTCATTTTGACGCCGGAGGAAAAACTTGCCAGAAAGAAGGCACCCATCGACATTCAATCCGACTATTTCGAGCTGATCGACAACGAAGTCACCAACTTCACCGGATCGGCGGAAATGGTCAAGGCTGACCAGAAACTCTGGGGCGATTACATCACCCGCAATCTCAAGACCAATGCGGTGAATGTCCATGGCAACGTCACCTACCAGGACAAGGGCTTCATGCTTTCCAGCGACTCGGGCTTCATGGATGGCGAGGCCGACCGCGGCGTATTCCGCAACAGCCAATTCATTTTGCCGGCAATTCCCGGACGCGGAACCTCACGATTGACCAACATCGACAGCAATACCCTGTCTCGTTACGAGAACTTCAGTTATACGACCTGCCCGGTCGGAAATCAGGACTGGGTACTCCATGCCTCCAAGGTCAAGATTAACAAGGAAACGGGCCGGGGCAGCGCTCAGGATGCCTGGTTCGAATTCATGGATGTCCCGTTCTTGTGGACGCCCTACATGGATTTTCCGACCGACAAGCGGCGAGCATCAGGTTTTTTAAGCCCGAACATCGGTGTGACCCAGGTCAGTGGTGCCGACCTTTCAATACCCTACTACTTCAATCTTGCGCCAAACTACGATTACACGGCCCAACCCCGTTACCTGACCAAACGCGGTTTCATGCTTCGCAACGAATTGCGCTATATGGATGAAACCTCCAGAACACGTCTGAGGGGGGACATCCTGCCTTACGATGACGAGACCAAAACCACCCGTGGTCAAGTCAGCCTCATGGACGACACACGTTTCAGCGAAAACGTCACGGCGCATGTGGACGCCAACTGGGTATCGGACTACAACTACCTAAACCAGTTGGGATCAGCGCTCAACACCGTCAACTACCTGAACGTTCCCAGTATCGCGTCGGTAAATTACGCCAGCCCCTGGGGATCAGTCAGCGGTGTGGCCAACTATTTCCAGACCATCGACCCCAGCATTCCCAAGAGCCAGTACCCCTACTTTTACCTGCCAAAAATCGAACATAACGTCGGGCAGGAAATTGCGGACACCGGCCTGATGCTGAGCAACCAAACTCAAGTCTCATACATCCAGGCCAACAGCAACGAAAGGACCACAGGTCAACGTTTCCTAATACGGCCCAAGTTGACCTACCCCATGGAGAACAGCGCCGGATTCGTTCGTCCCAGCGCGACTCTGGCCTTCAACCAGTACTCCCTCCAGAACACGGAATATTGGACGGAGCAACAGAAAGCCCTGGGTGTCACCACCAACGGTAACAGCAGCCAGAACTATACGGTCCCAATATTCTCGATCGATTCAGGCACCTATTTTGACCGGGATCTCGAAATCGGCGACACCCCGATGCAGCACACCATTGAACCGCGCCTGTACTATGTGTATATCCCGACCGTGAATCAGAACAACATTCCGGTATTCGATACCACACAGTACGACTTTACCTACTACCAGCTTTTCCGCGAAAACCGCTTTGCCGGCTATGACCGGGTGGGAGACGCCAACGATCTGACGGCCGCCGTGACATCACGTCTTATTGATCATGAAACCGGCATTGAGCGAATTCGCGCCACTCTGGGCAACATCGCCTACTTTCAAGACCGTCAGGTAACACCGGCAGGCCTGGCTCCCGACACCTACCAGCAAAGCTTCTCGAACATCATCGGCGATTTTTATGGGGCCATCACCAACGACTGGTCCCTGTATTCGGCCGGGCAATACAACCCTTCCTTCAATCAAATTGATCGCGGTCAGATCGGGCTTCAGTACAACAACAAGCAAAATCACATCCTTAACCTGGCTTATCGCTATCGCCGCAACCAGTACACAAATAACTGTACCCCTACGACGAGTACGAGCTTGTATACGAACAGTTCGGGATGTCTCAACCTGACCGACGTCTCGTTGCGGCTTCCCCTTCTGGCAGGCTGGTATGCAATAGGTCGCTGGCAGTACTCGTTCCTCGATGATGTCACCACCGAGAGTTTCGCCGGCTTCGAACGTGAAACGTGTTGCTGGCGGTTTGCCCTTATTGGCAGACGCTACCTCAACACCATCAACAGCGACGGAACCGCCCAGTCCAACAATGCCGTGTTCCTTCAAATCGAGCTCAAGGGCATGACTTCTCTCAACCAGGATGTGGATAAATTCCTTGAAAGAAGCATTACCGGCTTCAGATTCAAAGATTATTGAGACACCACCGGCATGAGCAGAAAAACCTCACATTTCGCATTTTGTGCCCGTTACAGCCTGTTGTTCAGCCTGTTGTCCGCGCTGACACTTCCCATCCATAGCCTTGCCGATGGCGTTGACCGGATTGTTGCCGTAGTCGAGGACGATGTGGTTCTGGAAAGTGAATTACAGAAAAAAATGGCCGTCATTCGTCAGGGTCTGGCCCAGAACGGAACCCTGCCCCCCTCCGAATTGACGCTGGCCCGGCAAGTCCTTGATCGGCTGATCCTCGAAAAGATCCAAATTAGCATGGCCACGAAATCCGGCCTGCGAGTCGATGACGAGACCCTTCGCCAGACCATCCAGCAGATTGCCCAGAAGAACAACATGACCCCGGAGGAACTGCGAAGCTCGCTCCGGGCAGAAGGAATCGAATACCTGGACTTTCTTGAACAGATCAGGGGGGAATTGGCACAGCAAAGGCTGCGGACCAGTCAGGTCAACAGCCAGATCAAGATCAGTGACCGGGAAATAAAAAACTGGATGGAGGCCCGCCTCAAAGCCGGCGGAAACACTAATGTCGAATACGAGCTGGGACAAATCCTCATCGCAACGCCTCAGGGGGCGACACCCCCGACTGTCCAGGCGGCTCGGGAGAAAGCCGAAAAAATCATCACCGAACTCCGCGCTGGCTCCGACTTTAGGCAAGTGTCCCTGAGCTCATCCGACGCCTCGGAGGCCCTCAAGGGCGGCGACCTGGGCTGGAGAAGGATCAGCGAACTCCCGACCATTTATGCCGATGTGGTCCCAAAGATGAAAAAAGGCGAAATCGAGGGACCTATCCGCAGCCCGAGCGGATTCCACATCATAAAGCTGATGGACCAGCGGGGCGGTGACGTCGAGCACATCACCAAGACTCGTGTCAGGCACATTCTGCTTAAGCCCAATGAAATCATGACCAATGATGATGCCCGAAAAAAGCTGGAAACCATCAAGACCCGCATTCAATCGGGAGATGATTTTAGTGAATTGGCCCGAGGCAACTCCGATGACAAGGGATCGGCGGTAAAAGGTGGCGAACTGGGTTTTGTCACACCCGGCGCTCTGGTGCCCGAGTTCGAACAGGCCATGAATGATCTGGAACCCAATGAACTCAGCGAACCAATTCAAAGCCAGTTTGGGTGGCACCTGATCCAGGTTCTCGAACGGCAGGAATCCGACGACACCAATGAATTGCTGAAGAAGCAGGCTCAGGATGAGATTTTCAAGCGCAAGGTCGAAGAAGAGACCGAACTATGGCTTAGACGCATTCGGGATGAGGCCTATGTCGAGATTCGCATCCCCGAGTTGGCACCGGAGGGCATACCCGTCGAGCCCGCTAAACCTGACTCATGATTCTTCCCCGACTGGTCCTGACCACGGGAGACCCGGCAGGAATTGGCCCTGACCTCTGTTTGCAGATCGCCCATCGGCAACTGCCATGCGGTTTGGTGGTGGCGGGCGATCCCAAACTGCTTGGTCAGCGGGCCAGCCAACTCGGACTCAAGGTCGAACTGGCGCTGTGGAAACCGTCGGATGATACGACCCACCAAGCAGATCGGCTGCGGGTCTGGCCCGTGGCCACGGCAGCTGAAACCACGCCCGGAAAACTGACGGCTGCGAATGCGGCTTATGTCCTAAAAACCATCAGCGAGTCAGCCCAAGCATGCCTGTCGGGTAACTTCAATGCGATGGTGACGGCTCCTATCAACAAGGCCAGCATCAACGAAGCCGGGACCTCCTTTTCCGGCCACACGGAGTTCATTGCCAGCCTGACTGGCGGAGATCCCGTCATGCTGCTGACCGCACCGGGCCTCCGTGTCGCACTGGCCACCACCCACATTCCCCTGACCCAGGTCCGTCAGAACATCACCCGCGAGCGACTGATACGGATCTTGCGTACGCTGGATAAAGAACTGAAGCAACACTTCGGCATTGCTTCCCCACGTATCCTGGTGGCTGGATTGAATCCCCACGCCGGTGAGTGTGGTCATCTCGGACAGGAGGAAATCGAGATTATCAGCCCGGTTCTGGAAACCCTGAGACAAGAGGGCTTGAATCTGATCGGCCCCCTTCCCGCCGACACCCTGTTCCTGCCCCCCGTCCTCGCCGGAAGCGATGTCGTGCTGGCCATGTATCACGATCAGGGCCTGCCTGTACTGAAGCACCTGGGGTTTGGTCGCGCCGTCAATATAACCCTGGGCTTACCCATCATTCGCACCTCGGTAGATCACGGCACCGCACTGGAACTGGCGGGAACGGGAAAAGCAGACCCCGGGAGCCTGCTGGCCGCCATCGATGCCGCCATTGATTTGGTGCATCACGCGCAACCGCTTTGATCACCCCTCACTCGACGACCTGATGAACCACGTTCCGCGCAAACGCTTTGGCCAGAACTTTCTCCGTGATGATGCCGTGGTGCATCGCATTGTCTCGGCTGTGAATCCTCGGCAGGGAGATCATCTGGTAGAGATTGGACCGGGCGAAGGGGCCATGACAAACGCCTTCCTCAAGGCTGGCCTGCCACTGGACGCTGTGGAAATTGACCGGGACCTGGCAGCTGTATTGAAGCGCCGGTTTGAGACATCTGCCCACTTTCGCCTGCATCAGGCGGATGCGCTGAAATTCGATTTTCACACACTCAGCCAAGGGGAAAAGTTGCGCATCGTCGGCAACCTGCCCTACAACATTTCCACCCCGCTGCTGTTTCACTTGTTCGCCCATGCCGGGATCATCGAGGACATGCACTTCATGCTGCAGAAGGAGGTGATCGATCGCTTGTGCGCCGAGGCCGGTGATGCGGATTACGGACGGCTGGGCATCATGGCCCAATACTATTGTCGGGCCGAAAAACTATTCGAGGTGTCCCCGGAAAGCTTTTATCCCCCACCAAAAGTCACATCGGCGATTGTGCGACTGATCCCCCATACCGAACCCCCCGTGGATGCCAGCTCCGCCGCTCTCGGCAAGGTTGTGGCCACCGCATTTTCACAGCGCCGCAAGACTCTGCGGAATGCGCTCAAAAGCCTGTTCAACGAGACCCAGCTCTGCAATGCCGGCATCGATCCGAACGCCCGTGCGGAGACGCTGAGCCTGGCGCAATACGCCGCATTGGCTAACCAACTGACCTGAACGGGTGAGGGCTATCCCCCACCCGCCGCTGCTTTTCGTAATCCCTCGATCCCTCGAAAAACGTTATTCAGGTGATGACCGTGGGCCGGGCCATGCCGGATCGGCTTTTGACTTCACCCAGCCGCTCCGCCAGTTCAATAGATCCTTGAGCGCGTCCTGAGGATCGTAGCCATGCTCGGCAGGGTCCTTCTCGTAGCGCTCCAGATAGATGCGCAGGGTGGCACCTTCGGTACCGGTCCCGGACAGACGGAAGACAATGCGGGAACCATTCTCGAAGATGATGCGTATACCCTGGTTGGGACTGACGCTGCCGTCAACCGGGTCGTTATAGCAAAAATCATCAGCAAGGCAGATTTCGCTATCGCCAAACCGCTGCCCCACCAAGCCCGCGAGCTGGGAACGCAGATGGGTCATGATGCCATCCCCAATGGATAGCGGCATGCCTTCATAGTCATGGCGGGAGTAATAATCGCGACCATATCGGGCCCAATGCTCCCGCACGATGTCGGCCACCGA
>Ga0172373_10003798_pt1 | contig 21695 bp, 26 predicted proteins | sample Lak10m_2_FD_114546 | JGI IMG/M metagenome (GOLD analysis project Ga0172373, IMG submission 114546) | Freshwater microbial communities from Kabuno Bay, South-Kivu, Congo - kab_092012_10m | ecosystem: Environmental > Aquatic > Freshwater > Lake | place: Democratic Republic of the Congo...
AGTAAACTCTAGCACACTCAAGAATTGATCTGGTGTTTCGCAACGCACTTCTTCATAGGACCCGTCAGTGCCGTGAAGATAAAACGTCCTGTTACTAATATTTATCTTAACACTTTCGATAAATTCGTCAGTCAGGTGAAGATCCATAGTGTTTGCTCATCAGGTTCCATCATAGCATGGAACCCTGAGCATGTCAACCCTCGACTTGAAGTTTTTCGATGTCTTTGCGTTCCGCTTGAACCAGATAATAAGCATCAATTGCACCACCACTAGAGTTACGAATAACAACTCTAATTCCCCATTCGATATGATCAACGAATAGTTCTTGATAAAAACGATGTGGTGTTAGTTGTACAGTAATTGTCTCAGGATCTACAAGATCTTTCCAATAGTCTGGTAGTTCAATAATACCATCAGTTGTTACACGACCACGCACATAAACACCGTGCTCTGGTCCTTCTAAAGATCCATGGTATAATTTCTTTCCAGGCTTTGATGGATGCTCAATCTCAAATGATTTACTGTTTGCTGAAAATGCTCCGTTCACATGCATATTCCCATGATGTGTATAAAGTGGTGCTGCTGAAGTTTTAGCAACACAGGTGTCTTCTTGGGTTGGTTGAGTGTTTGTTTCTCCACCTACTGCTACATTATACCCTGTTCTGTTCGATAAGCCAAGTGCATTATTCATACCAATTTTATTCAGGATGCCAAGTTTATTTGACATACCGAAAAAATTGCTCAACCCAAGGTTGTTCATATAACCAGTGTGTTGAGTTCCTGCAGTAACATCCAATCCTAGAGTAGGAATGCCTGGTGCAAATGGAGGAATTGCAGGTCCAATATTGACTGCTGCACGGGCAAATCCAATATTAGTTGGAGCACCAAAAAATGAAGGACCACATACAGCTAATGTGCCTGCAAATGGATTAGCATCATCATCTAATGTCAGAGTAGATTGATCTAATCGTGCTGGAATTTCTGGTCCAACATAAAGTTTTCCTGTTGAAAGTTCGCCTGCGATTGCCATACTATCCTCCTACGACAGTTTCTTCTAGTAATGTATTTACAATATCTGCAACTGAGGTTGGAATAAGTTTTGTTTTTCTTTCATGTAAGAAAACTGGATTACCAGAAACAATATTCCATCCGTCAGAAACATTGAGCATAGTATAAAATGCCTTAGTCGTTACGTTTGTACCAAGGATTGTGACATTATTGTCAGCATCAAGTCTTATGTTACGCTTTGAGTTTATAACAACATCACCATCTGATGATGTTGTCTGCATAATAATATTTTTAGCCTTCATGGAAATGTCGCCCTTTGCTTCAATATTAACATCTCCATCTGAAGTAATATTGATTGGACCAGATCCTTCTTGAACTAAGGAAGATCCTTTTTCATTAGACTTAGCCCATAAGCACCATCCACCATCCTTATAAATGTGCAATGCTGCTCCAGATCCACCACCAAGTTGAACATGGTGCTTTCTTAAAATTTTATCATCAGTTTCTTCACCAATTTCCAGAAATCCTGCTTCTGGATTATGGATATTGATGGGAGGGCAACTATTCATTTATCTACTCACACAATCTACAACACGAAGAACCTTTTCTGGTGGGATGTTAACTTTAATTTCACTTCTTCTGGTGTACTTCATAACAGGTCTGATGATTGCACCAACACCAGTTGCACTATTTATTGCTAGGTTAGGAAGCGTTGTGCATCCAAGTTCAGATGAAATAATATCTGCACCAACAACTCTTCCTTCATCATCTAGGACTGGTTTGAGAACACCACATTCAGTTTCGATCATATCATCAGGTGAATATCCAATGCCAGTATTAACGATCTGAACACCATCAAGTTCACCAACAACATCTTCGCCCTGACTATCTGGTGTGACTTCTGATGTTGGAATATATCCACCGCCAGGTTCAAGCATCACGATATTAGTAACTTGTCCATTTTGAACGATTGCTCGTCCAGTAGCACCATATCCATTATCACAATCATCAACGAACTGTATATATGGTGATCCAGCATAACCAAACCCAACATCAGTCATATTGACACCAACAACTTGTCCAAGACTGTTTACAACTGCTCTAGCTGCTGCACCAGCACCACCACCGCCAAAGATAAGAACATTTGGTGGACCACATGTAATATTGTATGGATCACAACCACCTACGACACTATCAACAACTTCATCATCTGCAGAGTTAGTATCTTTAGGGAACCAACTACCAATTGTGTCTTTACTATTTTTTTTCAAATTACTGATATACTTAGAAAGATTAATTGTTCTCTTAAAGTCTGCAGTTTCTTGTGGTACTGGACCAAAGTTAACTGCCCAGTTGTATGGTTGTGGTTCACATATATCACCTTCACACTTGAGGAAGTTTAGACCAACTTGAACGTAGTTAATTGCTTGATCAATATATCCAATGAATGATCCAATCGGTCCTAAAATCTGCTCAATAGCACTCATAGCAGGACCGATTGCTTCTTGAACTAGTTCTCCAACTTCTGAGATCAATCCTGCAACAAATTGCTCAGCAGCACATAGTGGAATATTGATGATCTTACCAATCATCTGCATCAAGAAATCACCAATAAATTTCTTAAGACCTTTGATAATATTTTCAATCACGCAATAGATCGTATCCATTGCTTTCTTGACGGCAATATCTTTTAAGAAACTTTCTGGGAAGATAAAGTTTAAAAGTTTCTTTACAGCTTCAAAGATTTTTCTAAACAGATACTTTCTTGCTTGCCTCATCAATTCTGAAAATGCTCCAGAAATCAAATCTGCAGTTTGATTGATTAATGCTGGGATATCAGCAATTTCATTCAAAACAGGATCAAGGTATCCATCCTTGAATGCCTTCAAATCATTAACAACTTCAATAAATGTTGCTAATGAACGTGCGACTTCCCACATGAAGCCTTTGCCGTCTTTACATTTTTTGGCACGTCCTACAACCTTTTTCTTTGCGTCATTATTTGCCTTTCCCTGAACACTTTCCTTTCCATCTGCAGTCTTACCTTGTCCAGGAACTCCATTCCCTGTCGGAGATCCTCCAGTAGCAGGTTTTACTGCGACTGAATATTTTAGTTGTCTATTGAAATCAATTGGTTTGAAACCGCTAGTTCCTTTATCAACTGCAGTTTGCCAGGCAACAAGATTTTTTTCTGCTTCGCCACTAAACAATGCACCCAAGATAATGGGTTGCTGCATATCATCACCATCTAGGAAAAATCCTAAGACAGTTTCACCACCTTGCAATGAAAAACTAGTACCACCAAAATTTTTACCTGCTCCCAGTGATGGTGGTACTAGGAAATGTGCCCAAGGTAATTCACTATCAGGAACTTCATTTGAAGCTGGATGACGACCTAAGATCCTGACTTTTGCTCGATATCCATACTTAGTGCTAAATTCTCGCCAATTTGAATCAGCAGTTACCTGTCCGATGAACCAATGAAATCCATCTTCTCCAATAAAGTTGATCTTAGATAGGCGTTGCTCCAGCATTAGTTTTCGTAAATTCTACACTCAAGTGCATTAGGATGTTGATCACAATAAATTTCAAATGGGGTGGGATCGTGACTATCATCAGGATGATTTGCCTGATAGATTTTCAAGTCTTCTAGTTCGTGTTCTAGAAAACGGCGACGTTGTGAAGAAATACCAGGGTCATAAAGATCTGTGGTATCCTTTTCGATGTGGTCTTCGATGGTTCTCATGTTAGTTGTGCGTAGGAATCTCTTACTAAAGTCAATCCAGTAAAATCGCCCCTTGAAGAAAATTTATGTGCTAACGACTTGATCATATAGTATCCCGAACTAGGATCGGAACCAAAATCAGATTCTTGCTTATTTATCTTAGAAAAGTTGCAGAATATTACTTCCCCAACTCTTAAATTAAAGTTCATTGGCACCGTTATTGACAATGTTTGAGAGAACAGTGATGCGTATCTTGCAATTCCTTGTGATTGGAATAGTGGTTGATATTGTGGTGTATCTAAGTCACCTTTTGAAGATAGCGTTCCTGTGTCGATTACTCCCATAATAATTCTTGATGGATAAGTATCAATCTTACTAGGAATGTTCTCAACTTCGTTTGATAACGTTAGTTGGTTGTTTATACTTTGACCAAAGTAGTAATCTTGAAATTCTGGCGATCTTGTAATGATATTATAGAACCAATTAGAAGATCTATACATTCCTAGTCTTAGTTTTTCTAGGATATCATGACTTTCTTTCCAAACTGGAGGCGAAACCAATTTATAATTATTATCTGGACTTAATGCATCAACAGTTTCGTGGTAACTGTATTTTAAAATTTTATCTTTATTCTTCTTTGCCTCATTAAAAATATTATCAACGCTTCTGAAATAATATCCATCTAACGTTTCATAGAAAAAATACCCAGCTGTTCCAGAATTCTTCCCATTATTAACTAAAGGAATAGATTTCGGACATAACCAAGTGCAAGTGAATAAAGGTTTTTTATAGTTTCCCATGAAACTATAAGTATTTGAAGTCTCTTCTAGTCTTCTTATTCTTGATGATTTAATCTTAAGATCTTTCTCTAAGATCTTTCTAATCGTTGTATCGAGTTTACCTGTATATTTTCGATACAATCGAGTTGTATGATTGCTGAATGATCCTTGTGTTTCTAAAATTAGAGTATAAACTTCTCGTTTTGCTGTTGCAGTTCCTGTCTTGATATTACTGATAACTAACGGATTATTTTGATCAAATCGTATTTCCCCTGAAGGATGTGTGATTGTAAGATATACAAGAGCACCACTTCTTACAGGAAGTTTTGCTAACTTGCCACTAGTGTCTAAAATATCAATTTCAAAGTGAATTGAACTATCTGTGACATCTTCATAATAACTGATGAGACCAGACTGTAAACGAACATCCTCAAACCTATCTCCTCTTGGAGAAGCAATTAGAAGTTCTGTTACTTTATGTCCTTTTAAGAAATTGGACATTATGCGGTTATCTGTGACATCATCTGAGCATATTTAGCAGCAGCCTGGTATGGCGACGCTCCACCGCCACCAATGATTTGTGTTCCACCACCTACAGGAACAGGAACGATTGTGGTATTTGGTTCTGCTAATGCAATAATATTTCCTCCACCCAGACTACTTTGAGGACCACCAGGATTACCTTCTTCAGGTGATAATGTTTCTCGTCTTTTCCTTAGTTCTCTGTCTTGCTTCTTTATTCCTTTTAATTCTTGCCTTTGGAAAAATTGTTCTGGGGTTTCTTTATCTACTTTAGATGCAGGTCTTCTGATAATAACTTGTCCTTCTGGAGTATCAATAACTTCTTCAACCATCTCTCTTGGTTTTATCTTAGGATCTCTAGGAGCTGTTGGAGTGCGTGTAGGAGCAGGTGTTTCCCCAAAGATCGATTCTATGATCCTTTCAGTTGTTGTTCTTGGTGATGGTGCAGGTGTTGTAGGAAGTTCTTCTTTAGGAGCAACACGAATTTTATTAGGATCTACTCTTGGAGGTTGTGGTGCTGTTGGTGCTGTTGGTGGTTTTGGTATAAGATCTGCAACAGCACCAATTCTTTGAATTAATGGACCACCTTTGCCTCTTGTTAAGAATAAGACACCACCAACAATGGCAACACCAGCAACAAATCCAGCAACACCACCTTGAGTTCTACCTTCTCCAACACCTTTATTATATCCCATTTCAAATGCTTTTAGAAGTTGATCTTTCCTTCTTTGTATAGGCATCATTTCTGGTGGTGGTTCTTTTCCAGCACATGCACAAATACCACCAGAAAAAGATGCTAACTTATCTAAAGCAGCATCAAATGTATCCAATGTACCAGAGAACGGTGTCTTGGTGATTAGTAAACTAGTTTTCTTTTCTTCTTCTTGTACTCTTCTTTCTACTTCTGCTTCTCCCGCATCAACACCAGTTGCTCTGTCAGCAATATTCCCTGCTGTCATTGCACCGATGCCACCACCTACAAGAGATCCTATTCCACCACCAATAAGTGTTCCTACGCCAGGAGCAACCAATGTACCTAATCCTGCACCAATCTTTGCTCCTAAAGCAGCACCAGCGATACCACCAGCAATACCAGAACCTGCACCAATACCTGCTTGCAAGTTAGATTGCCCTGCAGATCGTCTCTGCATGAAATCAATACCACCAAGTAATACATTAACTCCTGCAACACCACGTCCTATTCTAGGTCCACCTAACCTAGGTTTAGGCGCTACACCTACTGGTGCTTTAGCACCTTTCAGACCTCTTGCTAATCCTGCTAATCCAAGTGAACCAAGAACTTTATCTAAAACCCCACCTTTCTTTTCTTGTTCTTCTTGAGATTGTCTGATCGCAGTGTAAGTTTTCCTTCTAGTTTCTAAAAGTTGTGTCTTTGCACGTAAACGTTGGGTTTCAATTTCATTTGATGTTGAAACAGATCTAGCAAATAATTTTGCAAGATCAACACTACCTTTTGTATTGGATGCAGCTGCTGATAATACTCTTTCTAAGTTCATGCTCCATATACCCCTAGAATTAGGTTAGAAGTAAATCTATCAACACTTTCAAAAGTAGTATTGAATGCAACTTCACTTGATGCTGGAGCAGATTTAGGTCCTTGTGGTTTAGCAACTGACTGTTTGCCAGGAATTGTAATTAATGATATGTCTGAACTTCCACTCATACCAGTTGAACTTTGCTCACCATATCTACCATACATTCCACTATCTTGAGCAGATCTTTTTGGTTTTGGACTTGTCTGTGCTCCTTGTGCTTCTCTAAGATTTTGATTGTAAATTTCTAAACTTTGTTGTAATGTTCTCTTTGTTTGTCCATAACGAGGACCAAAACCAGCCCATTCTTCATTCAAAATGCGAAGATCCTGCAATGTCACTGGTTTTGATACATCTACTTTTCTTTTCTTTTTTGCAAGGTACAATATCATTTTATTCTGCAATTCTGGAGTAAATTTCTCTTTGCTAGGATCTAATCCCATTGCACTAACAACATTCTCTGGTTCCATGAATTGCCCAGCACCAACTGCTGCTGATGTTCCACCACGATATCTTCCTCTACCTTCCCTTAGGAATTTTTTCTGTAGTTCTGCAACTTGATTTGCTGTTAGTTTGGATAAATCTCCACCATACTGAGATCCCCCAAAAAATGTATTATATCCTTGTGGTCCAGCAGTGCCTTCAACTTCTCTAACTGATGCAATGAATGCTTTTTCTTCTGGAGTATCAGCAATAACGTCAGCGGCATTTACATTACCTTCTCTACCTCCACCACTACCAGGATAATTCGGTGGTCTTTCCTTCATCAAATCTTCAACTGCAACCTTTGGTTGCTCTGCTGCCTTTCCAGTTCCACCCCTTTGAGAAAGGATAGCATCAAAACGAGTTACAGTTGCTTGAAATCTTTCAGTATCTTCTGGACTAATACCTGGAGATCCAGTCTGTCTTCTTACAAGTTCTTGTCTTCTTACATCAGCAGCACCCATTGTTAAAGGCACTGCAGCAGCAAGTCCTAGCATTCCGACACCACGCATACCAGGCATCGCCATACGTGGACCACGGGCGATTGTAGCACCTGCTGCAGCACGTCCTGCACCACCTAGTGCCATTCTTGTTAGAACCAGTCCAGAAGCGATATTAACGATCTCTGGGAGCATTGCAGTAACTGCAAACCCAGCATTGGCAGCAGCATCACCAAATCGACCTTCTAGTAATGCCTTGCCAGCAAGAACTGCAGATAATCCAGCAAACTTAGATCTGAAATCAAAAAAGGATCCACGTAAACTGGTTAGATTTTCTTCTTCTTTCTTGTTTAACTTCTTTTCTTCATCAAAATATCTTTTCTTATCACGAATATCTTGTCTAATCTGTGCTTGAATTGATGCTAGATTAGTATTGACTTGTTCAAATTCTAATACTAGTTTACCTAACGTTCTGATTGTCTTTGGAGAAAGAGATCCTTCTCTTTCTTCCGCTTCCATAAGCAACTTATCATAAGCCAATCCCATCCTACGACGTAGAGGAGTAATCGAAGATGCCTTCTTCTCTACGTTTACGATACCAGGTAGAATTTGGTTTTGTGGCTCAACTAATTGCATTTGCTGTTTGTGCTGCCTCTAACTTTTTCTTCTCCAAATAATTCTCAAGATATTTAATATAAGTTTCCTTTTCCCAAGGGATCAAATCGTCAAGTTCAGTTAAACTCCATCTATGATAATGCATCAATGCAAAGTTGTCTTCATAATATGAAGTCATATCTGTATGATATAGCATTATGCGAAAAAATTTGTCAAACCCTCAATCAGAACATCAGTGTCAATATTAGTATTAGGATTGGTTACCTTTGTTGAATATGATAACTTTGGCATCGTTTCAAAGAACTTCTCAATCATTTGGAATTGAGAACTGTCCAGTCCTTCAAGGAATTCAATCCATTCCTTTTCGGTATAATCAGAATGTGACCATGCTTCGTCTTCATTATATAACTGTTCAATACATGAGATCACAGACTTGAATGCTCTATCAATCTTATCTTTATTTGTTCCAGACTTAGTAACAGAGAAATTATTTTCAACGAACTGCTGCATGGAAGGATATTTCATCTTCATGCTCAATCCACCACCAAGATCAATAATATCAGTATGTCCTTCAGGAACAACAAGTTTTACTTCATTGATTTTTACTAATAATGGAACTTGAGTTTCTCCATCGTCAGTGCAGGTAACTAGAAGTTCTACACTTTCACCAACAGACTTACTGCGAATATTCAAGAAAAGATATTCAAGTTCAAAACTAGGAAGATCATCAACTTTGATGCCCTTAGTCAGAACACAGGACTTTAGAACATCTTTTACAGCGTTCAAAATATCCTTTTCATTACCACTCTCAAGTGCAATCAGAAGAACTTTCTCTTCCTTTACAAGAAATGGACGATATTTGATTGTTTTACCAGTCGAAATAAGATCTAGTTCAAATGTAGGAGTAACAACCTTAGGTAATGGCATAAAATTTCACATCATTGTCTTTATTTAGAATGGATTTCTGGTGTTCTTCCCAGAATCTGATCTTAAAATTGTATCAGTGTCATAACTTCTAGAAGTCCTATCAGTATAATAATAATCATACTTAAATGTGACTGCAGTTTTGATTAGTTCTGCATCTCCATATGCTAGTGGAGCAGCAACAATATTAATTGGAAAGGCATCCATTAAATGATATGTAATAGCACTGGACATTCTAGCAGAAGTTCTAGCACTATCAGAAGATTGCAATCTAGATTGCTCTGGAAGAACATCTCCACTAAATGCAGTGATTTGTATATCACACTTATAACTAAGTGGATATTTTAATTTTCTATATGATGCTCTATCTTTTTTTCTTTCATCTGTATTTCTACCATGTCCACCTGTTGATAAAACTGTTGGTGAAATATATTCCATCCAAGCATTGAATACTTCATTAGTATAATAATCTTTTTGAGAATAGTATGTCAATGTAACTTCAGGGTATCTTCTATACACAGCATAACTTGAGGACACACCTTGTCTTAATCCATCAACTTGTGAAGTTTGAATTTGTGATCCTGGAAGAACTGCTTCTGAGCAGAATAATGCTAGATAATTTCCTGGATTTTCTAATGTTCTAGCATCATAAAACCCATGCTGATTGATAAATCCAATTAAACTATTACCACCCTGCGATACAGCACTATTAAAATCTATCCATACATCATATAAGTTATTAAAAGCAGGTACAATACCAGATCCAGTTTTACTTACACTAGATCTATAAAGTTCAGATGTTGGTAGATAAATTCTATTTTTTGTAGTCTCTAAATTGCTCTCTCTACTCATCTAAATAGAAGACGTTTATATACTATGTATGAGTTATAAGGGAAAGTTTCGACCTTCCAATCCTAAAAAATATAAAGGTGATCCCACAGGTATTATTTACAGATCTCTATGGGAATTAAAATTTATGAATTATTGTGATAAAAATGAAAATATCTTGAAATGGGCATCGGAAGAGCTTTGGATCCCTTATAAATCTCCAGTCGATAATCGATATCATAAATATTTTCCTGATTTTTATATCAAATATAAAAACACTTCTGGAAAAATTGTAGAAAGTTTGATTGAAATAAAACCAGCAAAGCAAGTTGCAGGTCCAAAACCACAGAAATCAAAATCTAACAAATATCTTTCTGAGGTTTATGAATATGCTAAAAACATGGCAAAGTGGGAGGCAGCAAAAGAATATTGTGATGATCGAAAGTGGGAATTCAAAATCCTAACGGAGCACGATCTTGGAGTTTAAATCTCAATTTCCAAAATCAACGGTCACGAGTATTCCCCAAGTTGGGCATTTAATGCTGTTTCGTTATCGTGCAGTGACTGCAGAAAAGAGATTTTATGACAAAAATCCACTCTGCTTTATTGTGCTTGATTTGAATGAAGTATTCTATGGAATGAATTTACACTACTATGCAAAAACTCAAAGAATGAGTGTAGTGAGTATGCTTCAAGAAGCACAGTCAAGTGGTGTTCAGAATTGGGAAGAATTTTTATTTGGTAGCACTGGGTTCCATAAATACTTGAAATCAGAAGTAGAAAGTAACTTCATAGATATAGCAATGGAAGAATGGCAAGCTGCATCACTATTATCTGTGGAAGAGTTTGTTAGAAGTTTCCGTGGTGCAGAAGTTCCAGTTGATCCTAGAGGTATAGTATAATGCCAACCCCTACAGGATATATTCCAAAGGAACCTGCAGGTAAAAAGCAACCTGTAAGACCAGCAGAACGTGGTGGAATTCACTTTGGGACATTTCAATTTACTAGTCCAGCATATCCTGGTAAAACATTTACTGGATTCTATAGTAAAGATACCGCTAATGGAGACTTTTTAAAAATATATAAAATTAATTTTGGATCTCTTCCTTGGGAGTACACAACTCCAACAAAAGGAGATTTTAACACATTAATGAAAGATGGTGGTCCTGGGCAAGCAGCATATTATGATGAAGTTGGAAGATTAAAATTAATCATAGATAACCAAAATAAAACTAAAGGTGGACCTGGAGGATCAAATAAAGCACAGATTGATCAAGCCTTAAACCAATCAGGAACAGCTGCAGTATGGGACAGTTCTAAAAAAACACCTCAAGCAGCACCACCAGCAACTACAGCACCAGCAGCAGCACCAGCAGCTCCAATAGCAGATCCTGCAACTGGTCAATCTTTAACACTTCCCTCAGATTTAGTAACAGAAATTTTATCCTCATCAGAGGAAACTATAAAATCTTTAAGTGCCCCTGGAGAAAAAGGTCCTTTAATTTTAATTTATCCAGAAGATGCATCATATAAAAACACTCAAGATCATGTTCTTATAGAGCAATTTACTTATAAAGCTCCTCAAGAAGACTTACTTGTCACAGGACAAAATCAATTTACTAATAATTTTGCAGATATCATAACTGGAGGATTAACTAGAAATTCTAATCTTAGAGATTTTATAGGAATGGTAAAACTACCAATTCCAAATCAATTAGCAATTTCTAATGGGGTTTCTTGGGGTGAAGATCGTGCTAATCCAATAGAAGCAGCTGCATTTTTTGGTGCTCTTCCTCTTGCACAACAGGCAATAGGAGGAAACGTGGGTAGTGTGTTGGGGGGAGCATTTAGTGGATTTGGTCAGTTTATGGATCAAGTATTAAGTGGCAATTTTGGTGGTAATACACCAGCAGGAATACTATTATCTTCCTTTATTGCACAATATGCTTTAGGTAAAATTGGTATCAATGTAGATCCTGCACAATTTATTGCACGAGGAACTGGAACAACGATCAATCCTAACTTAGAATTACTATTCAATGGTCCTAAATTAAGATCATTCTCATTTACTTTTGAATTTGCTCCAATTGGAACAGACGATGCTCTAGCAGCAAGACGAGTGATGAGATTTTTTAAGCAAGGAATGGCAGCAAAACGATTTAACAGTACAGCAATTTTTATAGGATCTCCAAATGTTTTTAGAATTTCATATAAAGGAACAGGAGATAAAACTATAAAAGGATTAAATAGATTTAAAATTTGTGCATTAACTGCATGTGAATTAAATTATACTCCAGAAGGTGTATATCAATCATATGACGATGCAGATGCAGTTTCAATGCCAGTAAGAACAAATATGACACTATCATTCACAGAACTAACTCCAATCTTTGAACAAGACTACTACAAGCAAGATGATCCAAGTGTTCAAGATGCCCTTGGTGGCACTGCTGGTGAGGAAATCACGTTTGATGAATTAGGTTTCTAAAATGTCATATTTCGACTTATTTCCAGATTTACTACTACCATCATTCTCGGATAATCGTAATTCCAGTTACGATTATGTTCGTGTAAAAAATCTTTTTAAACGTGCTAAAATACGAGATGATTTTTTCCAAAATGCAGTAGTATTTGACAAATATGCTATTGTTGGAGATAATCGTCCAGATAACATAGCAGATCAATTATATGGAAGTCCACAACTAGACTGGATTATTCTAATTTCTAACAATATTATCAATGTTAGAGAAGAATGGCCAATGTCACAGGCAGATTTGAACAATTATTTGATGAATAAGTATGGATCTGAACTTCTGCAGGAAATTCATCATTATGAGACCAAAGAAGTCCGTGATAGTGAAGGAAATCTGCTTTTACAGGCAGGATTAGTTGTTGATGCAAACTTCCAATTCAAGTATTCCAACTTTGGCACATATAAAGTGCTTTCTGGAGCAAGTATTGTAACTTCAGTCAGTAACTACGATTACGAAGTTTTAAAAAATGATGAAAAACGCACGATTTACATTTTAAGGAATAATTACCTCCAAACCGTAATTGACGATATGCGTGAAATCATGACTTATACCGATAGTTCTCAGTATATTGATAGACGTACAAAAAAGGGAGCTAACTTGAGGATTTTATCCCCACGCTAACTCCCCAAAAACCTATTTGGCAATTTTTTGGTGGAATTTTTTGTCCACTTTTTTTGGAATTAAAAGTTGATTTTGAAATCACTCCTCAGCAAGTCGCTGGAAGTATGACAGTGCATCATCGTCATCATCATCTGCTGCAGGAGCAGGAGAAGACTTCACAACACGCTCTTCTTCCTTGATCTGTTGACGAGACTTCATCACGACCTCTTCTTCCTCATCAAACGTATCAGGATCAACACGACGACTAGAAGCGTTAGGATTTAGAACACTGTTCATACGCTTCTCCAGTTCTTCATAAGACTTGAACTGATCAGGACGAGTAAACTCTTCAAGAGAATACTGCTTCTTCCAGATTGCTTCCAGTGCATCATCATCGTCCAGAAGAGGATCAGGTTTTGCAAACTCAGAACTGTCGTAGTTACGATAATTAGCAACGTTCTTGATCTTCATCTTGAAGTTTGCACCTTGCCAGAAGTCAAACGGATCAATCGCTTGCTCATCTTCATATTCAGGTTGCATGGCAGCAGTGATCTTATCAAAGATCTTCTTACCGAACTTGAGCAGAAAGACTTTGCCTTCGTTCTGAGGATTAGCAGGATCCTTTACAACATAGATGTTGCTGATGTAAGTCAGTTTACGCTTCTGCTTACGTGCTTGTTCTTTATCTGCTTCACTACCACTGTTCCAGAGAATGCGATTGTACTCCGAAACAGGATCTTTACCACCAAGCGTAGTAAGACTGTTCTCAATATACCAACCTCCAGGACCTTGGAAAGCATGTGACCATACTTTTGCCCAAGGCAGTTCTTCACCATGTGGTGCAGGTAGAAAACGGATTACTGCATAACCGTTACCTGCCTTATCGACTTCAGGTTTCCATACACGATCATCAGCACCGCCAGTGGTGCTCTTATTCATTTTTTCGATCTCAGTTGTCAGTTTAGAAGTCAAACTGCCAAGGCGAGACTGTTTCTTTAGATCTGCGAAAGACATAGGATTTTTGTATTCGTTGGATTGGGTGGATTAATCACCTGTCACATCATAACACGCTATTTAGCGTCTGTCAATCACGTTGTCTCCAATCAGTTTGATCTTCATCACGTTTAAACCAATCGTGTAGATCATCTGGATTATTAAAACCACGGCGACCAAATCTTTCATGTCCCAATCCACCAATATCAAGTTGGTTCATGAAATCATCCATCGCATCCATATCAGGATTTTCTGCCTTTCTTCTTGCCTGACGAAGTATAGTTGCAGCAGAACGATTTGCCTTTGCAAGTTTCTCTGCCCAAATCATATCTTCTAAACTTACTGATTCATGCAAAACAATCTTTTTACAGATTGCTTCTAGTCTCAATCTATACTGCGTAGAGAGCATATGTATTACCAGATAGGATTATTTAACACGTATCATCGATTCTAAGGTGTTAACTCTATTGAATTCTTCGTATGCTTTTTCCGACCTCTCGGATAAAATATCAGAAATGTCTTCAAGAATTACTTCGTTGTCGATGTATTCATCCAAATACTTGTCTAACGCTTCTTTGAGATAACGTTTACGATGCCATTCGGGAGAGTATGGTTTATAGTCCATAATATAAGATCAGTTGGGGTATAATATTTAGGGTGTGTCAAGACGTTTTTGTAATCCCTCAAGGGTTTTTCTCATGTTATTGAAGATGATTGACATGTCAACATCTTTAAACCCCATCGCTGCTGATGTGATCTTAATTTTTTCTTTCATCTCCAGTGCTTCTGGATCATCGGACAATGCAAGTCTTGTCCACATGACTTCTTGTTTATCTAAAAGTGTCTTTAGTTTTTCAATGTGTTCTTTCTTTTCTTTGTCACTAAATGAACTGAACTGAATAATAACTTCGTATAATTCTTTTTGAATTTTGAATATGCTTTCCATCTCCTCACGAATAATCTCAGACTGAAAAAACTTACCCATTCGTCTTCTCCGATAATCGCTCCCGCAAATATTCTTTATACTTACGGGTATCAATATTTAGAAACGGTGCATACTTCTTTAATTTTAAACTGATTGCTTCCCAGATTGGGTCAGTCAATTTCTTATCAAGATTATTGCCGAACAGGAAAATTTTATCGTAAATTGTAAGAGTTTCGATACTAATATTCCCGCTCAGGAAATTCTTGAGCACTGGTGGATGTTGTCTTGAAGCATCAAATAACTGCTCTAGGTTGTATTCAGACAACAAATCTTCTGTGTGTTGCTTGAACTGATAGAATAAACTCTGCTGCCTTCCTTGCCAGGAAGAATAAACAGTCTCACCTGATCGAATAATCTCACCAATCCATAGTGCATCTGGATTGTCACACGCTACAAAGTTAGCAACAAAGAATGCTTTGATCTCATCATCATTATACTTCCTTGACATCTTTTCAAAGAAGTATCTGTCCTTTCTTTTATAAAAGGAATTCAAACTTGCTCTAGATTTGCCAGCATATCTAAAGTAATCATAATTTTTCCTTGTGAAATGCTGTTTAAATGCAAGATACTGTTTATAAGTATCAAACGGGTTCATAATTTTTAGGGTTGAACATTTCAACTGTCTTCTTCTGTCCTTTTAATTGTATTTTAGCAGCATATTCAACTTTTGGTCTGCTTGGACACATGTTACAGATCCAACCAGGTTCTACAACTTCTTTGAATGAACTTCTAAGTGCTTCTTCAGTGTCATTGATGCTGGTTGGTTTATATCCAAGATATTTCTGCCATTCTGGATCTTCTAATTGATCTGTAGCTGCTAAAGATTCTCTTAGATATGCTACCATAGGACACTTCCACAAATGTCCATTATATAATTGAGAATTTGCACAGGTGCAATGGGTGAAACTAGCAGATGGATCTCCATCCTCATGTGGATAATATTTTACTGATCCATCTTCATTAAATTTATATTTTACAAGATCAAACCAAGTTCTAGGCTTATTGTCCTCCGTAAGATATGCTTCACTCAATTCAAACATGTTGTCAATATCAACTCCACGTTCAATTAGATATTTGGTAAACTCATATCCATTTTCCCAATCTTTCTTACCCACTTGAGTATATGGTGGACGATGAAAGGTAAGTCTAAAGACAACACCCTTCAACATTTCATCAGCAATCCATTCCTTTTCTTGAAGAAGTCTAGATCCATTGCTGAATAGTTTTACATTACATGGTTGTGATCCACGCTCACCATAACAAAGTTCTCTAACAATCCTAGTTACTTCTTTTGTTCTTGGTTCCAATAATGGTTCGCCACCAATGATACTAACATGGCTCCAAACCCAAATCTTTGGGAGAATATTTTCTATATCCTCTATTAACTGATCAATATCTACAGAACTTTTTCCCGAAAGCAAACTGCTATTATGATTACATCCTCTACATGAAAGATTGCAACCATTCATAGTATGAATACTAAGAAGCCTTGTAGTAGGTCTTTCTTTTTCTAACTCTACAATTTGATCTGTGGTAATTTGTTTAAAATTATCGATCCAAAATCCTTTTAAACTTCTAATGTATTCGACTTTTTCTTTCAGTTCTTTGTCCATCAGATAAAAAATTTTGCTTTAGAAGTTCTCTTCAAATAATTTAGGTTAGTTGCATTCCACTTTAGTTTTTCTTTCAGTGGTTTTGAAATCAGTTTTACAATCGATTCGATTTCAATACTATTCTGTTCACAATAAAAACAAATTGCCTCAATATAATTCATGCCTGAGTTATCTTTTACAATGTTTTCAATGTCATTAGTAAACTTATCTTGGCAAAGAAACTTGCTCTTGATAATAGATTTAATTTCATTTTTTGTAGTCATTTAGTTTGTCCTCCACAAATTTTTGAATGTACTTAACTAGTTTTTCCATGTACTGTTTCTTATCATACTCTTCATAAACTTCTACCTCACCATTTTCACACGTCATAATGATGACAAGTTTCTTTACTGGTATCTCCGTCATTTCATAAAACATACAAGCATATGCTGCTGCTTGCACAAAATAATTTTCGATCCATTGCTTTGGTTTTGGTTTTTCTGCAGTCTTAAAGTCAATGACTGCTAATTCACCATTATACTCGGCAATACAATCTACTGTTCCTGCAACACCTAGCTCTTTACTGTATAAAGATTTCTCAAGAGCATAGATATTATTTATATTACCCAGGATTTTTTTCGCCTGAGTAAATAACATCTTTGGTAAAGGATCTGTATCTGGAACATCCTTATTCCAAAGGAAGTTTTCTATGCATGTGTGGACTTTAGTTCCGCGAGATGTAGAACGTTTAGAAATACGGTTCGCTTCTTCCTCACCAACCCGTTCTCGCCATTTTACAAAGACTTCTTTATTAAAATGGGAGGTGACCGAGGTAATAGATACCATCGGTCTACCTTCCACGGTATAATAACGAACTCCATCAATCGTTTCCCGTTTCAGTGCAGGAAACTCAATATCAACGTGTTGAAACATCAAAGACCCAAATTAATTTTGTTTAGAATGTAACTCTTGACAAGTCCAGATCTTACGATATCTTCAACGCCAAATTCGACGCTTTCAAATTCAGGCATCGCTTGAATAATTTTCATAAAATCTAGAATACCATTTCGTTCATTGGTTTTGATAAGGTCTGACTGCGATGCATCACCACAGAAATGGATCTTACAATTTTCACCAACTCTTGTAATTATACTATCTAATTCGTGAAAATTCAAGTTCTGACACTCATCGACGATGATAATACAATCATCTAGTGTAGTTCCACGGATGAAACTTGTAGACCAGAACTTTACACTTTCTTGTGTCTTGAGATTACCCCACAGCATTTCAAAATCATTGTCTGTAGGTAACTCAAACATATACTTTACCATATTCTTATACGGAATTTGGTAAAGAGAAGATTTATCTTCATGATCTCCTGGAAGGAAACCAATTTCTCTTGTAGCAACTAATGATCTTACAACCACAACTCTGTTGTAAGGTGTCAAAGGATTGAGGACTTCTTTCAATGCAAGGTACATTGTGATAAAGGTTTTGCCTGTACCTGCTGCACCATAAACAAAAACATTTTTGTCTTCTTTATAAGCGTCAAAAACTTTTGTTTGGTTTTGTGTTAGCGGTTCAATATCGACCATCATATCGACATTGAAAGGTTTTTTTCTTTGCATTTGCTTTGCTGATAATCCAGCTCCGACTTGGGAAGAAGTTCTTTTTTTCCTTGAGGACATATTAGAAGTGCGTTGTTTTCTGAGGCTTTACTTTTGAACCAGGCATCTTGCTAACCTTATGAAGGATTTCATTCCATCCTCCATCAGTTCTACTATAAACGTCACCTACAGCACTCACGGCAGAAGCGACACCAGCAGACCAATCTTTATCCCATTCGGGATTATCTTTTCTCCACTGATCGTAATCAGCAACAGACATAACAAGTTCCTGTGTTTCCCCAGTCTCTAAATGTTTGACAGGATAAATGGGCATAGTTATTTCAATTCGTAAATATTTATTGGGTGGTGATAATTTTTTTATGGTTGTTGATTTGTAATGCTGCGCTAAACTTCAATGGTCTAGCAGTACACATGTTACATATTTGTTCAGGTTTACTAGAGTTATCACAGAATTTTACCAGATCTTCATCACTACAGTCAACTGGTAGTCCATCTCCAATAAAAGGTTTCCAACAATCATCATCTAATTGTTCAGTAACATAAAGAAGTTCCTTCAGAAATGCTGCATTAGGACACTTCCAAAGTCTACCATTAAACAACTGAGTATTAGAGCAAGAACACATCTCAAAACTTTGTTCTATATTGTTATGAGCATAAGGATATACCTTACCGTTAGTCTGTTTAATAGAATTAAACCAACGGTCTTTGCCATCATGATGTTCTGTAACAAGAACCTTAGAACTTTTTACCTTGTTGATGTTCTCAATAACTTCTGGTGTATGAATACTAACACGTAAGGACATGCCAGGATACTTTTCCAGATCTTCCTCAATCCATTGTCTGTTCTCTTCATTGAGAAGAATACCATTGGTGTACAGATAGACTGTCTCAGTGTGCTCTAGACAAGCGTGTAGGATGTCTCTGCAGCGTGGATTGAGCAATGGTTCTCCACCAATCACTGAGACACGTTCTGCGTCTATCCTGGGTAGTATTGTATGGATATCTTGAATGAGTTTATCAGTATCTAATTTACTACCAGGAGCAAAGTAATTACTGAAATGATTACATCCTTTGCAACTTAGATTACATCCAATTGTTGCACTAACATCAAGAATTTTTAATTTTGGGATTGTGGTAAGCAAGGTAAGCAGCTCCTATGGAAGTTCCACCATCATGTGCGATTGGTTCAGCATATATTTTTACATCTTCTGGCAACTGTTTACACAGTTTATAATTCACAACACAGTTCAAGAAACATCCACCAGACAATACAAGATTCTTACATTTAGTTTTCTTTAAAGCAAGTTGAGCAAGTTCTAATGCACGTTCTTCCCAAAGAGTTTGAACTGTGTAGGCAGCATCTTCCTTTGGTTTTAGTGTGAGATCACTTAGGTCTACTATATTAGATCCATATGATGACAGTCCCATGACTTTACCAGCATCTTCATAATCAAATCCACAAAATCTAGATACATCTTCAAATTTTTTCCCTATGCCATGGTTCTCAGACTGCCAATATTGTTTATGAATAGTTTTCCATTGAAACCTATTACTATTTTTTGCGTGAAAGATAGTTTCAATTTCTAAGTTGTCCGCAACTTTAGATCCATTACTATCTACGATAATACATGCTGCCTCATCAAATCCAGAACTATAGAATGCTCCTGCAGCATGTGCTAAATGATGAGACTTTCTATAATCAATATGTTTAGCAGTAGGAAATGAACGTTTGATCCGTGCAGTATCTCTAGCACTGATCATATTTTTTTCTGGTGTAGTCCAATGCGAATCAACTGTTGCAATCACATCTACAGCAGTTACATAATTTACCAAGTCTTTGACTGTATAGTCATACTTTTTTCTAGTAACTCGTTCTGCTTCCAAATAAAAATCTATCTGTCCATCTTTCAACAGACAAATAGATCCATTATTAGAAACATTTATTCCTAAGATATTCATTTGACTACAAGTTTTTGTACTTCAGGAAAATAAAGATACTTAATATCACTATTATTAAAAGTCTTCAATGCATCTTCTGGTGTCTCTACAAGTGGTTCACCAGCAAGATTAAAGGATGTATTGAACAAAATTGGAACGTTAGTTTCTTTATTGAATGCAGCAATCAAATTGTAGTAATGTTCATTCTGTTCTTTTGTAACAGTTTGAATTCTACAAGTTTTATCAACATGAAGTATTGCTGGAATAAATGGTGCAGTATCAAAATATGCATCGACAGCATACATCATGAAAGGACTTTCATCCATCCCTGCCATATCAAACCACTCATGAACATATTCTTTTAAAATAGTTCCTGCAAAAGGACGGAATGCTTCACGCTTTTTGATTGTATTGACATGATCTTTTCCGTTAGGATCTCTTGGATCATAAAGAATAGATCGATTACCAAGTGCTCTAGGACCAGCTTCAGATCTTCCCTGAAACATTGCAACAATATTTCTATTACTAATTAGACTAGCTACCTGTTCATAAGTAGTGTCTAATCCTTCAATGTGAGAAAGATCGTAAGTTGGTCCTAAGTATAATGTTTTCATAGGTGTTTTTTTATCCGAAACTAACATTGCAGATCCAAATGCATGTCCACCATCATATGATAATGGATCAACGTATAAATTGATGTCTAATGATTTTAACACATTATAGTTAGAAACACAATTCAAAAAGAAACCACCAGAAACTACTACATTTTTTTTACCAGAAAGTTCAATTGCTTTTTTGATCATGTAAATCGTATGTTTTTCAGCAGACTTCTGAAGATTATATGCTACGTTTTCATTTACAGTTTCTTCTCCATAGTATTTTGTCCATCCTTCATTGTCTCTAGGATAGATGTCTTTACTACAAAGACTATGCCCATACTCTTCATTGAAAAGATTGACTTGTCCAGAACCATAAGCAGAAAGTCCCATAGTTTTACCTGCTTCAAGTTCACCAAATCCACAAAGCGAAGATATGCACCTAAACGCTTGTCCAATACTTACTCTATCACTGAATAAATTATTACCATCCCAAAAAGGATGTCCAATTTTTTCACATAAAGAACGATTATAGAAGCAAGAATAGTGCTTGAATAAAGGAATAAATTCACCATTCACATAGTTGTAAATACTTTCTGTTTCACAAAATGAAGTCCCATTTTTACGAACAACAGATCCTTTACCATCCATTACTAGACAGACAGCATCATCAAATCCAGACCCATAAAATGCAGATGCTGCATGACAATCATGATGACGATCAGAAAAATCTAAAACTTCTTTTACTCCCCTATCATGTAAAAGCTGTTTAAGGTTTTTTTTATAAGATTGCTTTTCAAAATTATACTTTATTGTATACTTTGTAAAACAATCAGAGTAAACTGCAACATCAATACTATCATCAACGAATTTTTCACATAGTGCGTAAGCACCAACATCACGTTTCTTTCTAGTAACTCTTTCTTCTTCAAGATAAAATTTTAGTTTCCCA
>Ga0172373_10003799_pt1 | contig 21691 bp, 19 predicted proteins | sample Lak10m_2_FD_114546 | JGI IMG/M metagenome (GOLD analysis project Ga0172373, IMG submission 114546) | Freshwater microbial communities from Kabuno Bay, South-Kivu, Congo - kab_092012_10m | ecosystem: Environmental > Aquatic > Freshwater > Lake | place: Democratic Republic of the Congo...
CCTCGGCCGCGTTCCCTCCGTCAGCCGCGGCCGCCGCGCCAAGAGCGCCTGAAGAAACGCGGGGAAGCTGGTGGCCCCTGCCGGACTCGAACCGGCACGCCTTGCGACGACGGATTTTAAGTCCGCTGCGTCTACCAATTCCGCCAAGGGGCCCCGGCATCCCTTCAGGGTGGGCGATCCCTCACCGAGACGCAAGGCCCTTCAACAACCCGCGAGTGTTTGCCGGCGGGGTCAGGATGCCTCAGGCAACGGCTCCTGGCCGGCCGCCCGCATGATGGAGGCAAACTCGACCTTGATCGCCTCGAGCCGCGCCGCATCCGTGCCGCGCGCGACAAGGGCTGTGCCGAACTTGCCGTCCCGCGAAAACGGATAGCTCCCCAAGGGCACATCCGGGTTCTTCTTCTGCAGGTCGGCAAGTCCCTTTGCGATGCTGCCTTCTCCGATGAAGGCCGAAACCGTGACCGACTTGAGTGGCGTCGAGACCGGCAGGCGCGGCCTCACCTCCTCGAGCATCGCATGCATGACGGACGGAATCCCGGCCATGACGAAGACATTGCCGATCTGGAACCCGGGAGCACCCGACACCGGATTGCCGATCAGGCTGGCGCCGAAGGGAATGCGCGCCATGCGCTGACGCGCCTCGTTGAAGGTGCCGATGTTCATCGACGCGTAGCGCGCAGCCAGTGCCGCAAAGACGGTCGGATGGTATGAGATCCCGGTCTGGAAGGCTGACGCCATGCAATCGGCGGTGATGTCGTCATGCGTCGGGCCGATGCCCCCGGTGGAAAAGACAAACGCATAGCGCCCGCTCAGCGCCCGAACCGCCGCCACGATCTCGGCTTCCACATCGGGAACGACGCGCGCCTCGCGAACAGGAATGCCAAGCTGTCCGAGCCAGCGCGCAATATAGGCCGTATTGGTGTCCTGCGTTCGCCCAGAGAGGATCTCGTCACCAATGATGAGGATGGCGGCGCCGTCCTCCCGGCCATAGGTCTCTGCCATCTTGTGCTCCGCGCTCCTGGGGGGACGGCAGCAACAGCCGCCAGAATGAAAAACGGCACCATTTTCATGGTGCCGTCGCAAAAGGCAAACAGGCTGAAGTGCCGCAAGGCGGAAACCGGGTTACTCCGCCGCCTCGACAGCCCGGCGCGCGCCGATTTCGACGTGGCGCATGGCGGCAACCGTAACGTCCACCAGATTGAAGGCAAAGGCCTCATCCAGCGGCGCATGGCCGTTGAGCAGGCGGAACAGGATGGGCCCGAAGATCAAGTCAGCGGCCAGGTCCTCGTCGGCGTCGAAAACGACTTCCCCGCGCAGCTTGGCGCGCGCGACGACCGCATGAACCAGCTCGCGGTGAGCAGCCATAAGCGAGTTGCGCAGCGCCTCGGCGAACCGGGCATCGGCCTGTGCTTCGGCGATCAACGCCTGGAAGACCGGACCCCGGCGCTGGGACAGCGCGCGCACGGTCGGGCGCACCAGCTCAAGAAGGTCGCTCTTCAGGGCGCCGGTATCCGGCGCAATCGTCTCCTGCGCCGGCATGTCGGCGAGAAGAGCCTCAAGCACGATGAAAGCCGCCGATGCCCACCAGCGATAGATCGTCTGCTTGGACACGCCTGCACGCGCTGCGATCGCTTCGATGTTCAGCGCCGCATAGCCTTCGTTCTGCAGGATGTTCATGGCCGACTGGATGATGGCACGGCGCGATTCCACGCTGCGCGGACGGCCGACACGCGGACGCGTTGGCTGGGTGTTGGCTGGGTTGTATGTGCTGGTCATGAAGCCCCTCGAACGTAGTGAACTTTTCACGATTTGAACGCGACTCGCATTCGAATCAGTCATTAATGAGGAGCGTGTTCGCGCGCGGCGAACCGGTCAAGCGCTGAACGGCCGATTTAACGCGAAGTGGCGGGGCGTGACTGAAAATACGCAGGGTCGAGCACAAGCCTGCGGATGACCTGCCCGCGTGCACCAAGCGGGCCGGTATCGCGCCCGTCGATTGCAACCTGGAGTCCGCCGGCATTGCCGGTCAGGAGCACAAGTCCGGCACGATCGGGCACGTCAAATGATTCGCCGCGCGCAAGTTCGCGGGAAACAAGGACCGAATCAGGTCCGGTCAGCGAAGGATCCTTCACTTCGACATAGGAAGCCTCGCCGGCCTTCAAGGTGATTCGCGACCCGCCCGGCGCAACAACCAAAGGAGCAGGCGCAAGCACCGGAGCTGCAACGCCAGCAGCGGGATCCGCGGCAGCAGGTGCCACCGGATCTGCAGGAACGACAGCGGTCGCTGCGGTTGCCCGCACAGCAGGGGCGCTCGCGACCACTGCAGGTGCGGGATCCACCACCATCACTGGGTTGACGGCATCAACCACCGCGACAGGTTCCTCGGCAGGACCGGCCGAAAAGGCCTGGAAAACAATGTAGGCAATGCCCGCAAGCATTGCGGCGGCACCGGCAAGGTGGAAGGCCACGTGGCGCCGCGCCGGCACCGTATCCGGAAACACCATGGGGTCAGCGCGGGCGATTTCCCGGGTCTGCGTCTCAGCCTTGAAGCGGGCAACCACCTGCTGCGCGTCAAGTCCAAGCACCTGGGCATAGGATCTGATGAAACCAAGCGCATAGGCGCGACCCGGAAGGCGCGCGTGGTCGCCCGCCTCGATAGCCAGGATCAGATCACGGCGGATGCACAGGCGGGTGGCGACGGCCCGCTCGTCAAGACCGAGTACTTCGCGACGACCGCGAAGAATCTGCCCCACTGTCTGCCCGTCGCTGGTGTCGGCAACATCGCGCAGGTGAAGGCGACGATCCTTCGTCTCTCCCGCCGCCGGCATTTGCACCACGACACTCATCGCGAAGACACCCTGACCATCAGACGTTTTTGCCTTTGCCGGTCGGCCTCGGGGACCATTGGTCCGTACACGAAGCAACATTGACCGGAGCAGGACAACCTACCCGGTCGACAGTTAAATATTGCAGAACAGCCTCGACGATAAGCCCCCTCGGCAGGGAAATTTTTCCTGCTCAGACCGGGACGCGCTCGTTGATTGCAAATTGCCTCAATTGCTCCCGAAGCGAGTGGGCCGTCCCGCGCAGGAGCTCTTCCATCAGGGCCTCGATCCGCGAACTGTCCAGCGCAAGCACCATCTGCTTGACCGGCCCAATCGACGCCGGCGCCATGGAAAGCGAGCGGAAGCCAAGCCCGATCAGGGCCATGGCCTCGACAGGTCGCCCCGCCATCTCGCCACAGACGGTAACCGGAATGCCCCGTCCGCGCGCCTGGTCGGCAATGAGTTTAAGGCAGTTAAGCATTGGGGGGCTGAGGACATCGTAGCGGTTCCCCAGACGCGGGTTGCCGCGGTCACTGGCGAACAGGAACTGCGCAAGGTCATTGGACCCCACCGAGATGAAATCGGTATGCGCCAGCAGCGACGGAAGCTGGAAGGCCAGCGCCGGCACCTCCAGCATGGTACCGACCCGGATCTTCCGGGGCGTGGTTCCGCCAACCCGGGCGAGCCTGTCCATCTCCCGGTCAACCAGCACGCGGGCCTGCCGGAACTCATCCACCTCGGCCACCATGGGAAACATCAGGTCGAGGTCCCGCCCATTGGCGGCCTTGAGCAGGGCCCGGATCTGGTAGCGAAGCAGCGCCGGGCGGTCGAGCGTGACCCGGATCGCCCGCCACCCCATGGCCGGGTTCTCCTCCGCTGGCGCCTTCACATAAGGAAGCACCTTGTCACCGCCCAGGTCGAGCGTCCGAAAGACAACACGGTCATCGCCAGCCGCGTCGAGCACCGCACCATAGAGCCCGACAAGGTCGCCAAGCCGCGGCATGTCGCTGGAGATCATGAACTGCAGTTCGGTGCGGAACAGGCCAATCCCCTCAGCCCCCGTTTCCGAGAGATGGGGAAGGTCGGATTTCAGGCCCGCATTCATCATCAGCCGGATGCGCTGCCCATCCACCGTGACCGCCGGCTGCAGGCGCTGCGCGGCGAAGGTAGCCTGGCGTTGCGCCCGAAGCGCAAGCTTGTGCCGGTAGGCCTCGCGCACCTCGAGGGTTGGCCGGATGTGGATGTCCGCCGTGTCGCCGTCGGCAATGACCCAATCGCCGGGCTCGACCTGCTCGATCACCGACGACACGCGGCCGACCAGCGGGATATCGAGCGCACGTGCCACGATGGCCACATGGCTTGTTGGCGAGCCCTCCTCGAGAACCAGCCCCTTGAGCTTGCTGCGGTCATAGTCGAGCAGTTCTGCAGGGCCCATCGACCGGGCGAACAGGATGGCATCCGACGGCAGCGACTCCTGCGCCGACGTGACACCGCGCCCCGCCAGGTGGCGCAGCAGCCGGTTGGCGAGGTCGTCGAGGTCATGCAGCCGGTCAAGCAACGGAGAATCGGTCTGCCGCGCCATGCGCGCGCGCATGTCGTTTTGCACGCGTTCTACGGCGGCCTCTGCAGTAAGCCCGGTGAACACGGCCTCGCGCAGCTTCAGCAGCCAGCCGCGGTCATCGGCAAACATGCGATAGGTCTCGAGAACGTCACGCGTCTCGCCGGTGATGACGGAATCCTCGACCTCAAGCATCGCATCGATCGAGGCCCGCAGCTCGTTAACGGCCTGGTCCAGCCGCTGCCGCTCGTGGTTGACATCATCCGCAATCAGCTTCTCGATCTTGACGCGCGGCTCGTGCAGGACAGCCCGGCCAACCGCGACCCCCTCGCAGAATGAGACGCCCTGCCCGCGCCAGGGCCGGTCGCGCCGCGGCCCCGCGTCGATTTCACCAAGCTCCCCGAGCGAACCCGAGACGACCATTTCGGCGAGCAGCATCGCAATCGTGTGGAGCGCCTCGACCTCTTCCTCGTCATAGAGGCGATGGGTGCGGTTCTGCACGGCCACGACACCCAGCGTTCGCCCACCCCTGGTGATCGGCACGCCAAGCATTGACTGGTAGGGATCCTCGCCCGTCTCCGGCTTGTAGGAGAAACTCGGGTGCGTCGGCGCATCGGCCAGGTTCAGGGCACGTCCATGGAGGGCCACGTCGCCCACGATGCCTTCGCCCATCTTCAGGCGCGTCGAGTGGACGGCAGACTTGTTGAGGCCCTCTGTGGCAAAGAGTTCGAGCCAGCCACCGGCACGTGTCAGGTAGATCGAGCAGACTTCCGCAACCATGTTCGCGGCAATGAGGCTCACGATCTTGTCGAGGCGCGCCTGTGCCGTGATGCGCTCGCCCATGATGTCGCGCATTTTTCGCAGGAGCACACGGGGACCTGCTGTGGGCATTGGGCTACTTGTCGAGGCCGTAGGTGGTGTGCAGCGCGCGCACGGCCGTATCCGTGAATTCCGCCGCAATCAGCACGCTGATCTTGATTTCCGAGGTCGAGATGACCTGGATGTTGATGCCCTTCTCCGCCAGCGTCTTGAACATGGCCTGCGCAACACCGGCATGCGCCCGCATGCCCACACCGATCACCGAGACCTTCGCCACCCCCTTGTCGGTCAGGAGCTTCTGGTACCCGATGGAGGTCTGGTTGCGCTCGATGATGTGGATCGCGCGCTCGAATTCGGCCCGGCCGACCGTGAAGGTCATGTCGGTGAATTTTCCGTCCTCCGACGTGTTCTGGACGATCATGTCGACATTGATGCCACCATCGGCCAGTGGCCCGAAGATCGCCGCGGCGACGCCGGGCTTGTCGGGCACACGGACCAGCGTGATCTTCGCTTCATCGCGGCTATAGGCGATGCCGCTGACAAGTTGTTGTTCCACGATCTCATCCTCGTCACAAACCAGTGTCCCGGGCAGGTCTTCGAAACTTGAGAGCACCTGCACCCGCACCCTGTGGATCATCGCAAGCTCGACCGACCGCGTTTGCAGCACCTTCGCCCCGAGCGACGCCATCTCCAGCATCTCCTCATAGGAAATGCGGTCGAGCTTGCGCGCCTTGGGCGTGATGCGCGGATCGGTCGTGTAGACGCCGTCGACATCCGTATAGATGTCGCAGCGGTCTGCCTTCAGCGCCGCCGCCAGCGCAACAGCACTCGTGTCCGATCCGCCACGCCCCAGCGTCGTGATCCTGTTGTCAGGCCCCAGCCCCTGGAAGCCGGCAACGACCGCCACCTGCCCCTGCGCCAGACGCGCCTCGATCTCCCGGGTCTCGATCCCCGTGATGGCGGCCGAGCCATGCATGCCGGACGTATGGATCGGCAGCTGCCACCCCAGCCATGAGCGCGCCGGCACGCCGAGGTGTTCGAGCGCGATCGCAAGCAGCCCCACGGTTACCTGCTCGCCCGAGGACACGACCGTGTCGTACTCCCGGGCATCGTGCAGCGGGGACAATTCCCGCGCCCAGGCAACCAGCTTGTTCGTCTCGCCAGCCATGGCAGACAGGACGACTGCGACCCCATGGCCGCGATCGACCTCGCGCTTGACCTTGAGCGCGACGTTGCGGATTCGGGCAAGGTCGGCAACCGACGTTCCGCCGAACTTCATGACAAGTCTGGACATGGGGCAGCGCGGCGTTACGTCCGAAGGTTGAGGGATCTGTTTTGCATCAGGTGGGGTATAGTTGGATAGATTGGCTTTGTCACGCAACGCGCGGAGCATCGCAACAGTGACTGACGCTACAGCGCCTCAATCCACAATTGATGATGCCGAGATCGCCCGGTTTTCGGCACTGGCAGCCGAATGGTGGAACCCGAACGGGAAATTCGCCGTCCTGCACAAGTTCAACCCGGTGCGCCTGCGCTACATCCGGGAGCACGCCCTGCGGCACTTCCGGCGCGACCCGGGGGCGCTTGCGCCTTTCACGGGCCTGCGCCTCCTCGACATCGGCTGCGGCGGGGGCCTGCTGAGCGAACCGATGGCAAGGCTCGGCTTCGATGTCCTCGGCGCCGATGCGTCGCACAAGAACATCGGCACGGCTTCAACCCACGCGCGCGAACAGGGCCTCGCGATCGACTACCGTGCGACAAGCGCCGAGGAACTTGCCGCCGCCGGCGAACGCTTCGACGTGATCCTGAACATGGAAGTGGTGGAACACGTCGCCGACATCGACCTCTTCCTGCAGAGCTGCGCCGCGATGCTCAGGCCCGGCGGCATCATGTTCGTGGCAACGCTCAACCGGACGCTCAAGTCCTGGGCTCTCGCGATCGTGGGCGCGGAATACGTCCTGGGCTGGCTGCCGCGCGGCACGCATGACTGGAACAGGTTCCTCAAGCCCATGGAACTCGACGCAGCACTCGGCCGCGCCGGACTTAACGGCCGCAACGAGACCGGCGTCTTCTACAACCCGCTGCTGAACGAGTGGAGCCCCTCGTCGGATACAGACGTCAACTACATGCTGGTGGCCGAGAAGCCGGCCTGAGGACGCAGGTCAGGAATCGGTCCGCGGCAGTCCGGGGATCAGCGTAACAGGAATACCTTCCTCGACAAGTTCGCGCGCCTCCTGCAGGCTGGCCTCGCCATGCACGATGCGCTCGGCCGCGTCGCCATGGTGGATGGCACGCGCAACCTCCGGGAATTTCTCGCCGACATATTCGGAATTCGCATCGATGTGCGCGCGCACCTGCTGCACCCACGCTTGCATGTCCCGCGCGTGTTCGGCCGCCTCCGACAGGCCCGCGCGCTTGGCCACTGCAGGCGCCATCGGCGCCTTCGATACGCTCTTGGAGTTGCAGGTCGGGCAGACAAGCAGCCCCTTCTTCGCCTGCTGGTCATAGGCCGCACTGTCGCGGAACCAGCCCTCGAACGAATGGCTCTTCTTGCAGACAAGTTGATAGCAGATCATGGCTCCCGACGATCCCTGTTGCGCTCACCGCCCAAGGCTGCCCCTGAAGATGGCGGCGCGACGCGCCTGCTGCAAGGCTTCACCATGCCACCCCGCGCGGGTTAACAGGCGGTAAAGAGGCGTTTTCGCCTGTCGCGTGCAAGGTTCTCGCTACGGCCCCGGCACTCCGGCGACGTGGATGGGCCGGTCATGCGTGAGTGCCGGGACACGCGCCCTCGCCTCCACCGCGCGCTGCGGGTCGATGTCGGCAGTGATCACGCAGGGCTCCGTGCCGGCCTCTGCGATCACCTCGCCCCATGGCGCCACGACCAGGCTGTGACCGAATGTGTGCCTTCCATTGGCATGATGGCCACCCTGCGCCGGCGCAATCACATAGCAGCCCGTCTCGATCGCCCGCGCCCGCTGCAGCACATGCCAGTGCGCCATCCCCGTCGTGTGCGTGAAGGCGGCCGGGATCGTCAGGAACGAAGCCCCCGCCTTGGCCAGCGCCCGGTAGAGTTGCGGAAATCGCAGGTCGTAGCAGACGCTGAGCCCGAGCTTGCCCCACGGCAGGTCGGCCAGCACCGCCCGCTCGCCACGCCGGAAATTGCGCGACTCGCGATAGGTCTCCCCGTTCGGCAGGTCGACGTCGAACATGTGGATCTTGTCGTAGGTCGCAACCACCTGCCCTTCCGGTCCGATCAGGATCGACCGGTTCGCGCACTGCCGGTCACCCACCCTGATGGCCATCGACCCGATCAGCAGCCAGATGCCAAGCTCCTGCGAAAGCCCCCGCAGCCGCCGGAGCGAAGGATCATCTTCCTCGGTGTGCACCTGCGCGAACAACCGGTCGCTCTCGGCCTCGAAGAGCACCGTGACTTCCGGCGTCGCCACGAAGGCGGCGCCACGGCCATGGGCCTCGCGGATCAGCGCCTCGGCTGAACGCAGGTTCTCGGAAACATCGATGCCTGTGCGCATCTGCACGCAGGCTGCACGGAACGTATCGCTCATGGCACCAGACTAGAGCGGTCCGGCGGAAAACGGAACAGGCCTCAGCCGCAGGCCGTCTCGAGCAGCCGATCAAGCCCGCCCTCGTCGTCCAGCGCATGCAGGTCGTCGCACCCACCCACATGCGTGCCGCCGATGAAGATCTGGGGCACCGTATGGCGCCCGCCCGCACGCGCCATCATTTCCTGGCGCTTGGGGGCATCCATGCCCACGTCGATCTCGGTGAAGCTGACGCCCTTGCGGCGCAGCAGCGCCTTCGCGCGATGGCAATAGGGGCACAGCAGCGTCGTGTAGATGACGATCCCGACTTTGGTTTCCGGTGCCTGTGCGCCAGCCTGGCTGCTCATCGACGTCTACTCACCTGCTTCACTTGCCGCAGCGGGCGGTGCCCGACGGGGATCGCCTCGCCACTCATGACACTTTTATAGCACGGAATCAGTTACTCAAAGGGCGCACGACGCGCGCCAGTGTGGCGATCGACACGTTCCGTGCCCCTGCCCGAAGCAGGGCTTTTGAGCAGGCCGTAACGGTGGCCCCGGTCGTCAACACATCGTCAACGATAACGACCCGCCGACCCGCCACCACCGGCCGCGCGGCTTCCGGCACGCGAAAGACATGGGCCACGTTCTTCAGCCGCGCCCGCGCCGAGACCATGGCCCCCTGGCTCTCGGTCGCCCGGTGGCGAACGAGCACGTCGGTGCGCACCTGCGCCGCGGTGCCATGCACCAGCCCATGCGCCAGCAGGCTGGCCTGGTTGTACTTGCGCATCAGGAGACGCCGCCAGTGCAGCGGCACCGGTACCACGATCTCGGCCGTCGCGATTTCGCTGCGCGCGACGGCCTGCATCCAGCGCACCAGCAGCGGACAGAGCTCCAGCCTGTCGGCATGCTTGAAACCCAGGATCAGCTCACGGCTGCCATCGTCATAGGCAATGGCCGAGCGCAGCCGCTCGAACAGGCGGGGCCGCGCAAGGCACAGGCCGCACCGCACCGCCGCACCCAGCCCATGCGGAAAGGGAATGCCGCACTGCTCGCACCATGGCGCCGCCAGGAAGCGGACACCGCTCCAGCACGCCCCGCAGACCGATTGCGGCACCCCCACCGGCGCCCGGCAGCGCAGGCAAAGGGGCGGCAGGATCGCATCGAGCACGTGACGACCTGCACCTTGCAGGACCTGCCGGGCCACGCGGCCGGCGGGCGTCAGGGACAGTTTCATGGTGTTTGCATTCCCCACAGGTGACTTGGAACCCCGACCCATGCATTCTGGCGCCACGATGAACACGGTCCCCCGGATCTTCGACGAAGGCCTCAGGCGCATCCGCAAGCAGCGCTCGGCCGGCCTTGCGCACGAGGCCGACTTCCTTCACCGCGCCGCAGCCAACGAGATCGCCGACCGCCTGCACGCGATAAACCGCAACTTTCCGGCTTTCGTGTGTCACGGGGCACCGGATTTGTCGCAGCATGTCGCAAGCCACGCGATCGCCAGCGACATCACGGCCGCAGCCACAAGGACCCGGATCGCCTTCGAGGAAAGCAGGATCCCCTTCGCCCCGGGCACGCTCGACGCCTTCGCAAGCGTCCTGACGCTCCACGCCCTGAATGACCTTCCCGGCGCGCTGTTACAAATCAGGCGCGCCCTGAAGCCCGACGGCTTCTTCATTGCAGCCCTCTTCGGTTCGCGCACGCTCGTCGAGCTGCGCAGCGCCTTCATGCAGGCCGAGGAAGAATTGCGCGGCGGCATCTCGCCCCGCATCGCCCCCCTGCCCGACGTGCGCGAGGCCGGCGCCCTCCTGCAGCGGGCAGGCTTTGCCTTGCCCGTCGCCGACACCGAGGACTTCACGGTCAGCTACGCAGATCCCTTCAGGCTCCTGCGTGACCTGCGGCTGATGGGCGAGACCAACATCCTCCATGACCGCGACCGGCGCGCGCTGCGCCGCGACGTGCTCATGCGCGCGATCGGGATCGCAAGGAACGACCATGCCGGCACCGACGGCCGCATGAAGGCCAGCTTCGAGATCATCTACCTGTCGGGCTGGTCACCGCACGAAAGCCAGCAAAAGCCGCTGGCCCCCGGCAGCGCCAGGACGCCGCTCGCCGAGGCCTTGCGCCACGTCACCACAACAAGGAAGGATTGACCGGTGATCGGCGACGCCGCCCGCGGGCTACTTCGCCGTGATGGATTTCTCGATATAGGTGTACAACGCGTTGGTTTCGCTGGTGACCATCTCGATCGCCGCGACGATCGCAAGGAAGATCATGCCCACCATGATCCCATAGTCGATCGCGGTCGACCCGGTCTCGTCAGCGAGAAAGCGTCGAATGAAGCGAACTGTGGGCGTCATGCACCGTTCCGGTTGACCGTGCGAACCGTGATCATGATCCAGGGCGCTTAACTTCAGGTCAAGGGGCGCTTGTAATCCGGGCAGCGCCACCTGTCACATTCCGGCACAGGCCTCCAGCAGCGCCCGCACGCGCGCCATGAGCGGTTCGTCCGCCGGCGGTACGGGATATTGGCCGAGATCCGCCGCCCGAACCCACGCATGGCGCTGGCCTTCCTGCGGCACCACCTCGCCCTGCCAGCGCCGGCACAGGTACAGCGGCATCAGAAGGTGAAATTTCTCGTAATCGTGCGAGGCAAAGTGGAACGGTTCCAGTGACCCCTCCTCAACGACCAGGCCAAGTTCCTCATGCAGTTCACGCACCAGCGACTGCGCGGGCCGCTCGCCCGCCTCGACCTTTCCGCCCGGGAACTCCCACAGCCCCGCCATCGATTTTCCCGCCGGCCGATCAGCCAGCAGAAGCCGGCCCTGCGCATCGACAAGCGCCGCCGCCACGACAAGCACGAGGGGTTTGGACATGGGCATCCCGTTCGATCGGGCCACCCGGGTGCCGGACGGCCTAGCTGCGATAATCGCCGTTGATGCTGATATAGCCGTGCGTCAGGTCGCACGTCCACACGCCCGCAGCCCCCTTGGCAATGCCGACATCGACATCGACCTCGATCTCGGCGCGCTGCATGTAGCGGGCCATGAGCGCCTCGCTGTAGTTCGGGTCACGCACGCCCATCGTGGCCACCTTGTGGCCGCCGAACTTGATGCAGAGCTTGTCCCGGTTGGCAGCCTCGCCCGCCTTGCCGACCGCCATGACCACGCGTCCCCAGTTCGCATCCCCCCCCGCGATCGCCGTCTTCACCAGCGGCGAGTTCGCGATCGACATCGCGATGCGCCGCGCGGCCAGGGCGTTTTCGGCACCCGTGACATTGATGCGGATGAGCTTCGTCGCGCCCTCGCCGTCCTTGACCACCTGCACGGCCAGGTCCTGCAGCACGCCATTCAGCTTGGCGCGGAAATCATCGAGCCGCTTGTCGTTGAGCCGCGTCACCGGGTTGTGGCGCGCCCCCTTTCCGGTGGCAAACAGCAGCAGCGTGTCGCTCGTCGACGTGTCGCCGTCGACCGTGATCGAGTTGAAGCTGCCCTCCGTGCCCTGTACCAGCATCGCCTGCAGCACATCCTGCGGGATGCTCGCGTCCGTGAACACGAAGGCCAGCATCGTGGCCATGTCGGGCGCGATCATGCCCGAGCCCTTGGCAATGCCGTTGAGCTTGACCGTCTGCCCGTCGATCTGCGCCGAAGCGGTCGCAGCTTTGGGGAACGTGTCCGTCGTCATGATGGCGCGCGCCGCCATTTCCCACGCCGTCGCCCCGGTATTCTCGAAGATCTCCGGCAGGGCCGAGGTCAAGCGGCGCACCGGCAGGGGTTCGCCGATCACCCCCGTCGAGGCAACGAAAACCTCCTGCGGCTTGCATCCGACGATCCCGGCGACCGAGTCCACCGTTGCCCGCACCGCCTCGTTCCCGACCCGGCCCGTGAAGGCATTGGCATTTCCGGAATTGACCACCAGCGCCCGCGCCGACTTCTCGGCCAGCGCCGCGCGGCACCACTCGACCGGCGCCGAGCACGTCTTGGACTTCGTGAACACACCCGCGACCGTGGTGCCCGGGGCGAACACCCCCATCAGCACATCGATGCGCCCCTCATAGCGGATCCCGGCCGATCCGGACCCAAGCCGCACACCGGAAATGGGTTGCAGTTTCGGGAAGGCCTTCGGGGCGAGCGGAGATACCGGATGCGCCGCCTTGGCAGCCTTCGGGGCGGCCTCCGCGACGGACTTCGCGGTGACCTTCTCCTTGCTCGGCTTTCCCCCGCCTGGGGCCATGGCACGCACCTCGTCAAGGCGGCCGGCAAGCCCGGAAAACCAAGGGGATTCCGCCGGCGCCCGATTGTCAGTACCCGTCCCATTCCCCCCCGTCAAGAATGGCGGTCCCCCGCCAATGTCACACCCCCGGGCAAGCGGTCCGTGGTCGCGTTGACAGGCCCATGGCCCGACCTTATTTGTCCTGCAAGGCTACGCGCGAAACCCATCGTTTCGTTACGATCTGCAGGCGAACTGTCCCGGCAGGACAGGCGCAAGGCCTGCTGTTAACTCTTTCAGACCTCCAAGGACGCTCCCGCCATGTTAGGCTTGACGAAGCTGGCCAAACGGATTTTCGGCTCCAGCAACGACCGCACGCTCAAGCCCTATTACGCCCGGGTACCCCGGATCAACGCCCTCGAGGCCGAGATCGCGCGGCTGACCGACGACCAGCTGCGCCAGAAAACCGACGAGTTCCGCCAGCAGGTCGCCAACGGTCGCAAGCTCGACGATCTTCTCTACGAGGCCTTCGCCGTCGTGCGCGAAGGCGCAAGGCGCAGCCTCGGCCAGCGCCACTTCGACGTCCAGCTGATTGGCGGCATGGTGCTGCACGATGGCAACATCGCCGAAATGAAGACCGGCGAAGGCAAGACCCTTGTCGCCACCGCCCCGGTCTACCTGAATGCCCTGTCCGGCAAGGGTGTCCACGTCGTGACCGTCAACGACTACCTCGCCCGGCGCGACGCCGACTGGATGGGCAACGTCTACCGCTTCCTCGGGCTGAATGTCGGCTGCATCGTCCATGGCCTGAACGACACCCAGCGTCGCGAGCAATACGCCGCCGACGTGACCTACGGCACCAACAACGAATACGGCTTCGACTATCTGCGCGACAACATGAAGTACACCCGCGCCCAGATGGTCCAGCGCGGCCACAACTTCGCGATCGTCGACGAAGTCGACTCGATCCTGGTCGACGAGGCCCGCACGCCCCTCATCATCTCGGGCCCCACGGAGGACCAGTCCGACCTCTACAAGATCATCGACGCGGCCATGCCCGACCTCAGGCCCGAGCACTACGAGCTTGACGAGAAGCAGCGCACCGTCACGTTGACCGAGGAAGGCAACGAGATGATGGAGCAGTGGCTTGCCCGCAACGGCGCCCTGACCGATGGCAACCTCTACGACATCGCCAACATCTCGCTGGTGCATCACGTAAGCCAGGCGCTGAAGGCGCACAAGCTCTTCCAGCGCGACAAGGACTACCTCGTCAAGGACAACAAGGTCGTCATCGTCGACGAGTTCACGGGCCGCATGATGGAAGGCCGCCGCTATTCCGAAGGCCTCCACCAGGCGCTCGAGGCCAAGGAGCGCGTCGCCATCCAGCCCGAGAACGTGACGCTGGCCTCGATCACCTTCCAGAACTATTTCCGCCTCTATGGCAAGCTGGCCGGCATGACCGGCACGGCTTCGACCGAGGCCGACGAATTCCACGAGATCTACAAGCTCGACGTCATCGAGATCCCCACTAACGTGCCCGTGGCCCGCGTCGACGAGGATGACGAGATCTACCGGACGATCGACGAAAAGAATAACGCCATCGTCGAAACCATCAAGGAATGCGTCGGGCGCGAGCAGCCCGTGCTCGTGGGCACGGTCTCGATCGAGAAGTCCGAAACACTCTCGGCAATCCTCAAGAAGCAGAAGATCCGGCACAACGTGCTGAACGCGCGCTACCACGAGACCGAGGCGCAGATCATCTCGCAGGCCGGCGTGCCGGGCGCTGTCACGATCGCGACGAACATGGCCGGCCGCGGCACAGACATCCAGCTCGGCGGCAACGCCGACATGCGCATCGCCGTCGAGACCCTCGGCATCGAGGACGAAGAAGAGAAGCGCAAGGTCATCGAGCGCATCCGTGCCGAGGTGGCGCAAGCCAAGCAGAAGGTGCTGGCCGCCGGCGGCCTCTACGTGCTCGGCACCGAGCGCCACGAGAGCCGGCGCATCGACAACCAGCTGCGTGGCCGCTCGGGTCGCCAGGGCGACCCTGGCCACTCCAAGTTCTTCCTCAGCCTCCACGACGACCTGATGCGCATCTTCGGGCAGGACAAGCTCGACGTCTACCTGCAGCGCCTCGGCCTGAAGGAAGGCGAAGCCATCTCCCACAGCATGGTCAACGCGGCCGTCGCGAAGTCCCAGAGCCGGGTCGAGGCCCGCAACTTCGACATCCGCAAGAACCTGCTGAAGTTCGACAACGTGATGAACGACCAGCGCAAGACGATCTTCGAGCAGCGGCTCGATTTCATCGGCGCCGAGACCGTTCACGACACGGTGGTCGGCATGCGTCACCAGCTGATCGAGGACCTCGTGAAGGTCTGCGTGCCCGAGGGCAGCTACGCCGACCAGTGGCGCACGGCCGACCTTCAGAAGGACGTGCAGAAATACTTCGGCCTTGAACTGCCCATCGTGGCCTGGGGCAAGGAAGAAGGCATCGCCGACGAGGAACTCACCACCCGCATCACCAAGGCCGCCGACGCCCGCGGCGAGGAACGCTTCACCGGCGCGCCACCCGAGGCCGTTGACCAGGTCGAACGGGCCGTCCTGCTGCAGACGATGGACCACGAATGGCGCGAGCACCTCATCACGCTCGACCACCTGCGCCAGACAATCGGCCTGCGTGGCTATGGCCAGCGCGACCCGCTGAATGAGTACAAGACCGAGGCCTTCCTCCTGTTCGAGGGGCTTCTTTCGCGCATCCGCCAGGAGGTCACCCGCCAGCTCATGCATGTCTCGATCCAGTTCGAGGCACCGCCCGAGCTCGAGCAGATGCCCCTGCCCCAGATGCGCGCCCTGCACGTCAATCCCGACACCGGCGAGAACGAGTTCGATGAGCCCGACCCGGGCCGCAGGCCCGCGCAGAACGCCCCGCGCATGGGCGGCCGCCCGGTACCCGTCAGCCCGACCGACCCCTCGACGTGGGGCAAGGTCCAGCGCAACGCACCCTGCCCCTGCGGATCAGGCAAGAAATTCAAGCAGTGCCACGGCGCCATCTGACAGCGGGCGCGCGCCCGGGCCTGATACGCACAACACGAACACGCGTCGGCCAACCAGGCCGATGCCTTTCTAGAATGAAAACTGCGTCCTGAGGGTGCCGAAGAACTCATCCTGCGGGTCGATTTCGATCCGGGTGCGGTCGCCTGTCTCGCCCGAACGATGGGGCACCGGATGGATATCATCCTGACCGTAGCTGACGCCGAGCGAGAATTTCAGCGCGCGCGCTTCAGGGGGAGAATAGTTCAGGCCGGCGCTCAGCCGATAGCTGAACGTCACGTCATCCTTCGCAACACGAATGGACTGCGGGGCAAAGCCTGTAAATGAGAGCCGGTCAGTACCTTCGACCGAGACAGAGTCTACACCCAGCCGCACGCCACCCGACAGGCTGAAGCCCGAACACTCCCCCGCGTAGCGCAGGCCGGCGTCGTAGCGATCCTGCCACGCCCGATCCAGCGAAAGCTCAGCGTCGGTCGCAACAAACAAACCCCAGATTGCCGTTTCAAGATCTGTCTCGTACTCGAAATCTCTCGCATAGCCGGGGATCGAACCCGACACGCGGTCCAGGCTCTCCAGGCGCCCGAAACGCGTACCGATCGACAGCGTGTTGGACCAGCCTTGAAATCGTTGTTGCTGCGAGAGTGCCAGATCCAGCCTGTCGAGCGTAGAAACATGGTGCTGCGAAATGTCGACAACATCATTGATTGCCGGGTTTGCAAGGAAGTAACCGGCAGGGCTGGGATGAGACGGATCGCCCGTACCTGGAATGCCAAGTCCCTCCGTCGTTGTTGTGATTGTTCCACCCGAGGCGCGCAACGTCGCCTCCTGTGCTTCGAAGGAAGCTCCCGCAAACACGCGTTGAGTGAGCGGGTCGCCAGACCCGAAAACGCCGGCAAGATTGATTGTCTGAACGAAATCAAGGTCATAGGCAAGACCCAACAGCAGCGTCGCAATGGTCTCCCAGCGTTTGGTGTCAACAACGCCGAGCCGCAAGTTGCCAGCGTCTTCAAGTGCAAGATACGGTTTCCGCGGGATCTTGATCGTTCCGACGCCTCCCCCCACCTCGCCCGTGACGCCAACGCCGCCGCCCGGAACGGATCCAATCTCCTCTTTGGTTGTTCCGCCGCATTTCTCGGTTTGCATGTTGTCACGCACGTCGACGTAAAGTCTCCCAGCCTTTATTTGCAGTGCAAGATAGGCTTCGCGTTGGGCGATTGCGGCTTCGTGCAATTGCAGGAGCGCTGACGCATTTCGAGGCTTGCGGGACGCAGCCTTTCTAAGCGCCTGGGCCCACAGGTGTGCACTTTTCTCGTTCTCGAGCATGTCGACGCGTTGCTGCGCAACTGCAGCGAGGAAGGCGTCCTTTTCATCGAGCGAGCAGAACCGTGCGGGGCGTTCAGGCACATTGACAGGCAGGAATTGGGGAGCCGGAACCTGCGGATCGGCGGGTGGCACGGGTGGCGTGCCACCGATGACTTCCTTCAGTTTCCTTGTCTCCGGATCACTGCAGTAATGCTCGGGAGCTCTCGCCAGGGCAGCCTTCTTGTCTTGCATCTGCTTTTCGGTTTCGCCGATCTGGTCGCGTCGCAAATGGACCCAGTGCTTTGGGTCGCGGACATCGTAGCCCTTGTAGGTGGGGTAGTTGCCCGTCATCAGCCTGTCTGTTGTCAGGCTCCCGCCAAGTGACGATTGCGTGGCTGCAAGCGTGCCCTTGCGGATCCGCTCGAATTCTCCTGACAGCAACCACAGTTCTTCCTCAAGCTGACGCAGGCTCACTTCATCAAAGGTCTTGTCATCCCGATGCGGCGGGCGGCAGTAGTGGGGTCGAAGCTGGTAGTCGCGTATCCGCAGGGTGATCTGCGCAACATCGGTCCGCCACTTGTTCAGCGCATCATTCCATACGCGGCCACTGCTGTCACTGGCCTGTGCAACTCCAGTCAGCGGACTGGCCGTCGGCACAACCGACAGTGCGATCAACGATACGGACGCCAACCAGAGTAAATGACGCATGCCGAACTCTCCCCATCAGGAATGAAGCGGCGCGATTCGCCGCTCATGCCAACGTGGAGCGCTTCGGACCTGTCACGCATGATGCAAACGCACTAAGGCATGCGTACGTTCAGGGCTTCAGGAGCAAGGCAACAAGTTCTGCCTGTCGATGTGTGCCGGTTTTGCAATAGGCGGACTGCAACTGGTTGCGAACCGTGTTTCGGCTAAGTCCGTGTTCCTTTGCATAGCCGGAAACCGTGCCCCCGCGAACCAGATGGGCAGCGAGCCGGATTTCGGCGGGTGTCAAACCGTGCACCTGGACCCAGTCGCTCTCGATTTCTGCCGCCCGCGCACCAAGACGTTCAACCATGAACGCGTATCCGGCAGTGCGCAGGTTCCTGTCCAGCCAGTCGACGATCGCCGCAAACCGGTTCGGTACATCAGGGTAGATGCGCGCATAAGCGAACGTCACGGGCTCTGCAGCCGGGTTTTCGGCGATGAGTTGCTTCAGCTTGGGAACGACTGTCATGGGGGCTCAACGACCTGTCACGAATCATGAGATATTCCCATGATACCATTCCGGTTGAATGAACCGCGGAGACGACAGATGACACCGGCAGCAATAATCCAGTTGGGTGCCACACGCAGTAAACTGCATACGGAATGGGTGGAGTGCAGGGACGACCCGATGCAACGGCTGTTGCAGCGCGCCTCCAACGCCGTCAATCGCATCATCGAGCGCGCGGTTGTTCGGGGAGCCGTGAAAGCCAGCGAGTCCGGAGATGCCGCCAGCCTTGCGACGTATCTCGCGCGCGGCCGCAACATGTACATGCGGTATGACGCACCCAATGCCGTGCAGATGGCGTCGGCTCTCTCCGGCATGAACGTCAGGACGGACGCCCACACGCGAACGGCCCTCCTGCACAACGATAACTTCGAAGCGGGTGCAACACTGGTCTACATCCATGGCGGATCGTTCATTGCAGACAGAAGCCCCCGGTTGACAGCGCTGATGGCGCGCATCGCAAAGGCCGCCCAACTGAATGCCGTCATGGTCGACTATCGTCTCGCGCCAGAACACCCCTGCCCGGCCGCAATTGAAGATGTCGTCCTGGCCGTTCGCAACCTGATCAATCGGGGACAGCCCGCTGCACGAATCGGGCTCGTCGCCGAGTCAGCAGGTGCAGCGATCGCGCTGTCGGCTGCCATGAAACTGCGCGACATTGGCTTGCGCCTCGGAGCGCTGTGCTTCCTTTCACCATGGACGGACCTTGCCCTGACAGGAAAGTCGGCAGCAGCGCGCAGTTTGACAGGCGATAGTCCTATCAGCATGGAATCCATGGCGATTTGCGCACATCTCTACCTCCAGGGCATGAGCGCGCTCGACCCGATCGCATCGCCCGTGTTTGGTGATCTCGGTCGCCTGCCGCCGATACTAGTTCATACAAGCAAGACGGATGCGCTTCATGACGATGCACGCCTTTTGTCTCAAAGGGCTCGCGCGGCAGGAACAGACGTGACGCTACGCATCTGGTCGCACGGAAGTCATGTTTTCGAGCGGTTCTTCGACAGGCAGGCCAACCGGGCCATTAGCGAGGCAGGAGCATTCCTGAGGACGCATCTGGGGAGATCTGACCGCGCCCGCGACACAGCGTGATCACCGTTGGTTCAAACGCGTAAATCGTTGGATTGAACTTGGCCCCCATTCCTGCTGCAATGCGTGCAACCAAACGCGAGCAGGACGACGACAATGCCCACGCCCTTCAAGATCGAAATCCCGCAGGCCACCATCAACCACATCATGGAGCGCGTGCGCCAGTTCGAATGGCCCGACGCACCCGAGGGCGGCGGCTGGGCCTATGGCGCCGAACTGGCCAGCATGAAGGCAATCGTGGAGCACTGGCTCCACGGCTATGACTGGTACCGCGAGCAGGACGCGCTCAACCGCTGGCCGCAGTTCAAGGCGCGCGTCCGCGACCTCGACATCCACTTCATCCATGTGCGCGCGAACAGCGACAGGCGCCGCCCCCTCATCATCACCCATGGCTGGCCAGGATCGATCATGGAGTTCATGAGCATCATCGAGCCCCTCGCCTTCCCGGAAAAACACGCCGGCAAGGCCAGCGACGCCTTCGACCTCGTGATCCCCTCGCTGCCCGGCTATGGCTTTTCAGGCAAGCCCGCAAAGCCCATCAGCCCGCGCACGGTGGCAGGCTATTTCGACGAGCTCATGGTCGGCACGCTCGGCTACACGAACTACATCGCGCAGGGCGGCGACTGGGGTTCGGCCGTGTCGGGCTGGCTCGGCCATGACCACCCGCAGTGCCGCGCCGTGCACCTGAACATGTTCGGCTGGCGCTCGCCGGGCGTCGAACCCGAAACCCCGGAAGAAAAGCAGGCCGCACAGCAAGCCGAGCTGCTCTTCAACCTCGAGGGCGCCTATTTCCGCGAACAGTCGACCAAGCCGCTGACCCTGTCCTACCCGGTGATGGATTCGCCCGTAGGCATGGCCGCCTGGATCATCGAGAAGTTCCACGGCTGGTCCGACCTCGACGGCGGCCGCCTCGAATCCGTCTATACGAAGGACCAGCTCATCACCAACGTGATGATCTACCTCGTCACACGCACCTTCGGCACCTCGACCTGGCTCTATCGCGGCCTGTTCGAGGACACGGCCGGCAAGCCCGTGCCGCCGAAATCGCGCATCGAGAAGCCCGTCGGCATCGCCCGCTTCCCCAAGGACCTCATCCCCTTCCCGCCCCGCTCGCTGGTCGGGCGCCACATGAACGTCACCCACTGGACCGAGTTCCAGCGCGGCGGCCACTTCGCCGCCATGGAACGCCCGCAGGACCTCGTCGAAGACATCCGCACCTTCGCAAGGACCCTCGACAGATAACGGCGCCCTCCACGTCGAACGCCGCAATTCAACGACCCCGTCATGGCCGGGTGCACTGCCGTGCGACCGGCCATGACGGACTTGAAAGAGGAGTGCGGGCGGTTGCGCGATGCAGATGGTGGCTCAGTCGCACCCGCCAATCCGCGGCGCCCGCAAACAACCACTCCCAATCCATTCCTCCCGTCATGGCCGGGTGCGCGGCAGCGCAACCCGGCCACCCAGATCATCCGCCAGCCGCGCCACCACCCGCGCAGCTCCTGACCATCAGACACCGGGCACGCTGCAGTGAACCCGCGCCCCAAGCTCCCTGGGTGGCCGGTTCGCACTGCCGTGCGACCGGCCATGACGAGCTTATGAGGGGACATGATGAGCACAGCGGTTCGGCCCCAATGGCAACCCAACCACGCCCGCCTCTTCCCCCTTTGGGGGAAGTCCTCACGCCGCGCCAGCGGCGTGAGGGAAGGGGGACGCCCCCGTCGCCAGGAGGCTGCCTCGCACCCAGCCACCGGCACGACCTGCGTCAACCTGGCGCCTTGAGCCCGGCCAAAAGTTCACATAATGTTCCAGTCTAACCAGCCCTCGGGACCACCCCCCAAAGGAAAGGCAAACCGAAAAACATCTGACGAAAGTGTATCTTCTGTAACAAGCCCCAGCGCCGGACCCGGACAATGGCGGAGCCTCAGGCCAGGCCCACGCGCCCCATCGCCAGGTACTTGTCCCAGCGCGCCTTGCGCAGGGCCTCGGACGGCATGCTCTCAAGCTCCGTCAGCGCCAGGTCGATGGCATCGCCCGCATCCTCC
>Ga0172373_10003801_pt1 | contig 21680 bp, 20 predicted proteins | sample Lak10m_2_FD_114546 | JGI IMG/M metagenome (GOLD analysis project Ga0172373, IMG submission 114546) | Freshwater microbial communities from Kabuno Bay, South-Kivu, Congo - kab_092012_10m | ecosystem: Environmental > Aquatic > Freshwater > Lake | place: Democratic Republic of the Congo...
GCCCAAAGCGCATGCGTAAACTCGTGGCCCAAGACGTAAACCCAGATGGGTTCGGGCATCAGCCAATAAATCGCTCCCCAGCAGATCGCGCCCGCAATCAGCGGCACCCATACCACATCCATTTCACGGGAATTGGCAAACACCAAGCCCAGGGCCTGGAATCCAGCCCAGCACATCGGCATCAACAGCACACCAATCGCCGCTTTCAGAAGATGAACCGATCGCTTTTTCGCCATGCCTCATGTCCTCCTCCTATGATCAGGCGCCACAGCGTGACATCACGCCTCCCATCCTTAAGCGCCCACCTGGCATCAATGCCGCGTCGAACCAGTGACTCATCGTCCACCCATCTTCCCCCGTTCAGGTTTTGGCACCTTCAACGCCACCTCAACCGGCACCCTCGAAAGCCGATCATAAGTCTTTCCCCGACGCTTCAACGGCCACCAGTCATAGAGGTAAATCTGGATCGGCCGCCACATCGCAACCCACCCACAAATCGTCAGGCTCTCCCGAACAATCTTCCCCCAAGCCCCCGAGGATGACAGCGATGTCAGCTCCGCAATCCCCAAACACGCTCCAAGAAACAAGGATCCAATCAGTAAACTCACCCGCCCCTGCTTCATCAGCCGTTTGAATTCCAGCCGATTGATCTTGGCGCGATAGGCGAAGTAGTGGCGAATACCGTCACCAACAAAATCATGTCCCCCGGGCACCTCCGGCAAGGTCTCAAGATGGATGCGTAACCGAAGGGGTTGCTCCGCCGCATATTCCTCCGCCCAACTCACAATAAACTCCTCGGCATCATGATCGAGGTCCTTCTCATGGAACGGCGAAGGATCCATTGAGTTGAACAGCTGCGCGATCTCGCGCAGATCCAATTCAATGAGAGGATGCCCAGGGTCATAAACAACCGCGGGCGGGGTGTCGGTATCGGAAAACATGCGGTCTTCGGCTCAGTGGGATCCTACACGAGGCCAACGGAGATCCAAACCCGATCGCTCGTCCGATGGCCCTTCTGATGAAGCGGATGATCAAACCAAATCGTGGGCACCACCCCAAAAAACGATCGGATCATGCTGGGCTCGGAGTCCCCACAAACCACCGCTTCAGTTCTTTCAAAGCGGTGGATCGATGGCTGATGAGATTCTTAATGTCCTCCCCCAACTCCGCGAAGGACTGATCATAACCCACAGGGACAAACAGCGGATCATACCCAAAACCGCGAACTCCAGAAGGCTTAACCTGGATCCGCCCCTCACACGCGCCTTCAAACACGCGCACCACCGGAGTCTCGCCGTCGACAGTCAAGGGCACGACCGCGATGGAACATCGAAACCGCGCACTGCGTGCCGCCTCCGGCACGGAGCGAAGTGCCGTGAGGAGTTTCAGGTTATTCGCCGCGTCCGTCGCGTTGCCTTGCGATCCTTCCTCGGCGGCATAGCGCGCCGATTTTACGCCCGGCGCACCGTCCAAAGCATCCACCTCCAACCCCGAATCGTCCGCGAGAACAAAAACGGCTTCGCCTCGCGGTAACGGCGGCTGACCAAGCAACCACCGCGCAAGTGAGCAAGCTTTCAACTCCGCATTCCCCGCAAAGGTCGAAGCATTCTCCTCAACCTCAGGCGCGCCCTGAAACTGAGCCAAAGAAAGACACTGCGCCGAACTCCCTAACACGGCTGCGATCTCATCCACCTTATGTCGGTTACGGCTCGCGATGACAAACGTGACGCTCACTCAGTTCTTGAGAAATCCCCTCTGCTTCAACCAAAAGAGGCAATCCTTAGCCCATGGATGCGTGTTCTGATACGGAGCCTTATCCGCAAGCCCCAATCCATGCCGGCCCTTCTCGTAGACATGAAAATCGAAAGGAACTCCGGCCTTTCGAAGCGCCGCAACAAATTGCAGCGAGTTCTCGATCGGCACCGCCGTGTCCTCGACCGTATGCCACAAGAACGTGGGCGGAGTTTTAGGCGTGACTTGCAACTCATTCGAAAGCAGCCAGACCAGGTCCGCCGACGGATCCTTGCCCAGTAGATTGTTCTTCGACCCTTGATGCGTGAAAGCCCCCATCGTCACCACCGGGTAGCACAAAATACCAAGGTCAGGTCGGCTGCTCACTCGATCCACTTCGTCCGTCGCTGACGGATTGCCGGCATCAAAATGCGTCAAGAGCGTCGACGCCAGATGGCCTCCCGCCGAAGATCCCATGATCCCAATCCGCCCCGGATCGACACCGAATGATTGGGCGTGGGCTCGCACATGGCGGACGGCACGAGCGGCATCCTCAAGCATCCGGGGATGACGATATCCACCCGAGCCGAGTCGATACTTGAGAACAAAGGCGGAGACGCCGTGTTGATTCAACCATTCGGCGTAATCTTTCCCCTCGTGTTCGGCAAGCCCACCATAACCGCCGCCTGGACAGATCACGATCGCGGCTCCGCTCGCGAGCCCCGCCTCAGGCAGGTAGGGCGTCAATGTGGGCTTGTCCTTGTCCTCGCTGCCAAGAGCGCCGGGTGCACCCGCAGGCCAGAGCGGGACCGCAGTTCCAACCGCAGCCTGTAGATGTAGACTCAGCACGCTCGCACACATGAGAGCAACGGACACACGTTGCCAACGACTCCATTTCATAGGGGATCTTTCCGGGATTGGACGTGGCCGCGATGGGGATGGGATATGAACGCGACCAGGCGTTTAGTTCTTGGTGTAAACAGCCACATGGGGTTCGTCCCCATCGCGGTCCTTGTCAAAGCCTTGAGCCACACGGAGCTTGTTGTATTCAAGCGAGTAGATCACCACACGATCATCGTCCACAGCCTGAAGATCCGAGCTCGAGTTGCCACCTCGAATGTTGAAAAACTTCGCGGTGGTAAAGGGCCCCAGTTTTTCCGCCTTCACATCGCCCTCCGCATACAACCGGGTCTCGCCATCGGCTGACTTCACCCTAAAAGTGAATTTGCCCTTGGTGATTTCAAGGACCTGTGTGACCTCGCCCTGATCACCCTTGCGCTTCGCCGTCCACTTGCCTTCCAAACGGACCAAATCGTCTGCAAGCGCCACCACGGCCGTCGCGGTCAGAACCACGGCACCAACACAGAGGGAATAAAAAGATCGGAGTTTCATACAGTTTGAGTTAACGAACAGTTGATTGACTGCCAAAACAGTCCGCGTAACCGCCCAGCCTTTCAAGCCGAAAGTCTGTTCTGCGCGGCCCACATCATGCCCCATTTTTGCGTGGTTCTTGGCAATAAACTCTGAGCCGTAACAATTCAGACGAGTTTTCAACGCAAAGGGCCAGAGGTGCAGAGGAATTGATTCTATTTTCATGGAGTACCAGGGTCACTCGTTGGCGTGTGGAGCTATCCTCCTGCGGATGGCGATTTCCTTTCCCCCGCGTTGCGTCTTGGCTCCTCTCCGTCTCTGCGTTGAATTCCTACCGCATAGTTACGGCTGAGGCCGATCGCAAACCCACGCCAGATCGAGATCAGCTACTTGGTGCCGCACAAACAAAAAAGCCGCGCCGATGTCTCGGCGCGGCTTGTCGTTTAGGCGACTGAGTTCGCCTTGAATCGAAAACTACTTTTTCTTAGCGGCCTTTGGCTTGCTCGTCTTCGCAGCCGGGGCAGCAGCAGCCGCAGCCGCCGCTTTGCGCTTGTCCTCAATCGCGGCTTGCGCAGCAGAGAGGCGAGCCACAGGCACGCGGAACGGGGAGCAACTCACGTAAGTTAGGCCCACCCGATGGCAGAACTTCACCGACTCCGGATCGCCACCGTGCTCTCCGCAAATACCCAACTTAATCCCAGGACGCGTCGCATTGCCCTTCTGAGCCGCGATCTGGATCAATTGCCCCACGCCGGTCTGATCAATAGAAGCGAACGGGTTCTTCTTCACGATCTCGTTCTCGGTGTAAGCTCCCAAGAAGGATCCTGAATCGTCACGCGACATACCCAAGCAGGTCTGTGTCAGGTCGTTGGTCCCAAAACTGAAAAACTCGGCCGTCTGCGCGATCTCGTCAGCCGTGAGCGCACCACGGGGAATTTCGATCATTGTGCCGACACTATAGGAGATCTTAACCTTCTTCTCCTTGGATACTTGAGCCGCAACCTCGTGAACGATCGCTACCTGGAGGTCGAGTTCCTTCTTGAATCCTACGAGCGGAATCATGATCTCGGGTTTGGCTTTGAAACCTTTCTTGTTCGCATCCGCAGCAGCCTCAAGCACGGCTCGGGCTTGCATGCGTGTGATCTCGGGATATTTGATCCCCAAACGACAACCGCGGAACCCAAGCATCGGGTTGAATTCGTGCAATTCGTGCACGCGGCTCATAATTTTCTCAACAGGGATGTCCAACTTCCGTGCCAAATCCATCTGCTGCTCCTTGCTGTGCGGCAGGAACTCGTGCAGCGGCGGATCAAGGAAACGGATCGTGGCAGGGAATCCTTTGAGCGCTTTGAAGATGCCAAAGAAATCCTCGCGTTGGTAGGGTAACAACTTCGCCAACGCCGCTTCACGCGCCGGGAGGTTGTCCGCCAAAATCATTTCCCGCATCGCATCAATGCGATCGCCTTCGAAGAACATGTGCTCGGTGCGCGTCAGGCCAATGCCCTCGGCTCCAAATGCAATGGCTTGCGCCGTCTGCTCAGGGGTATCGGCGTTGGTGCGAACCGACAATCGGGTCGCCTTCTTGCACCAGGCCAACAACTGCACGTAGTTCTTGTACTTCTCCGTCTTCTGCGAGGCCTTGTCGCCATTGATCAACCCAGCGATGATCTCCGAAGGCGCAGTCTTGATCTGGCCCGCATAGACCAAACCTGACGTGCCATCGATAGACAAGAAGTCCCCTTCCTTGAACACCTGTCCGTCGACCGTCGCAGTCTTAGAATCGTAGTCGATCTGAATCCCAGCGGCGCCACAGATACACACTTTACCCATCTGGCGAGCCACCAAGGCCGCGTGCGAACTCACACCGCCACGGGCTGTAAGAATGCCCTCGGCTGCGATCATACCTCGCAAGTCTTCCGGAGAGGTCTCAACACGCACCAACAGAACCTTCTCTCCCTTCTCCGCCGCAACCACAGCCCGGTCCGCGTTGAAGTAAATCTTGCCCGTTGCCGCGCCAGGTCCAGCCGGAAGGCCCGTGGCGATAACCTTGGCCTTCTTCACCTCAGCCAAATCAAAGATCGGTGCCAGCAATTGTTCCAACTGATCTGCAGGATTTCGCATCACGGCGGTTTCCCAGTCGATGAGCTTCTCCTTCACCATGTCCGCCGCGAACTTCAGACCGGCCGCAGCTGTCCTCTTCCCGTTGCGGGTCTGGAGCATGAACAACTTGCCTTCCTGGATCGTAAACTCAATGTCCTGCACGTCCTTGAAGTGCTTCTCCAACGTGGCGCGCACCACCATCAATTCCGCATACGACTTCGGCATCGCTGCCTTCAACTTGGAGACCGGCTCCGGCGTACGAACACCCGCAACCACATCTTCGCCCTGAGCATTGATCAAGAACTCACCGTAAAACTCTTTGTCACCGTTTGCCGGGTTACGCGTAAACGCCACACCCGAGCCCGAGGTCTCACCGGTGTTTCCAAACACCATCGCCTGGACGTTCACCGCAGTTCCCCACTCGCTCGGAATGTTGTATTTGCGACGGTAAACAATCGCGCGATCATTCATCCAAGAGCCAAATACAGCGCCGGCAGCGCCACGAAGTTGGTCCCAGGGATTGTTCGGGAATGATTTTCCAGTGCGCTCCTTCACCAAAGCTTTGAACCGTCCAACCAATTCCTTCTGGTCCTCGGCGGTTAGCTTCGAATCCTCAATGTCTGCATGATACTTCTCATGCTTGAAATGGTGAATCACCGTCTCAAACGGCTCGTGGTCTTCCCCTTCCCGCTTCTGCACTCCCATCACGACATCGCCATACATCTGGATGAAGCGACGGTAACAATCCCAGGCGAACCGAGCGTTCTTCGTGGCCTTTTCCAACGCCAAAACGCTGTCATCGTTCAATCCCAGGTTCAAAATGGTGTCCATCATGCCCGGCATGGAATCACGGGCTCCAGAACGAACGGCAACGAGCAACGGCATGCCCGCCTTCGCACCGAACTTCGTCCCCATGATCTTTTCCATGTTCGCGATGCCCGCTTCCATCTGGGCTTGGAGCTCCGCAGGATAGCTCCGCTTGTTCGCGTAGTAGTAAGTGCAGACTTCCGTCGTGATCGTAAACCCTGGAGGCACGGGGAGTCGGATGCGGGTCATCTCAGCAAGATTGGCGCCCTTGCCACCCAGCAGGGCTTTCATCGTGCCGTCGCCATCGGCTTTACTGTTTCCAAACTGATAAACGTATTGTGTCGATTTCGGTGTTTTGGCCATAGTCGCTTGTGTCGGAATACCGCCGTGCTGTTTGCAGGAGGTGATTGAAAGAGTCCGCGAAAACGAGCGGCGAATCTACCAGAGGTACCCCGTGTGTCAACGGCGCAAATCTTCGTCAAGCGGTTTCGCCCCCGCAGAAACACGCTCAGCGTCTTGGTTGGCCGAACGTTCCGAAGGCTTGCTCCCCTTCCGCGCCAAGTCCAAAAGCTTCGCGCTCAACCGCAGCTTCGCCTGCTCCGCTCGCGCACGATCGATCTGAAGGGAAAGACTCGCCGCATTACGTTCCACCGCGTTCGGATCCAATCTCAAACCCACCATGCCTCCCGTTTTCAAAAACCCGCTCGCATCCCCAACCGTCAAAATCCCAGCCGCCGTGCACTGGTTCAGAAACACCGCCAATTTCTCCCCCGCCGCAGGGTTCGTCTCAGCCGGAAAAAATAGCGCGTGACATCGCAAAGCCTCTTCGTCGCGGGTGATCTTGCGCACCTCGATCTTCCGCATACCCGCTAGTTTCTTCTTCGCCAGAAACTCAAGCGCTGGTCCAAACGGATCCGTTCCGTAAACCCCAATCAATAGAGGTGCCGTCGCATCCGAAAAGCGCTCAGCCGGCCATTCACAAAAAACCACCACGTTCACAAAAAACGCAGCCTTAAGCTGCTCCCCCGTGATCGATGCCGGAGCCTCCGCCGCCCCGGCTGGAGTCAACCCCAACGCCCCCCGGCTCAGAACCGCCAAGCCTACCGACCAAATAACAATCGCCCAGCCGATGCACTCCAATCGACGGAGTGATCTGGCGGCGTGCCCTTGGAATCGAAAGCTCATTCTGGAGAGCAGGTCTGGTTTAGCCCAAGTATAAGATCCTGGGTTTCCTAGAACCGACGCGTCACCTTCACGCGGAAACTCGTGCCATCCATCTCCAGCATGTCCTGCATGTGCTCCGTCCCCCCGAGATGGTAGTGCCGAGTGCCCGCCAAGTTGTATACCCCCACCGAAAAATCCCATCCCTTCGGATAGTCCGTCGCCAGCAGGTTCAGATCCGCCAACCAGTAGCTGTCCACGCGGTTTCCAGCCAATGTTTCTCTCGAGCCAATGTAGCGAAGCGAGGGTGTCAGATACAGCCGCTTGGGCGACAACGGTACGCTCAGGTAAAGCTTGGCAAGGTGGTGCGGCGAATTGTTGAGCCGATTCCCCGTCAACGAATCCGTCGCGTCCTGAAGGGTAAAGCTCGCCCGCGCCGCAAGCCCATTCTCCCAGTTCGACTCCAACTCCGTTTCCACCCCGATCGCCTCACTCTGGTCCAGGTTCTCAAATACAATCAAGCCATCCGCCGGATCCGTAACCTGGTTGATGAGGTTCTCCGTTTGATAAAAAAACCCAGAGACAGAGGCTCGAAGGCGCGGCCCAAAATACTGGTCCACCGCCAGTTCATAGGTCCGGATCGTCTCGGCATCCAAGTCAGGGTTCGCCTTGGCCGTGTTCGCATCATGATAGTAAAGCTCAAAGGCGTTCGGCCCGCGAAAAGCCGTGCCATACATCGCCTTGATCACCGTGTCCTTGAACGGCTTCCCAATCAATCCCGCACGTGGATTCACCGTGCCTCCAAACGTGTCATACCGGTCATAACGCACCCCCGCCGTCAACGTCAGATTGGTCACAATGTTCAGCTCACCCTGCGTGAATACTCCCCAATTGTAGTTCTGAGCCGAATAATCGATGAAGCTCTCGTCTGAGGGGATGTTAAAGTTCTCCTGCCGCTGCGCGATATCCTGACGGAACTCAAAACCACTCATCAGACTCAACCGGTCGTTGAAGGTCTCCCGCACTTGAAACTCCGTCTCCCACCAACGGCCAATTCCCACGTCCCGATTGATCTGGAGATCCGGAGGTCCTAGCTCCGGTCCGTAGTCAGAAAAATAGTCTCCAATGTATCGGTAGTGGTCATACGCGACCGCAGCCACCACCGCCCAGTCGTTATCAAATTCCCGATCAAACTTGAAGCGAACAAACCCGCGTTCATCCATCGCCTTCGTGGTCGGATCGTTGAAAACAGTCCCGAATGCGCCCGTGGGGATGTGCTTATCGCGGTTGTGAAATCCGCCTTCCAAAGTGAAATCCTTGTAAGAAAGTTTCGCAAAGCCGTTCTTATACGAGTCCCCATCCGCCCGCTCCGCAAACCCGTCGTTCGTCGCCGGGGAATCATACTCCGGATAGTAAAGTCGGTCTCGTCCTCCACTCTCGTAAATACTCCCAGAAAGCAGTATCTCAACCTCGTTCTTAAACTGATTGCCATACGTCGCACGGCCCCGATAGCTGTCAAACGATCCAGCCTCCACCGAAGCCTCCGCCGCTTTCAGGTCACGCCCCCTCTTGGTGACTAGGTTGATCACTCCAAAAAACGCGTTGTTGCCATAGAGCGCCGAACCCGGCCCTCGGATCACCTCCACCCGCTCGATCAAGTCCACATCAACCGGAAATTCCGTGCCAATAAACCCACTGTTGTAAATGTTGTCGTTGATGCGCTGGCCATCCACCAAAACCAATGTCCGACTGTTAAAATCCCCAGGCCGATTAAACCCTCGAACCCCGAGATAAGAATACGTGCGGTCCGACGTCACATACAACCCACGCACCCCGTCTAACGCCTCACCCAACGTTCTCGCCCCTCGTCGCTGAATCTCTTCGCCTGTCACAATCGTCACATCCGACGGCGCCTCCGTCACCTTCTGCTCGTGCTTCGAGGCACCATATACGGTCGGCACCTGAACTTTCATGAGGTCTTCAAGGCTCATGTCCGCCAGCGCGTTCAACTCATCGCTCGGGTCACCCGCCAGTGCTCCGATCGAAAATGAAAGAAGCGCGATCGCTGTGCGCGATCCATGCGTGAGGCGTGTCACCGTGTTCATGCACCATGGTATGACATACATCACGGGTGCGCGAAAAGTCCAAACTCCGAGGGCGTGCAGCGCCGCCCCCAGCTCCTCAGAGCTCACTTGCCCCCCAGTCGTTGATGACCCGCCCCGTCTCGACCTCTCACGGGCCAATGCTCAGACTCCACACGAACGCGGTCCAACGCGCGCTCCAATCTCGCGACAACACGGGGGTTCCCGCTCGCTACATTGTCCTTCTCGCCCGGATCGAGAACCAAATTGTATAGTTCCATCGGCTCACCCAACCTAAGCCTCACCCCCTTCCAGGCTCCCATCCGTATCGCCTGTCGGAACCCCCCCTCATGAAATTCCCAATAGAAGACGCGTTCCGCAAGGCTCTGCTGCTGCCCCAGCAGACTTGGCACCACGCTCCGACCATCCAAGTCGCTCGGACACCGCGCCCCTGCCAATTCCGCCAGCGTCGGAAGCACGTCCGCAAACCACCACGGCTGCTCGCTCACACGCCCCTGTGGAATCTTTCCCGGCCAACGCGCAATCATCGGCACTCGAATGCCACCCTCATATAAATCTCGTTTGATCCCACGAAATGGGCCGCTCGACCGAAACCAACTCGGGTCGTTTCCTCCCTCGCGGTGCGGCCCGTTATCCGAGGTGAACATCACTAGGGTGCGTTGGTCGATCCCTCGCGCCCGCAACAATTCCATCACTCGCCCGACCCCATCGTCCAGGCGGGTGACCATCGCAGCAAATCGCTTCTTGTTCTCCGGCCAATCGCGCTTCGCATAAGCCCCCAAGTTCGGAATCTCCAAACCGTTGGTGCCCGCTTCGTTATTCGCATGTGGCAAAGTCATGGCCAGATACAGAAAGAAGGGACGCCCATCGTGCCGCCGAATAAACTCCAAAGCGTCGTCCAGAATCAAATCCGGCGAATACTGGCGCCGGACCGTGGCCACACCAGCCCCCGTCGGATCGACGCTCGTCATTCGGTTCTCAAGCGCCACACGGGCCTCGTCCCGCACCAAGAACGTCGGGTAATAATTGTGGGCATGTTGTTGGTTCACATAACCAAAAAAGTGCTCGAACCCCTTACGATTGGGTGCCCCCGTCGACCCCTCCTCCCCGAGTCCCCATTTACCCGAAAGCCCGGTGCGATATCCAACCTTCTGTAACACCTCCGCCACCGTCAGATCGCTCGGCTCCAGCGGCACTCGGAGGTTGCCACGAATCCGAGCGTGCCCAGTATGCTTCCCAGTCATCAACACGCAGCGTGAAGGCGCACACACCGTCGACCCCGCATACACCTGGTTGAACCGGATCCCCTCGCGCGACAGCCGATCGATATTCGGAGTCTGAATCTCGCGCTGTCCGTAGCAACCCAGATCGCCCCACCCCAGGTCGTCAGCCATGATGTAGATGATGTTCGGCTGCGTGTTCCGACCACGCACCATCCCGGCCTCAAGGCTCACGGCAGTCCACCAACTCGCGGCACACCACAAACCTAGTCGCAACACCCAGCCCATCGTCCATGTCCGTGTCGTCATGGCGTTGATCCATACCTCCGCGCCCCTATCAACGTCAATCCAGCCCCTGCACCGAATCGCCGCGTGCCCCCTCGCACTCCCCGCCCACCCCTGTAGGCCGTGTGCCCCCACACGGCGCGGCCGCCAGACCCCAAGACCGCCCCGCCCTGGGAGCGCCGGCACCCTTGCCGGCTCCCCTCGCCCCCATGCCCAAGATCCGCCCCCCGCCCCCTCGCACTGCCCGTTCGCCCCACTGTAGGCCGTGTGCCCCCACACGGCGCGGCCGCCCGACCCCGAGACCGCCCCGCCCTGGGAGCGCCGGCACCCCTGCCGGCTCCGGGAGCCCCGAGTCAACCAGCCCCAGGACCGCGGCGTTTACGCCGCTTCACCGTCCTCCAACCCACCGCGTCCACCATCTCGAAACACTCCCGAACCTCGCACGCCGAAGCGGCATAAATGCCGCGCGCCTGCCGACTTCCCCTCGACCTCAGGCCCAGGATCCCTCGGCTCACCCCTCCGCTCCCCCACTGTAGGCCGTGTGCCCACACACGGCGCCCTCCCTCCCTTCCCCCGCGCCACGCCGGTTCATGGGCCCAAGACCCGAGGCTCATAAAACTCCCTCAGCCCTACCGCAACCTCGGCTTCCCCGCGCGTAGCACCCGCAAGGAATGGCCTCGTCCATTCTCGTAAGGCTCCACCGTCGCCTCAATCTCCAGCACCGGATACCGCACCGTCGCCAATCCATAACTGCGATACGTCGACGCAAATAACTCTGTCTCCACAATGCCCGTCCAGTCCGCTAACGTCAAAAATTTCATTGGCTCACCCGTGGCTTGATGATGAATCCGTTGCTCGATCACGAGCCCACAAACCACCACCGTACGGCCCACAAACCGCCCCAACTGAGCCACCGGACAATACGTATCCCATGCAATGTTCGGGTAAAGCTCCAAAGGGTGGCGACTCACACAGTACCCAAACAGCTCCGTCTCCCATCGGAGGCGGTCCATCAAACTCGGCTCCTCACGCTCCATGTTCAATGCCTCCTCCACCCCCGGAGGCGGAATCAACCATCCCTGCGCCGCCTCACCCGCAGCCGCAAAGGAACGACTGAGATAACGACACTCCCAATACTGCTCGGTGCGACTCCGCCCAAAACCATCGAAGGCCCCCGCACGTACCAGCAACTCCAACTCCTCAGCCGACGCCCCAACCCGAAGATAAAAGTCACGCATGGACAAAAAAGGCTTCTGCTTCGCCTCCGCGACCAAACGTTCGCCAAGCCTCTGTCCAAGCCCGCTGACACGGGTCACCGGCACCCGAATCGCCCCTTCATGCACGCGGAACTCCGGTCCCGGATCGTTAACCCACGGCGGAAGAATCGGAATTCCCAGCCGATGACACTCAAGGATGTAAACCAACGGATCATAGAAGCCCTTCCCATGTGTCAATACGCCAGCCATGAACTCGGCCGGAAAATAACGCTTCAACCACGCGGATTGATACGCCTCAACGCCATAGGCCGTGCTGTGCGCCTTACAGAACGCGTAGCCTTCAAATCCTCGAACCAGCTCCCATACCCGCTCAATCCGCTCCTCCTCATGCCCTCGACGTCGAGCCGACTCAAAGAACTCAACCTGAATGGTGTCTATCACCTCCTGCTTGTGCTTCCCCAACGCGCGCCTCAACACGTCCGCCCGCCCCGGGTCCAGCCCAGCAAACGCCTCACAGATCTGCAGGATGTGCTCCTCATAGACCACCAAACCATACGTGCTGCGCAAACACGTCTCCAACGAAGGATCCGGGTATTCCACAGGCTCCAAACCCTGATAGCGCCGCGTAAATCGCACCTTCTTCTGCTCGTTGGCTGCCCCTGGTCGAATCACCGAAACAATAGCGATCAAACCATCGATCTCCCGAACATTGCACATCCGACACAGGCTGATCATCGCCGGGCTCTCAATATGATGCACCGCCCGCGCCTGGCCCGTGGCGATCATTTCCCACACCTCCGGATCCTCCCATGGCTCACCTCGCACCCCTCGCACTCCCATCCAGGGTTGCGGCACAGCGTCCCGCTCCCCGTCCACCCCACCTGGCTGCTCGTTCGGTCCCAAATTCATCTCCATTCCCATCGCATCGATCGGTTCCGCTCGGGTTCGATTCACAGATCGACTGCCGACTGCCCAGCCGCTCTCTGCCCGTGCCCCGTAGGTGTTCCGCTTACCCGCATCAGATCCCACACGCTCATACCCCCGTTCTTCTAGGCCCTAGTCCCGAAATCGTCACTTCTTCTGTTGTGCATCATTCCCGCCAGCGTATGATTTACTCAACCGGTTGCCCAAGTCAGAATCCTGTGATCACGACACATCATCAACGCTCTCTTCCCTTCCGCTGGCTCGAGGCTGGTCGCCAGCCGTCATCCCCGATTTTCCACTATCCCGAGTGCGCAACGGTTCACCCCGCGTGATGCCATGACCCCACAATCATCCTCCCCATTCCTCAAATGTCTCCCGAGGCTCGCGTCCATCCTCTGGGGTCTCTCGCTCGCTCTGCCTGGTTTCCTCCACGGCGAATCCACAGCCGCCCCCACCTCTGCCAAGCCTACACCCGCCTCAACCCCAACAACCGCTCATCACGGCGCTCATTGGGCCTTTCGCCCCATCTCCAAACCACCCGTCCCCACCGGCCCGTTCCCAACCCCCGTGGCTCATCCCATCGACGCCTTCCTCGCCCAAAAGCACAAGGACCACGGAATCCTCCCCCAACCCCAAGCCGATGCCCGAACCCGTGTCCGCCGCGCCAGTGTCGACCTGCTGGGCCTCCCTCCCTCCGCCGAAGCCGTCGAGGCTTTCAGCCGCGATCCTTCCGATCGTGCCTACAACCAGCTCATCAACCGCCTCCTGGCATCGCCCCAATACGGCGAACGTTGGGCTCGCTACTGGCTCGACATCGCCCGTTACGCCGATACCAAAGGCTACGTGTTCGAGGAAGAACGGCGTTATCCTTATTCCTACACCTACCGCGACTACGTCATCCACGCCTTTAACCAAGATCTGCCCTACGACCGTTTCCTCATCGAACAACTCGCCGCCGATCAATTGAATCTCGGCGCGGATCAACGCCCCCTCGCCGCGCTCGGCTTCCTCACCCTCGGCCGACGGTTCCTCAATAATATTCACGACATCATCGACGACCGCCTCGACGTCGTTTTCCGCGGCACCATGGGAATCACCATCGGCTGCGCCCGCTGCCACGATCACAAGTTCGACCCCGTCCCCAGCAAGGATTACTACTCACTCTATGGTGTCTTCGCCTCCAGTTCCGAGCCCGCCGAAAAACCGCTCCTAGGCCAAAGCGCCCTGCCACCCGCCTACCCGCAATACGTCGAAGAACGCAAGAAACGGACCGAGGAACTCGAATCCTTCCGCACCAAGAAAACCGCCGAAGCTATCGATGAGGTCCGTCGTCGCACCGGGGACTACCTCCTGACCGCTTCCCAAGCGCGCGCACTCGCGGACGGCTCGAAGGCCGAGGCCCTCGCGCGCGAACGGAAGCTTGACCCCGGTATTGCCAATAAGTGGAAGGATCGTCTGACCCACGTCGACTGGACCAATCGCCCGCCAATCCGCGCCTGGCTCCAGGTCGCCGCCCTCTCCTCCAACGACTTCCCCGCCTCACTGCGCACGCTCGCGAATCAGTGGTTAACCCAAACCAATTCCTCCCCCTTCGAACAGGCCCTCGCCAAGGCCTTGCCCGAGGCCGCGACCAACACCCTCCAAACCGTCGCACTAACTTACAATCAGCTCGCCAAGGAATCCGACGGAGCCTGGAAAACCGCGAGCAAACCCACCGATGGCTCGACGGCCATCCAAAGCCTTCCAAAACCCGAACAAGAGGCCTTGCGCTCTCTGCTCTACGCGGCCGATTCCCCAGCCAACGTCCCGGCCGGTGAAGTGCCCCGGCTGTTCGATGTTCCCACCGCACAAAAATCTCGCGCCCTCCAACGGAAGGTCGAAGAGCTCGACGCCACCCACGAAGGAGCGCCTCCCCGCGCCATGGTGCTCGTCGAAAACCCAAAACCTCACGATCCCAGAGTCTTCATCCGCGGCAACCCTGGCAATCAGGGCGATGCCGTCCCCCGCCAGTTCCTCGGATTCCTCAGCGAAGGTCCCCAAAAGCCGTTCGAAAAGGGCGGCGGCCGTCTCGAACTCGCCCACTCCATCGCCAGTCCTCAAAACCCGCTCACCGCCCGCGTGTTCGTCAATCGGGTCTGGCTCTATCACTTTGGCGCACCCCTCGTCCGCACCCCCAGCGATTTCGGCCTGCGTAGTGACCCCCCAATCCAACCCGAGCTACTCGACTTCCTCGCCGCTGCCTTCATCGAAAGCGGTTGGTCCATCAAGGCGCTCCACCGGCTGATTATGACCTCGGACGCCTACCAACGGCGAAGCGACGAAGATGCGGGGTCTGCCGCCCTCGATCCCGCCAACAACTCCTTCTGGCGCATGAACCGACGTCGCCTCGATTTCGAATCCTCCCGCGATACCCTCCTCCACGTCGCAGGCCGGCTCTCCTCCCGGGTCGGTGGCCACGCCGAGGACATCGCTTCCTCACCGCAAGCCCGCCGACGCACCGTCTACGGGTTCATTGATCGACAGAACCTGCCCGGAATGTATAGAACTTTCGATTTCGCTAACCCCGACGCCTCAAGCTCCCAGCGGTTCTCCACCACCGTTCCCCAACAGGCGTTGTTCCTGCTGAACAACCCGTTCGTCGTCGAACAAGCCCGATCCCTCATCGCTCGACCGGAAGTGGTCGGTGCCGTTTCCACCGATCAAAAACTGCACGCGCTCTATCGACTCGCCTATCAACGCCCGCCCTCAAGCCGTGAACTCGAGACCACCCGAAGTTTCCTCAACGGAGGCCGACCGCCCAGCGCCTCCAGTGCCGTCCCACCGAGTCCTCAAGCCTGGCAAGAACTCGCTCAGGCCGTCCTCTCCTCTAACGAGTTATTCTTCGTCGACTGATTTCCCGCGATCCATCGACTCCTTCCCATGCACGCCGTTCGACTCGACAAATGGCTCTGGGCCACGCGCCTGTTCAAAACCCGGCCGCTCGCCATCGAAGCCTGCCGTAGCGGCCACGTCACGGTCGATGGTCACGAGGCCAAACCCTCGCGCGACGTTCGCCCCGGCCAAATCATCGTCACCAAACTCGGCCCCCTACGCAAAGTCTCACGCGTCCTCGCTGTAACCGAGGCACGTATGCCCGCCAAAAACGTGCCTCAGTTCATCGAAGACCTCACCTCAGCTGAGGAATACGAACGGGTCAAACAACTCCAAACCGCTCCCACCTTCCGTCCTCCCCCCGGTATGGGGCGCCCGACCAAAAAGCAACGCCGCTCCATCGAACAAGTCATGATCGGTCTCGAATCCGCCGCCCCCGATTTCTGACACTCGATGTTGCAGGCCGTGTGCCCCACATGTCGGGCTGCCTCGCCCTCCGCTGTAGGCCGTGTGCCCCCACACGGCACCCCTCCGCCCTGGGAGCGCCGGCACCCCTGCCGGCTCCCCCTCGACCTCCTGTCCAAGTTCCCTACGCCCGCCCCTCCGCTCCGCCGCTGGAGGCCGCGTGCCGTCACGCGGCGTTGTCGGCCCAACCGGCTTTTCGCATCCCACCACGGTGCATGGCCCCAGTGCGCGAGGTTTAGCTTCGAGGCAATCTAATCCTACTCTTAATCTTAATCTTAATCCTTATCCTGCCCCCAAACCGCCATCCCCGCCACCTGCAGGCCGCGTGTCCCCCACGCGGCGCCTCCTTCCCCTCCGTACCGGGGCCTACTCCATAATCTGAATCAACTGTGACGGCGCAGCCGTCAGCCCGGCTCGGTGTTTCGCCACCGCCGCCCGAAGACGTTCAATCACCTCAGGATGTTCCGACGCCACATCAAACCGCTCTCCCGGATCATGCCCCAAATGGTACAACGCCGGAGGGTCGTGCGGCTCCGCCTTATCCGGGCCATACCCGCTGCGGGTCACGAAATGCGCCTTCCACGGCCCCACACGCACCGCATACAGAGTCGATCCTCGGTAGAATAAAAACGGATCGTGCTCCACCGACGCTTCCCCAAATAACAACGGCGTCAAATTCAACCCGTCAATCGGCCGATCCGTCGGCACCGTGGCCCCCGCCAATCGCGCACACGTGACAAACCAATCCATCGTCGTCGCCACCTCGCGCTGCACCACGCCCGAGGCGATTCGACCCGGCCATCGCACAATGCACGGAACCCGCATGCCCCCTTCCCACGTCGACCCCTTCCCGTCGCGCAACAAACCCGCCGTCCCGCCCGCTCGCCCCATCGGAAGCCAAGGACCATTGTCACTGCTGAACACCACCAACGTATTCTTGTCCACCCCCGCACGTCGCAATGCTTTCAACACCTCCCCCACGCTCCAATCCAACTCCTCGACCACATCCCCATAAAGCCCCGCCGCACTCCGTCCGCGAAATCGTGACGACGCAAACAAGGGCACATGCGGAAACGTGTGCGCATAATAGAGAAAAAACGGCCGACGCCGGTTTTCACCAATAAACCGAACCGCCTCCTCCGTGTAGCGACGCGTCAGGGTGGTCTGGTCCGCAGGTTGCTCAACAATGTTCGTCCCCCGGTAGAGTGGCGCATTCCACCACTCCGACCGTTGATCCAACCGACTCGTCGCCCGTGGCGGTGCCTGTGGCGTCGGGTTCATGTCGTTCGAGTGCGGCAACCCAAACACCTCGTCAAACCCGTGCTGCGAAGGGTGCCCCGCCGGATTGTTGGCCCAAACCCCCAAATGCCATTTGCCAACCATCGCAGTGCGGTATCCCCGCGTTTTTAACAGCTCAGGCAACGTGATCTCATTCGCAGGAAGATGCCCCATCGACTTCGCCCGCAGCACACGAAATTGATCATGGCACATCCCGCTACGAACCGGATACCGACCCGTCAGCAACGCCGCTCGACTGGGTGTGCATACCTCCGCAGTGGAATAGAAATCCGTAAATCGCATGCCCTCCGCCGCCATCCGATCCAGGTTCGGGGTGCGAATGCTCGGATGCCCATAACAGCCTAGGTCCCCATAGCCGAGGTCGTCAGCGTAGATGATAACCATGTTCGGCGGCGCTCCCGCGCTTCTTGCCCGAAGCGGAGCAAACACCATCAACCAAAGCACAAGGCCAATTGAAATCCTGTTCATGACAAAAAGGTGAACCCTCACCCTGCCCTAAACCCAACGCCCCCGTCAAACCACAGACTCCACCCAGAGCCGCCGCCCTCCCGAAAAGCCCTGGGAGCGCCGGCACCCTTGCCAACCCTCCGAAGGCCAAGAGCCGATCGCAAGCCGAGCCTCCCAATCCATCCCGGCTCGCTTCCAGACCCTGAAACAACCCCGCAATCCCCAGCCCTAGGGCTACCAGCCCACCCGTCGACAAGCCACAAAGCCCTGGGAGCGCCGGCACCCCTGCCGGCCCTCCGAAGGCCAAGAGCGGATCGCATGCCAAGCCCCACAAGCCACCCATTTCCCACCGTCCCACCTTCCGAGTTGCCAACCGCACCGCTTTGCTCAAGCCTCATCCCATGTCACGGGTTCAAGCCGCAGCGGCCTCGACCTCCGCGCCTCGTTCCCAACACCGCACATGAAATCGTCCAAAGCAAAAAAGCAGGCCACGCCGACAGCCCAAGCCCAGTCGTCTCAGGCAAGCCGTCGACAGTTCCTCCAAGGCAGCGGCACCTTGCTCGCGTCCGCCGTAGCCGCAGCAACGGGAGCAACGGCAGCCCTCACCCCCAACACCGCCACCGCCGCCCCTGCCGGCCGCCGCAGTAATAATCCCGTCAAACGCGAAAACACCAAACCGGGCGCGCTCGATTGGCAACTAACCCGCGTCCGCACCGACCGTGAAGGGTTCCGTTCAACGTGGATCGAAGGTTATTGCTCCCACCAAAGTGTCAAAGCCGGGGACCGCCTCTCCATCATGGTCTCCGCCCGACCCGCTCGAAAGTTCCATCTCGAAGTCTTCCGACTCGGCTACTACGGCGGTCGCGGTGCACGTCTCGTCGCCGATCTAGGCATCCTCTCCGCAGAAACCCAACCCACCCCACAAAAAGGCCCCAAAGATCTTCACGAATGCCTATGGAAACCCACCACCGAAATCGTCATCCCCGCGGATTGGCTCAGCGGCGTCTACGTCGGGCGCATGACCACCCAGCCCGAATCGGCCTCCGAGGCCTATTGGCAAAGCTACGTGATCTTCATCGTGCGCGATGATCGACCCGCCGATGTTCTCTTCCAATGTTCCGATAACACCTGGCAGGCCTACAATCGTTGGCCCAACAAATTCTCCGTCTACACCCATCCCAAAGGCGGCCAAGGCCCCTGGGCCGACGTCAGCTTCGACCGCCCCTACGGCCGCGAAGCACAACACGACGCCATCGTAAACGACCCGCTCACCGTCGGTGCCGGAGAGTTCATCCCCTTCGAGTTCCCTCTCGCCTACTGGCTCGAAGAACAGGGCTACGACGTCAGCTATTGCTCAAATAGCGACATGCTCACCCCCGATCGCGGCCTGCGCTGCAAAGCCTTCATCAGCGTCGGCCACGATGAATACTGGGATATCCGACAGTTCCGCAGTGTCGAAGCCCTCCGCGATGCAGGAGTCAATTTGCTCTTCCTCTCCGGAAACTCCGTGTGCTGGGTCACCCCGTTCCGACCCGGTGCCGACGGACGCCCCAATCGCATCATCTACCGCGGCGGACCGTACGGAGCCCAAAATGAATACGCCCGCAACCGCCAACGCGATCATGGCCCCTTTCCCGAGCACGGCCCCGATGAAGGCCTGCTCATGGGAGCGCGCAATGTCGAACCGGTCAACGGAGGCGGCGATTGGATCTGCACCGAGCCCGATCACTGGATCTTCGAAGGCACCGGCATGAAGAAGGGCGACCGCATCCCAGGCCTCATCGGTTGGGAATATCATGGCCAACCCGCCACCATCCCCGGCCTCGAAGTCGTCGGTGCCGGCACCGCCTGGGTCTCTGGCGACACCCCCCAACAGTGGACCGCCACCATCTACCCCGGGCCCAAAGGCAATTTCGTGTTCAACGCCGCCACCATCTTTTGGTCCCAAGGCCTCTCTCACCCGCCCGGCCATACCCTCCCGTGGTCCCACTGGAGCCGCCCGCACGGGCCCGATCCCCGTGTGCAACGGATCACCACCAACCTCCTCCAACGCGCCCTCCGCACGCGCTGAGCCCATCACCCCCCACCCAGCCTCCGCCCTTTTATACCAGGATGAACCTGTCCGAAATGCGCCGACTCCTCACCGAGAAGGAGATCCTCCTCACCAAATCTCTCGGCCAAAACTTCCTCCACGACGCCAACCAACTCCAACGCATCACCCGCGAAGCCCAAATCGAGCCCACCGACCTCCTCCTCGAAATCGGACCAGGCCTCGGCCCGCTCACCGAACGACTGCTCGAAGCCGGTGCTCACGTTCATGCCGTCGAACTCGACCGCCGCCTCAGTGAGGTCGTCGCAAAACGCTTCGAAGGTCATGACCGTTTCAAGCTCACCAACGGCGATGGTCTCGAATTCTTGAGACGTCGCGAAGTCTCCTGGACCGATTGGAAGCTCGTCTCCAACCTCCCCTACTCCGTCGCCTCCCCCATCCTCGTCGAATTGGCCCTCGCTCCCAATCCCCCTTCCCGAATCGTCACCACCTTGCAATGGGAAGTCGTCCAACGGCTCCGTTCCACCCCGTCCACCCGCGACTACGGCGTCATCACCTTGCTCGTCGCTCAACGCTACGAAATCGTCTCTAGCTTCAAGATCCCCGCCGGCTGCTTCTTCCCTCAACCCACCATCGACTCCGGTTGCATCCACCTCCGACTCCGCAACCCCGCCGCCGTCGACGACGCCCTGCGCCCCACTTTCGTCAGCCTGGTCAAACAAGCCTTCTCCCAGCGCCGCAAAATCATGACCAAACTCCTCCGCGCCCGCTGGTCCGGCGATCTCATCGACGCCGCCTTCGAAACCCTTCGATTCGGACCTAACACCCGTGCCGAAGAACTGTCGCTCGAACAATTCATCCAGCTTGCAAAACTTCTCGTCACCGCACCCTTACCCACATCCGCCTCCACATCCACATCCGAACAAACCGACCTACCCGACCATCATGAGTGAGGAAATCTTCGATGTAGTCAACGACCTCGACGAGGTCATCGACCAAAAACCCCGCAGCCAAGTACACCGGCTTAGACTCAAGCATCGCGCCGTCCATGTGCTGGTCTACAACGCCGCTGGTCAGCTCTTTTTGCAAAAGCGCTCCATGATTAAGGACTGCTTCCCCGGTGCCTGGGATTCGTCCGCTTCCGGCCACCTCGACACCGGCGAAACCTACGACGCATGCAGCGTGCGCGAACTCCGCGAAGAGCTCGGCGTCGCCCCGATGGCACCCATGAAGGCATTGTTCAAAATCGACGCCTGCCCAGAAACCGGCCACGAGTTTGTCTGGATCTACGAAACCCATCACGAAGGGCCTTTTGTCCTGCACCCCGAGGAAATCGAACGCGGCGATTGGTTCTCCAAAGACGACGTCACCCGTTGGGTCACCGAACGTCCCTCCGACTTCGCCAGCGGTTTCGTACTAATCTGGCAAAAACTTCTTGCCCCCAAAATCCCCTCCCGGTAGGTTACGCGTCCTCGGAGCACTCATAGCTCAATTGGATAGAGCATCTGACTACGGATCAGAAGGTTCCAGGTTCAACTCCTGGTGAGTGCACCACTTCAGCATCAAGGACTTACGGAAGATTCCATCGTCGAAGACACCGACCTCGAAGGGTTCGTGGAGCTGGTCCCGC
>Ga0172373_10003807_pt1 | contig 21671 bp, 16 predicted proteins | sample Lak10m_2_FD_114546 | JGI IMG/M metagenome (GOLD analysis project Ga0172373, IMG submission 114546) | Freshwater microbial communities from Kabuno Bay, South-Kivu, Congo - kab_092012_10m | ecosystem: Environmental > Aquatic > Freshwater > Lake | place: Democratic Republic of the Congo...
AACCCTTCCCCGAACCACTCCGGTGATCTGATGGATGCCCTGATCCTCATCGGTTCAATCGTTTTCTGGGTGGGGCTTGCCCTGCTGGCGCACACCTATTTCTTCTACCCGGTGATGTTGCGTCTCCTCGCCCGTGGACGGGTGCTTCCGGAGGATCGTTTCGTGTTCGATGAAGCATTGCCCGAGGTCGCCGTGATCATGGCGGTCTGTGGCGAGGAACAAGCCCTCGAGCAGACGATTGCCTCCATCCTTGCCTCAGACTATCCGCGCGGAAAGCTGCGGCTCTTCATCGGATCGGATGCTTCTTCCGATCGCAGCGAAGCCATCGTGAAGCAGTTCGCCATGGTCGATCGGCGGGTGCGTCTCGTCCGCTATGGTGGTCGCAGTGGCAGGACCCTGACCATCAACCGTCTCGCCGAGGGGGCGAGGAGCGAGTTTTCCGAGCCTGATCAAGCCCTCTTCCTGCTCGCCCGAGCCGATGTCACCTGGACACCCGCCCTGTTGCGGCGCCTCGCCTCCCATTTCAAGAGGGCTCGGGTCGGGCTCGTTGCGGCGTCAGTCCACGAATCCATTTCCGCACAAACTGTCGTCGGCGGAGGGGCGGAGGCCCGTGCCCGTCGAGAGAGCGTTGTCAACTTCGCCGAGGGTGTGCTCTGGGGGCGCGTCATGGGGCCCGTTGGTCCCTGCTATGCGATCCGCGCCCGTCTCTTCACGCCGGCTCCGCCGCATCTCCTTGACGGCGATCTTTACCGCGCTCTCGCCTGCCTCCGGCAGGGCGGGGATGCCGTCGTCGATCTCGAGGCGGTCTGCCATGAACCGATCCTCGCCGGTATCGACGAGGAGTTTCGCCAAAAACGCTGCATCGCTGCGGACCACTTCCGGAGCCTCGACCACTTTTGGCCCTGTCTGCGGCCGAGGATCGGCGACCTCGCAACCGCCTTCGCTTTTTGGTCGCACCGTGGCTTGCGCTGGTGCGGCCCGTGTCTGATTCCGGCCCTGTTCGCCTCGAGCCTCTTTCTCGCCACGGTTCATCCGATGCATTTTGTCGTGCTTGCTGGACTCGCCTCTTGCCCCCTGATGGCTGGGCTGGATTGGTTGATGAGGAGGACGACTGGTTGGTCGGTGAAACCCTTCCAATTCGCCCGCTCTTTTCTCTCCGAGAACGGCGCGATCGCAGCGGGATTCCTCGACTACCTCCGCGGCCCAGGGAGGAGCACCGGGGAAGGCAGTCGGAGTGATGTCCCGAAAGTCCGGAGCGGGTGGTGCGTTCCGGTTCGGGCGCTGAGCCACTCTTACGCCGGTGAGGTGACCTGCCCGGTCGCGGTCGAGCCATCGCTGCCTCACAGATCGCGGAATCGGCTGATGAAAGCAAAGGCGAGTGGTATCATCGCGGCGAGGGCTGCGGCGAGGGCTCCGGCGGCGAAGCGGAAGGGCATGCCTGCGGCCGAGTTGATCAGGATCGCGCAGCAGAGGAGTGCGGAACCGATCACGAACAGGCCGAGCGGCGAAAGACGACGATGCAGTCCCCTAATGTCGAGATGTTGTCGCAGGGGATCGAAGTATTGATAGGCGATCGCGGCGATGACGATGGGGCTCAGCATCGCGTAGTCGGCGAGGGACGGGATCGCGATGAGCGCGTTGTAGCCGCCGTGGGCGACGACCACCGCCACAAAGGTGACAAGGAACTCCTCCCATCCATGGCCCCCGCGCGAAATCATTCGCCAGAGGGCGTGGCCCGCGATCCCCGTGAGCGAAACGTGCAGCGCATTCGCCGTGAGCAATCGCAGCCATGCGGCGTCGGTGGCAGCGTCCGCTCGGAAGCAGGAAAGGTTCTCTTGGAAGGCGAACCCAAGACCGACGAGGCCGCCGAGAACCAGCGCGTCGAGGGGCTTGCCACGCTTTCCCATCCCGAGGGCAAAAGGCAAAAAACAAAGAAGCTTCAGCAGTTCCTCACGCAGCGAGACTCCGGCGAAGTAGTAGAGAAACGGGCCGGTTGCGGGAGCTTGCGGGGCACTCTCGAAACCAGGAAGTTCCTCCTGAACCATCATCGTGTAGAGCGTGAGTGCCGCGCTGGCGATACCGAGGAAAAAAGCAGCCACGGCCCGGGCAGCGAACGACTTCCAGCCCGAGTGAAAGGAGAGGAGGATGAAGAACCAGATCGCCGCCGTGAACAAGGCAATGACGGTATGAGGCGAGAGCAGCAGGTCCCGTTCATGTCGCAGGATCGAAAAGATCATCCCTCCGTAGTCGCCTATCCACGCCTGTGCGGCGGCGAGCGAGGCGGGATCGATCGCTTCGCGCACCGTTGCATTCGCGAGAAGTTCGCCCATCGCGGGGCGGTCCTCCTCGAAGCGTGCCAGGGCCACGGCGGAGCGGCTCGCGTAGGAGGCGGAGGAAAAGGCCGCTACCTCCGCCCGATAGTCAGCGAGGGCGGCAGCCCCGTCCCCGGAAAGGAAATAAAGGTCGCCGCGGCATTCCCGGCGGTGGCGGGAATCTCCTGGAAGGGCCGCGAGTTTCGCGATGGCGGCGGCATAGTCTTTGTTGACGAGTCCGCTCCACCAGATTTTAAGGACCGGCAAAACCGGGTCGGTCGCGAAATCCTCGAACAAGGCTTCGACCTCTTCAGCGAAGATCGGTTCTCCCGGCTCCTTCGCCAGATCGAAACAGTCTTCGTCGGCGGGTTCGGCGGAAAGCCACCCGCCGAAGCGGACGAAAGAGATCAGCTCGGTCGTGCTCTCCGGGCGCTCCGCGCCGGGCGTCGCGCTGCTGCCGACCCCGCGTTTTGAGACGAGCAAGGCGATCCCGAGTGAGAAAATGATGAGCCCGAGTGAGACTTTTAGGAGGGCATTCCGGTCTCGGGAAAGTCGCACGAAGTCCTGGGGCGAGGGTAGGGACATGTCCGATGCTATGGCCTTTTCAAGTCTCTGACAAGGGTTGCCACCCTGGTAAAACTTCCCTATTCTCAGGGACATGAAGGTCCATCTCCACGTCATTCTTGCCGCTGTAATCCTCGGCATCGTCCCCATTTCCGCTCACAGCGTCGAGGCGCCCAAGGTGAAGCTCGAAAAAATCTATGGGGGTCTCGTGATCGAGCGCCCCATCTCGCTGCAAATCGCCCCCGACGGATCGGGGCGCCGTTTTCTCGTCGAGCAGACCGGCAAGGTCAGGATCCTGTCTGATGATGAGGCCGCGACCGAAGCGAAGGTCTTTTTCGATCTCTCGAGCGTCATGGCCGTCGAGAAAGATTTCGAGGAAGGTCTCCTCGGTCTAGCTTTTCATCCCGATTTTAGGGAAAACGGACGCTTCTACCTCACCTTCTCGCGGCAGGGGCCCAAGCGCCTCGTGCTCGCCGAGTTCGGCGTTTCGAAGACCGATCCCGACGCCGCTGATCCCTCGACCGAACGCGTGCTTCTCGAAGTGCAGGAGCCCGAGTGGAATCATAACTCCGGCAATCTTTTCTTCGGACCGAAAGACGGGATGCTCTACCTCTGCACGGGTGACGGTGGGGTCAAAAATGGCCTGCATCTTCTTTCCCAGAAACTCTCGAGCTGGTGCGGCAAAGTGCTCCGCATCGATGTCGACACGCGCACCGGATCTCGTCCCTACGGCATCCCCTCCGACAATCCCTTTGTCGAAACCGCGAACGCCGCGCCCGAGATCTGGGCCTACGGTCTGCGCAATCCCTGGGGAGCTGCGATCGATCCCGCGACCGGACTTTTCTACCTCGCTGACGTCGGTCAAGATCTCTACGAGGAGATCAACCTGATTGAGAAAGGTGGCAACTACGGTTGGAACTATCAGGAAGCCAGTCACAGCTTCCCCGGACGCGAGCCCCTCCTTGCCGCGCTGGGGCAGCAAAAGCAGGTGGCGCCCCCGGCAGATCTAGTGCTCACCGCACCCATTCACGAATACAATCGTGCCGAGGGGCTCAGCATCACGGGCGGCTACGTCTATCACGGCGGGGCGATCCCCGAGCTGCAGGGATGTTTCCTCTACGGCGACTGGCGTTTTGGTAATCTCTGGGCGCTTCACTATGACGCGGCGGCCGGGAAAGTGGCCGCCAACCACGTCGTCGACAAACCGGCTGATCCCGCCAATCCCACGGTGCAGCCCACCGGGATCTTTCCCGACGAAGACGGCGAAGCCCTCTACCTCGACTGGCGTGGCGGGATCTTCCGACTCGTTCCCGGAGCGTGACCGATCATCGATTTTCGCCCCTCCGATTTTCCCAGGCGATCAAGCCGATTCCGGCCAGAGCGATCACCGCGCCAAAGAATTCTCGCGAGAGTTCGACGCGTGGGTCCTCTGCCGACATGCTTCGCTGCGTCATCGTGAATTCTTTTTCACCGGCGAGATTTTCGTAGAGGCCCGGCCCCGTCCGCACCATTTCGACGAGACAGGCGGCGGCCGAGATCACGAGAAGCCATCGGGGAAGGTGACGAAAACCCACCACCACCAGCATCACCCCGACCGCGAGGTAAAAGACAAGCCAGAGGGCCGCGTCGATCACCGAGGGATGGTCGTAGATCGACGGATCGATGTCATTGCGCTGCATCCAGGCGAAAACCGCAAAAAGGGCGGCGAGGAGGAAGTTGAGGACGAGGAGCGGGGACGTGACTCTCATAAAAGACCGGATGGCGGGTGTCCCAAGAAACCTCTCGTAGGCGTCCACGGCAAGCGGCAGAAAGCGGTTGATTCCGGGGACGGAAATTTTCCTTGTCAAAGCAGGGAAAGGGCGCAAATTGACCTCCGCTCCGGCCTCCCGGCTGGGGAACTTCCGGATTTTCGGAATCTCGGTAAAGCAGCTGTAGCTCAACTGGATAGAGCATCTGACTACGGATCAGAAGGTTTGGGGTTCGAATCCCTACAGCTGCGCCACCGCGACCCCGGGGTGTAGCGCAGTCTGGTAGCGCGCGTCGTTCGGGACGACGAGGCCGCAGGTTCGAATCCTGTCACCCCGACCATTTTCGCCGTGCGAAAATGCGTAAAGAAAAATGCAGGATGAAGAACGCAGTTCGCCTGCCACGGCGCGATAGCGCAAGCATGAGGTGAGCGGAGCGAGCGAAACGGCAGAAAGCGCGACGCAGGAGTGCGTTAATCCGGTCACCCCTTCAGTTTCTCCCGCATCCAATCGAGCCCGTGCCGGTTGTTCGCCTCCTCTTCGTTCAACACGATCGCGAGCTCCTTCCCTGCCACCGACGGCACTTCGCCCTTCGGCGGGTTCGCCTTCACCCGCGCCATCGCCGCCTCCAGATGCGTCTCCCTCCGCTCCGGGAAGGTCGCGAAATAGGCGTTGGTGAGGCATGGCACAGGCAAGGGATCACGCGTTGCCATTTCGAGATGGATGCCGATCGCGGGATTGATCTTTCGAAGCGCCCCGACGATCCCGATCAGGTCAAGCATCCCGGTGCCCAGCGGCACTTCGCTGAGGAGGAATCCGTCCTCCGCCGGTAGCAAGGCCATGTCTTTAAGATGCACGCTCATCACGAAGGGCGCGAGCGTCCCGATCGTTTCCCTTGGATCTTCGAGCAAAGCGAGGTTGTTCCCTGTATCCACGAGCACGCCGACCCATTCGCTGGAGAGTCCGCGCATCAGCTCCGCGAGCTCCGAGGCCGTGTGATCCTTGTGATTTTCGACGGCGATTTTCAGCCCGTGCCGTCGCGCGACCGGCTCGATCCGGGCGAGGATCTGGCGCGACTGATCGGCAAAGGCGCGGTAGTCCGCGAGCGTCGGAAAGACCTCGTAGCGGCGTCCTCCCATGAGCACGGCGCGGGCCACCGTGGCCCCGGCTTCGCGGGTGCGGCGAACCTCCGCTTCAAAAGCCGCGAGGCCCGCATCCGATTTCGGAAGTCGCACCTCGCCCTCGTAGCTGGCGCCGGTTTCTTCCGCCCAGGCCCGCATCGCCGCGGGCTCCGTGGCGCGCAGCGGCGTTTGCACGCGGGTGGCTCCGAGGCTGTTGCCGTAGCGGCAGAAAGTGAGGGGATCGCGGAATTTCAGCGTCGACGGGTCGACGCCCCTCTTCTCCGCCTCACTCACCGCTCGCCAGTGCTGGTGGCAGGAAAAGGTGCAGATCCCGAGCCGGTCGGTCGAGACTCCCGCTGCGGCCATGAGCGAGCGCGCCCCCGCGAGGAGCGTCGAGACGAGCAGGGTGCGGCGTTTCATGATCGGGTGGAATCCGGAGATGCGGTCTTTTCGCAACTCTGCCTGAACTCCGGCGTTTTGACGATGGCCTCTTTCCGGGAGTGCCAAAGTCTCCCTTTGACCTCATTGTGGTTCCGGGGTCCACCCTTCTTTCATGAAACGTCTCACTCTCTTCAGTCTGCTTCTCGGCCTCTTGTTCCCCGCTCACGCGGAATTGGCGGGCACGAAACCGAACGTCGTCCTGGTCATCACGGATGACCAAGGTTACCCTCCGATCGCGGCTCACGGCCATCCCTGGGTGAAGACGCCGCATCTCGACAGACTCCACGGCGAGAGCACGCGGTTTACCCGTTTTCTTGTCGCTCCGACTTGCTCGCCGACCCGCTCCGCGATCATGACCGGTCGCCACCCGGAAAAGAACGGCATCACCCACACCATCCTTGAGCGCGAGCGAATGACTCTCGACGCCACCATTTTGCCAGAGGTGCTGAAGACCGCGGGCTACACTTCCGGCATCTTCGGGAAGTGGCACCTCGGCGACGAGGCCGAATACCAGCCAGAGAAGCGGGGCTTTGACGAAGTCTTCATCCACGGTGCCGGCGGCATCGGCCAGGCCTATGACTGCTCCTGCGCCGACGCGCCGCAGAACCAATACACCAATCCCGTGATCCGCCACAATGGTCGTTTTGTCAGGACCGAGGGTTTCTGCACCGATGTCTTTTTCACCGCCGCACTCGGATGGATCAAGGAAAAGGCCGCCGCGAAAGAACCCTTCTTCGCCTACGTGAGCACGAACGCTCCGCACGGTCCTTTCATCGCCCCGGAAAAAAACGCGAAGCGTTTCACCGATCTCGGTTTCGGCAAGGAACAGGCCGGTTTCTACGGGATGGTCGAGAACATCGATGAAAACATGGGCCGCCTCCACGCCAAGCTCGCTGAGTGGGGCCTTGCGGAAAACACCGTCGTCATCTTTATGTCCGATAATGGCATGACCGGTGGAGGTTCGGGTCAGGTCGGCAAGGATCTCGCGCCCGGTCATCCCTTCTACAACGCCGGAATGAAAGGCCTCAAGGGATCGAACGACGAGGGCGGCGCGCGCGTGCCGTTCTTCGTGCGCTGGCCCGGCAAGATCGAGGCGGGACGCGAGATCGACCGCATCGCCTCTCACATCGACGTGCTGCCGACACTGGCCGCCCTTGCCGGGGCGAGGCTGCCTGAGGGTCAGGTCGAGGGGCGAAGCCTGCTGCCGTTGATCGAAGGAAAAACGGATGAATGGCCTGACCGCTATCTCTTCAATCACATCTGCCGATGGCCCACCGGGGCGAACCCCGAGGATTTTCGTGAGGTGAGTTTTTCGGTGCGGAGCCAGAAGTATCGCTATGTCGGCGCGCGCGCCGGGGGCGGCGGTGGAAAAGGCAAAGCGAAGAAAGGTGCGCCGGTCGCGCCGCTGGGTCCGGAACTTTTCGACATGGAGGCGGACCCGGGCCAGACGCAGAACGTGATGGCCGATCACCCTGAAATCGCTGCCGAAATGAGAGCTGCCTACGATCGATATTGGACTGAGGCGATACCACTGATGGTCAATGAAAGGGCGGAGATGTCGCCCACAAGACCCTACCACGAATGGTTCCGCGAGCAGGAGGCAGCCGGCGGAATCCCGAACTGGGAGGCGCCGGTTTGGTAGGGTGATCTGATGGAACCTTCCTGAGGGAGTGTTTGCGCGAGTCGGTGCCGGCGACAGTGGCTCTTCATTTTTAGCGAGGAACCGTTTCGGTCCTGGTGGATGGTGGGCTCCTCGTCGCTTGAACGGAGGTTTGTTGGAGGGGGCGCGCATCGGCCCGGAGACCTCCCGATTTCGATTCAGCTCGACATCGGCTCGGGGCGATCGCCTCCTCGATCGTGTCCCGGCTTTCAGGGCGGTTCGGCTGGACAGGAGGGGATGGACTCGCTACTTTTGAGGGTGCAGGGCTTCCGACCGCATGCCCTTGAATCCCCTCTGAAGCTGATCATGAAAATCGCCAAGTTGTCTTCTCTCATCTTCGCGCTCCTGTTTTCTGTGGCGAGCGCCGACGCCCGCACCTGGACCGAGGCCGGCTCTGGTCGCACCGTCGAGGGCGAATTCCGCAAGCTCAACGGCGACACGGTAGAGGTTCTCCGGCCCAACGGCACGCTCCTGAAACTGCCGCTCGCCAAGCTCAGTGAATCCGACCGGAAGTTCGTCTCCGAACAGTCTGCCGGCACCAACGCTGAATCCGCCGAAGCAGAGCGTCCCGTGGTCACCCACAAGGAAGGCAGCGAGCTGCAGGAGGGCGATGTCATTGATCTGGTCGGTCGGCCCGTGAACGGCGAGAAGGTGGATCTCGCCGCGATGCCCGGAAAGGTCGTGCTCCTCGACTTCTGGGCGACCTGGTGCGGGCCGTGTATCGCCGAACTGCCCAACGTGAAAGCCGCCTACGAGAAGTATCACGACAAGGGGTTCGAGATCGTCGGCATCTCCCTCGACTCCGACGAGAAACGTCTCGAGGATTTCATCGAGGAAAACGACATGCCATGGCCGCAGCTTTGTGACGGCAAGGGCTGGGACAGCAAACTCGCCAAACACTATGGCATCCGCGGTATTCCCGCCGTCTTCCTGGTGAAGGACAACAAGATCGTCGCCACCGGCGTCCGTGGTTCCCGTCTCGAGGAGAAGCTCGAGGAACTGCTCAAATAATCGCCGCGAATCTCCTCAGGGCGGCGGAGGGGCACGGGTCCGAGCGGGGCCCGCTCACGCGTTCGCGGAGGCAAAGGCGTGGAACGGTTTGAAGACCCTGGGGTTCCGGTAAGCCTCCGCTTGATCGAATGCGTTTTCTTCTCCTTTGCTGGCTCCTCATCCCGATTTCCGCCGGGGCCGCCGCGCCGCGCCCGAACGTCCTCTGGTTTGTCGTCGACGACATGTCGGCGGACGTTTCCTGCTACGGAGAAACGCTGATCCCGACTCCGCACATCGATCGGCTCGCCGCGATGGGGACGCGTTTCTCCCATGCCTTCGTGACCGCTCCGGTCTGCTCGAGCAGCCGCTCAGCCATGATCACGGGCTGCTATCAAACGACGCTCGGTGCCCATCACCACCGCAGTGGCCGCGGCGAACACCGCATCATCCTTCCAAAGGGTGTCGAACCGCTTCCGGCGCTGATGCAGCGGGCCGGTTATTTCACCTGCATCGGCAGTGGCCTCCCCGGCATCGATCATCGCGGTCTCTTGTCGAAAAAGGATCGCAAGGGCAAGACCGATTACAACTTCGACTGGGACGAGGCGATCTACGCCGGTCACGACTGGGCCGCGCGGCCGGATGGCCAGCCCTTCTTCATGCAAGTGCAACTGCACGGTGGCAAATTGCGCGGAGAAGACTCCAAGTCCTGCGAGGCGGTGCGGAAAAGAGCAACGGAAGCCTTCGGATCTGCCGTCGATCCTGACAAAGTCACCTTGCCTCCGTATTACCCGCGCGATCCGGTGCTGCTCGAGGATTGGGCTGCCTATCTCGACAGTGTGCGGCTCACCGATCGCCACGTCGGGCAGGTGATGGCTCGCCTCAAAAAGGAGGGCCTTCTGGAAACGACCCTCGTCATCTTCATGACCGATCACGGCATCAGTCACGCCCGTGGCAAGCAGTTTCTCTACGATGAAGGCACGCATATTCCTTTTATCGTGGCCGGTCCTGGAGTGGCCGCGGGCCAGGTGCGCGAGGATCTCATCGAACACATCGACATGGCTGCGATCACTCTCGCCGCCGCCGGTCTGGAGATTCCCGCCTGGATGCAGGGGCGCGATGCGTTGGCAAGGGACTACGCGCCTCGCGAGGCCGTCTTTGCCGCCCGCGACCGTTGCGGCGAAGCTGCCGATCGGATCCGCTCAGTGCGGACTTCGACCCACCTCTTGATCCGCCACTTTCATCCTGAGCGCCCCTGCCTGATGCCTAACGATTACAAGGACGGCAAGGCGATCGTGCGGCGTCTCCGCGAACGGCACGCGGCGGGCTCGCTGCCAGAGTTGTCCGAGACGCTTCTCTTCGCCCCGGTGCGGTCGGCCGAGGAGCTTTACGAATGGAATTCGGACCGCTGGCAGGTCAAGAATCTGGCCGAGGATACGGCGCAGGCCGAAACGCGCAGGGATCTTTCAAGGCGGCTCGATCAATGGATCGCGGAGAGCCGGGATCCGGGCGATGAGTCGCCCGAAGTGTATGATCTCGAGGTCGCGGATGAGCTCGCCGTGATCAAGCCGGGATCGGATCGATATCGGGCTTTTTCCGAGAACGCGAAGGTATACCGGCGGTGGATGAAGGAGGGGAAATGAAGGAATTTTGTCCAATCTCATCCGCCAACGCGATGAAGTGAAGGATGCCTCTTCAACAAAGACGACCACGGGTTTTCACGGATGATCTGAACCGAATGCTTTTCATGAAGCCCTGTTACCTGCTCTTCTCCCTCCTTCTCGCCGTTGCTCCTCTCGCCGCGGCCGATCGTCCCAACATCGTCTTCTTTGTTGCCGACGACCTTGGGCAGCGCGATCTTGGCAGTTACGGTGGCACCTTTTACGAAACTCCCCACCTCGACCGACTCGCCGCGGAGGGCATGCGCTTCACTGATGCCTACGCGGCCTGCCCGGTTTGTTCACCGACGCGGGCGGCGCTCGTCACCGGCAAGTGGCCGCAGCGCAGCGGCATCACCGATTACATCGGGGCTCCGCTCCAGCCGGAGCTCTGGAGGCGGAACACCAAGCTGCTCCCGGCGCCCTACGCTGACCGGCTCGCGCTTGATGAAGTGACCTTCGCCGAGGTGCTGAAGGAAGCCGGATATGCCACCTTCTTCGCTGGCAAGTGGCATCTCGGTCCCGAAGGCTGGTGGCCGGAGAACCAGGGCTTCGAAGTGAACATGGGCGGGATGGATCGCGGCGGCCCCTATGGCGGAAAGAAATACTTTTCCCCCTACGGCAATCCGCGTCTCGAGGATGGTCCCGAGGGCGAGCACCTGCCCGACCGCCTCGCCGCCGAGGCCGGACAGTTCATCGAAGCCAACCGCGACCGACCTTTCCTCGTCTATTACCCCTTTTACGACGTCCATACTCCTCTGATGGGCCGCGAGGATCTCGTGAGGAAGTACGAGGAAAAGAGGAAGCGCCTCGGGCTCGAGGAGAAATGGGGGCGCGAGGGCGAACGCGACGTCCGACTCGTCCAGGAGCACCCTGTTTACGCAGCCATGGTCGAGGCGATGGATCTGGCCGTGGGGCGTGTCTTAGCGAAGCTCGACGAGCTCGGTCTCGCGGAAAACACCCTCGTCCTTTTCACGAGCGACAACGGTGGCCTCTCCACCAGCGAGGGCTGCCCCACCTCCAACGAACCGCTCCGCGGCGGCAAGGGCTGGATGTATGAAGGCGGTATCCGGGAGCCGCTCCTCGTGCGCTGGCCCGGAAAAGTTCAAGCGGGCAGCGTCTCGAGCGTGCCAGTGAGCAGTGTCGATTATTTTCCGACTTTTCTTGAAGTGTCAGGAACGAGGAATTCCGGCAAAATCGATGGGGCCAGTCTCCTGCCCATCCTCACCGGAAGGGACTTTCCGGATCGCGCGCTCTTCTGGCATTACCCGCACTATGGCAATCAGGGCGGTGCTCCTGCCGCGGCGATCCGCAAAGGGAACCACAAGCTGATCCACTGGTTTGAGGAGGATCGCGTCGAGCTCTTCGACCTCGCCAACGATCTTTCCGAGAAGAAGGATCTCGCCCTCGCCCGTCCCGACCTCGTCGACGCGCTCGGTGCGGAGCTGAAGGATTGGCAGGAGGACGTTGGTGCGAAGTTACCGACACCGAATCCCAATTTCGACCCCGCGAAACCGAACGGGCGGGCGGCCGAGCGGAAGCCGCGAGGCTCCTCGGCGGTAACGGGTAAAAGAGAAAAGTGAAACGTTTCTACGATTTGATCATGAGATTTCTGTTCCTGCTCCTCAGTTTGGCGGTGGTTACGAGGCTTCACGCGGCGGACAAACCCAACATCCTCTTCCTCTTCGCCGACGACCAGTGCTATGAAACGGTCCGGGCGCTGGGACACACCGACATCGACACGCCGAACCTCGATCGACTCGTTTCGCGGGGCACGACTTTCACCCATGCCTCCAACATGGGTTCCTGGAGCGGGGCGGTCTGTGTCGCGAGCCGGACCATGCTCGTGACCGGACGCACGGTGTGGCGGGCCGCGGCGATCTACGAGGGCAGGAACACCGACCTCGAGCGCGAGGCAGGCCGTCTCTGGCCCCAGCGGATGGCGAAGGCGGGCTTTGAAACCTTCTTTACCGGAAAGTGGCACATCAAGACCGATGCGGCAAAATGCTTCGATCACGCCTCCAATGTCCGCGCGGGGATGCCGAAAGACATGCCCTCAGGCTACAATCGTCCCCTCGCCGGACAGCCCGATCCCTGGAGTCCGAGCGACCCGCAGTTTGGCGGATTTTGGGAGGGCGGCAAACACTGGAGCGAGGTGGTGGGGGATGACGCGGTCGGATTCCTTCGACGGGCGTCGAAGTCGGAGAAGCCATTCTTCATGTATATCGCCTTCAACGCGCCCCACGACCCGCGCCAGTCGCCGAGGGAGTACGTCGACCGTTACCCGCTCGATCGCATCGAGGTGCCGGAGAATTTTCTTCCGGAATACCCTCACAAAGACGCCATCGGCTGCGGTCCCGGTCTGCGCGACGAGAAACTCGCCCCCTTCCCTCGCGACGAACAGGCCGTGAAGATCCACCGACAGGAATATTATGCGATCATCACCCACATGGACGCTCAGATCGGCCGCATCCTCGATGCGCTCGACCAATCAGGCGAGGCGGAGAACACCTGGATCTTTTTTACCGCCGACCACGGCCTCGCAGCAGGGCATCACGGCCTCTTCGGAAAGCAGAATCTGTATGATCACAGCCTGCGCGTGCCCTTCCTCGTGAGTGGTCCGGGGGTGAAAGCCGGCGCGAAGGTCGATGCGCCCATCTATCTTCAGAGTGTCATGGCCACGGCCCTCGATCTCGCCGCGGCGGATCGCGAGGGAGTGGAGTTCCAGAGTGTGCTTCCGCTTCTCGAGGGAGAGGGGGACGGACTCGATTCTGTCTACGGTGCCTATCTCGATCTGCAGCGGGCGTTGGTCGATGACGGCTGGAAACTGATCCTCTATCCCAAGGCGAAGGCCGTGAGGCTTTATCACGTCGCCGAAGACCCCCGGGAGATGGAGGACCTCGCCAAGGATCCCGCGCAGGCGGAGCGGAAACGCGCGCTCTTTGCGAAGCTGCGGGGATTGCAGATGAAACTCGAAGACACGCTCGATCTGGCGGCGGTGTTTCCGGAATTGAAATGATGAAGTTACCCACGACGAACTTGTTGGAAATGGAGGGTCAAGCTCCTGCTTGCCCGCCGAGAAGGATTCGCGACCAACGTGGGCAAGCGGGAGCTTGCCCCTCCAGCGCTGTCGCGATGATACTCGGCGTTTTGGCTTTTTGGTTCTCGGTTCATCCCGCCACTGCCGCCGATCGCCCCAACGTGATCTTCATCCTTGCCGACGACCAGGGCAGCGTCGATCTCGGGTGCTACGGTTCCAAGGACCTTGAAACTCCACACACCGATGCCCTCGCCGCGCGCGGGGTTCGCTTCACTCAGTTCTACTCCGCCGCGCCGGTGTGCTCGCCTTCGCGTGCCGGGATCCTTACGGGCCGTTATCCGGTCCGAGCCGGTGTCCCGGGCAATTGCGCCTCACAAAAGGGTGCCGCGGGGGCCTTGCCTCCGGAAGAGGTCACGATGGCTGAAATGTTCGACGCCACCGGCTACGCCACCGCCCAGATCGGCAAATGGCATCTCGGTTACACGCCGCAGACCCATCCGCTGAAACAGGGCTTCGACCACTCCTTCGGCCACATGGGCGGTTGCATCGACAACCGTTCGCACTTCTTCTACTGGAGCGGGCCCAATGTTCACGATCTCTGGCGCAACGGAGAAGAGGTCTTCCACGATGGCGAGTTCTTCCCCGATCTCATGCTGAAGGAGGCGTCGCGTTTCATTGAAGCGAACCGATCGAAGCCCTTCTTCATTTATTACGCGCTCAATTCGCCGCACTACCCCTACCAGGGCGACGCGAAGTGGTTGGAGCGCTTCAAAGACCTGCCTTACCCTCGCCGTCTCTACGCCGCCTTCGTCGCGGCGCAGGATGAGCGGCTTGGACTCCTCTTTGCGAAGCTCGACGAACTCGGTCTCCGTGAAAACACCATCGTGGTGTTTCAAAGTGACAACGGGCACTCCACCGAGGAGCGCGCCCACTTCGGAGGCGGCAGCGCGGGTCCCTATCGGGGAGCGAAGTTCAGCCTCCTCGAGGGGGGATTGCGATTGCCCGCGATTCTTTCGTGGCCGGGCAGGATCCCGCAAGGCGAGGTGCGTGATCAAGTCGCCCACGCCTGCGACTGGATGCCCACTCTCGCCGCGTTGTGCGAAGTCCCGCTCCCGGACAGAATGCTCGATGGACGAAGTCTCGTCAGCGTCCTCGAGGACGGCTCCAACCTCTCACCCCATGCAGGGGCCTCGCTTCACTGGCAGGTCGGCGAGGGGCCCAAGGCCGACTGGGCCGTGCGAGAGGGCGACTGGAAGCTGATCGGCCGCTCTCGCGACACCAGCGACGGGCAGTCGAAGGAGATTCTCGAAGAATTCCTCGTAAATCTCGCCGAAGACCACGGGGAGACCACCAACCGCGCCGCGGACGAGCCGGAGTTGGTCGATCGGCTGCGGCAACGGCACGAGACACACTTGAAGTGAAACCGGCTTTCGTCCCTTGACGGCCTCCTCTCCCAATCCTTTCATCACCGCCATGAAACTCCCCTCGATAGTCCTCGCCCTGACCGTTGCATTTGCCGCCGACGGGATCCGGGGTGCCGATTCGCCTCCGAACCTCATCTACCTGATTTCCGACGACCATGCCTGGACCGATTATGGTTTCATGGGGCATCCGATCGTGGAAACGCCAAACCTCGACAAGCTCGCCGCGCGCAGCGCGCTTTTTTCCAGGGGTTACGTGCCGACAGCCCTCTGCCGCCCCGCCCTCGCAACCTTTGCCAACGGACTTTACGCGCACCAGCACGGAGTCACCGGCAACGATCCCTCCCCGATCGAGGATGGCTCCGTAGACAATGGCAAGGCAAAGGGCAAGGCAAAGGGGAAAGGCAAGGGTAAAGGCCAACCCGATTCGCCCGAATATGCTGCACTGCGGGAGAATCTTATCGCAAAGATGGACGTTCAGCCGACGATCATGGAACTGCTCGGGGAGAAGGGTTACCTCAGCCACCAATCCGGAAAATGGTGGGAAGGCACCCCGGCCCGCGGTGGCTTCACCGAGGGCATGACCCGTGGCTTTCCGAATCCCGGTGGACGGCATGGCGATGACGGGCTCAAGATTGGTCGCGAGGGGATGGAGCCGATCTTCAACTTCATCGACCGTTCCGTCGCCGCGGAGAAGCCCTTCTTCGTCTGGTATTTCCCTTTCATGCCGCACACCCCGCACACCCCGCCGCAGCGGCTCTTCGACAAATACAAAGCCAAGGGCGTCGAGTCGGACCACGTGGCGCGCTATTACGCGATGATCGAATGGTTTGACGAGACCGTTGGCCAGCTCCTCGACAAGCTCGAGGAAAAGGGACTCACCGAAAAAACGCTCATCGTTTATTCCTCCGACAACGGCTGGATCCAAGACCCGCACAGCCAGGGCTACGCGCCCCGCTCCAAGCAATCGGCCAATGAGGGAGGCACCCGCCAGCCGCTTCTCTTTTCCTGGCCAGGCACGATCGTGCCGGGCGATCGCGGGGGGCAACTTTGCTCCACTGTCGACTTCGTACCGACCTGCCTTGCAGCGGCCGGAGTGAAGGCTCCCGGGAATCTTCCCGGGTTCAATCTTCTGCCCATCTTGAGATCGGGTGATCCGACGCCACGCAAAGAGGTCTTCGGCGAAACCTTCGCCCACGACGTCGCCGAGATCGAAAATCCCCAGGCGACCCTGCTCTACCGTTGGGTCGTCGATGGAAAATGGAAACTCCTTCTCACCTACGACGGCAAGCTCGACGGCTATGCCAGTTCCCATCCGCGGACCGAGAAACGTCCCCAGCTTTACGACCTGCTCGCCGACCCTCACGAAAACGCCAATCTGGCCTCGCAGAATCCCGAGGTCGTCGCACGCCTCGCCGCCCGCCTCCAGGAGTGGTGGCCGGTGACGCAGCGCCAGGTCTTGACCGAATGGACCGAGGCTCCGGGAGTGTGGAAGGAGTGAGCGTTGGATTTCCCTGGCGGAGGCAACGATGGCGACACCGCTGCATCGTTGCCTTGATCACGCCTTTATCTAGGTAAACCCCGGCGCGACTTCGAGTCAGGAACGGGGTAAAAAGAAACACCTCGCCAATTGATCCGCCTCCGCTTTGATGAAACCCCCGCTCCTTTTCGCTCTCGCGCTCTCCTTCTCTCTCAACGCCGCTGCGGCGGCGGAGGAGAGGCCAAACATCCTTTTCCTCTTCGCCGATGACTGGGGGCGCTACGCCTCCATTCTGCGCGAATCCGAGGGGCCGGGAACAATCAACGACGTCGTCGAGACCCCCCATTTCGACCGCATCGCGAGGGAAGGCGTTTTTTTCCGCAACGCCCACGTCAGCGCCCCCTCGTGCACACCCTGCCGTAGCGCGCTCCTGACAGGACAACATTTCTGGCGCACCAATACTGGTGCGATTCTCCGCGGCGCGGTCTGGGATGCGACGATTCCGAGTTATCCGCTGCTGCTGCAGGAGGCGGGTTATTTCATCGGCTACAGCCACAAGGTCTGGGGTCCCGGTTCACCATCGAATTCCCCTTTCACCAAGGAACAGGCCTTCACAAAGCGCGGCGGCAAGTTCAACCAGTTCTCCCAGAACGCCACGAAGGCCGTCGCGGAAGGCTGGACGCTCGAGGACGCCAAGGCGAAGTTGATCGAGGAATCACGTGGCAATTTTGAGGACTTCCTCGCGGCCCGCGAGGGTGACGCCCCGTGGTGTTATTGGTTCGGCCCCACCAACGTTCACCGCAAGTGGACCAAGGGCAGCGGGAAGGCACTCTGGGGGATCGATCCCGATTCGCTCAAGGGCAAGATGCCTCCGTTCCTTCCCGACGTTCCCGAAGTGCGCGAGGATCTCGCCGATTACTTTGGAGAGATCAAAGCCTGGGATGCCGGGATTGGTGCGCTCCTCGCCGAGGTCGAGAAACGCGGCGAAAAGGAGGACACCCTCGTCGTCATCAGTGGCGATCATGGTGCTCCCGGGTTTCCTCACGGGAAATGCAATCTCTATGGCTTCGGCACGAATGTCTGTCTCTCCATCACCGGCCCGGGCGTCAAAGGCGGACGTATCGTCGATGATTTGACTTCGCTGACCGACCTTGCCCCAACCTTTCTCGAGGCGGCTGGATTGGAGGCCCCCGAGGTCATGACCGGACGGAGCCTTTGGAATGTGCTGAAGTCGGACAGGGGCGGCCTCGTCGACGAATCCCGCACCCGGGTTTTCACGGGTCGCGAGCGCCACGTCGAGATCGCGCGATCGGACTACACCCCTTATCCGCAGCGCGCCATCCGCACGGCCGATCACGTGTTGATCCTCAATTTCCGCCCGGATCGTTATCCCATGGGCGATCCCTACCTGCTCGACAGCAGCGGAACGCCCAGCGTCGATGACTTGGAAAACGAAACCCGCGTTACGTTGCCCGATGAGGATTCCGGCCCGACCAAGGCGTGGCTTGTTGGCGTGAGGAACACGCCCGAGTGGAAGGATCACTATGAATGGGTCTACGGCAAACGGCCGAAGTATGAACTCTACGACCTGAGGAAGGACCCTCACGAAACCACCAATCTCGCCGATGATTCGTCGTATGCCGGGGTGAAGGAGGCCCTGGAGAGGGAATTGATCGCCGAGCTCACCGCCACCGGCGATCCGCGAATGATCGACGATGGTAAGTTCTTCGAGACACCGCCCATGGCCGGACCATTGCCGGACGCGGAGGAGTTCTGGAAAGGGAAGGGACCGAAGGGGAAGGGAAAAGGGAAGGAAAAGGATCCTCGAGGGAATTGACACGTCGGCGGACGCGGCATCGGGGCGGCTTCGCGACTGGTCAGGGAAGGATCCGGAGGCACGAAGGCATCGCGATCTCAAGCGGCTCGCCCGTGGCGGTAAGTTTGCCGCTCGCTCCATCGACCCGGAAGACCGCAAGGCCGTTGCCGGGCATGTTGGCGCAGAGGAGCCATTTGCCGTCGGGTGTGACGAGGAGATTCTGTGGTCCTTTGCCGAGGCTGGGGACAATCTCGACGCGGGAGAGGACGCCATTTTCCCCAGTCCGGAAAATCGCGAGGCTGTCGTGGCCGCGATTCGTGCCGTAGAGGAAACGGCCGTCCGGCGTGAACTTGAGATCCGCGCAGTGGCTGCTGCCTTTGAAATCATCGGGTAGGGTGGAGATGCTTTCGTGTCTTGTCAGGGTTCCCGAAGTCGCTTCGTGGGAATAGCGGGTGATCGTGTTGGAGAGTTCGTCGATGGCGTAGAGATTTTCGCCATCGGGTGCGAAGGTGAGGTGGCGTGGTCCGGCTCCCGGGGGAGAAGCAACGAAGGCGGGTGTCGCAGGCTCGATCGTCGCCTTCGATGCATCGAGCCGGTAGGTTAGGATCTGGTCGAGCCCGAGGTCGGCGGCATAAGCGAAGCGGTTTTCGGGACTGGGAACGATGCTGTGGGCGTAGGGGCCGTCCTGGCGTTTCGGATCGACTTTGGATCCGCCCTGGTGCTGAATGAATGAAGCGGCTTGGCCGAGCGAGCCGTCCTCCCGGATCGGCAGGGCGGTGACACTGCCGCCTGCGTAATTGGCCAGGAGCAGGGTTTGGCCCGTCGCATCGACTTCGAGATAACAGGTTGCGGCGCCCTTTGCGGACTGGCGGTTGAGCAGGGTGAGTTTGCCCGTGTCCTTGTCGATCGCATAGGCCGCGACCTCCTCGTCTTCCTTGCCTCCAAAGGCCTTTGCATGAACCGCGTAGAGGAATTGATGATTTGGCGAAACGGCGATGAAGAAGGGATTATCGATGCCGGTCGTGCGTTCGAGAGGCCTCAGTGAGCCGTCTTCCAGCGAAAGGCGGAAGGCGGAGATGGCTCCATTTTCGCCCCCGGCGAAAGACGACACGAAGATAAGGGGGGATTCCGCGGCATCGGAGTGTGAGGCGGAGAAAAGGGCGAAGGTCATGGCCAGGAGACAGGGCGATCGGAACAGCGGCGAGGACATGCGCCAGCCGTAGTGGAAAGGTGGCTCCGGGACCAGCGAATTCCGGTCCGCAATCGGGTAGGTGGCGCTCACCAGTCGCCCCGATCAGCCCAGGATCCGATGGAAGTGATCGGGCGGAGGTGCGGTAAACTCGACGCGGTTGCCGCGATAGGGATGGTCGAAGCTCAAGCGATGGGAATGAAGGGCGAGTCCCTTTTCGTTCTGGGTGTTCCTGCCGTATTTGTCATCGCCGACGATGGGCCACTTGTTGTCGGCGAGATGGACGCGAATTTGGTGTTTGCGCCCGGTAAGGAGGCGCAACTCGATCAAGGCCCGGCTGCCGAGCGTTTTCAAGACGCGATATTCGGTCTCTGAAAGTTTGCCCCGTTCGGTGTCGTTCGTGGAATAAACTCGCATGGACTCGCTCTCGATGAGGTAGCTGGAAATGAGTCCCACGGGCGGATCGGGATGGCCCTCGATGATGGCGAGATAGTGCTTCTCGGTGTCGCCCCAGTTCATCATGAGGGTGCGCTTCGCTTCCTCGGTTCGGGCGAAGACGAGGACTCCGGAGGTCTCGCGATCGAGCCGATGCACGATGAAGACTCGCTCGCGGGATTTGGGATTTCCCTTTTTCACGTAGTCCGTCAGGGAGGCATGGGCGGTGCGTCCCCCGTCGCTGCCGGTGCCGATCGAAAGCAGGCCGGGAGCCTTGTTCACGACGATCACGTCGCGATCCTCGTGGAGGATCCCGAGCCCGAAGGGTTGGTGTTTGCCGGAGCGGGGGCGGTGGGAGGGCACGGGGGGAATTTCGGCCCTGTCGAGGGGGCGGCAAGTCCGTTTTACGGTCAACGGTGACGCCCGCTCGAAAAAGGTCGCGACGCAGGACGGCTGAACCCACGTGAGAGGATCCGTGGGAAGTCGGTATGGGTCAGGACGAAGGGACGAAGTCCCGAGGCAGATCGCGGCTCTTGACCGATCCGGTTTGGGACTCGTAGGATTCGGGCGATGCGAAACCGTTTTCCGTTCCTGGCCTTCTTCGTGCTCTGTGCCGCCCAGTGCGGCGAGGTCCATGCGTCGCCACCGAATTTTCTGATCATCTTCACCGACGACCACGGCTATGGGGACGTCTCGACCTACGGGACCAGCGATGTGCATACGCCGAACATCGACCGGATCGGCAGGGAAGGAATGGTCTTCACGACGATGCGGGCGAATTGCACCGTCTGTTCGCCCTCGCGGGCGGCGCTTCTCACGGGGCGTTACGCCGACCGGGTCGGTGTCCCCGGCGTGATCCGCACCCAGCCCGAGAATTCGTGGGGTTGGTTCGCGCCCGGGGTTCCCACGATCGCCGACGAACTCGGCAAGGCCGGCTACCATACCGGCATCGTGGGGAAGTGGCACCTCGGACTCGAATCGCCGAACACCCCGAACGAGCGCGGCTTTGATTTTTTCCACGGCTTCCTCGGCGACATGATGGACAGCTACTCGACCCATCTTCGGCACGGGAACAATTACCTGCGGCACAACGGCGAGCTCATCGAAGCCAAAGGGCACGCCACCGATCTCTTCTCCGACTGGTCCATCGCTTACCTGAGAGAACGGGCTGTGAATCAGCGGCAACCCTTCTTCCTCTATCTCGCTTATAACGCCCCGCATTTTCCCATCGAGCCACCGGCGGAGTGGCTTGCAAAGGTGAAGGAGCGCGATCCTGACATGGATGAAAAGCGCGCCGCCAACGTCGCCTTTGTCGAGCATCTCGATCACGGGATCGGACGGGTCCTCGCGTCGCTTGATGAACTGGGTCTCACCGAAAACACCCTCGTCGTTTTCAGCGCGGACAACGGAGGCTCCCTGCCGCACGGCCAAAGCAACGATCCCTGGCGCGACGGCAAGCAGAGCCACTACGATGGCGGCCTGCGCGTGCCCTTTCTGATGCGATGGCCGTCGAAGATCCGTGCCGGATCGAAGAGCGACTACGCGGGATTGAATTTTGACCTCGTTCCAACCTTCCTCGAACTCGCCGGCGCCGATTCCAGCGATCCGGAGCAACTCGACGCCGTCAGCCTTGTTCCCCTGCTCGAAGGGAAGCCCATGCCCGAGGGACGCGAGCTCTACTTCGTGCGGCGCGAGGGCGGCAAAGCTTACGGGGGCAGGGACTATCAGGCCCTCATCCGCGGGGAATGGAAACTGATGCAGAACGATCCCTACAGCCCTCTTGAACTTTTTCACCTCAAGAA
>Ga0172373_10003810_pt1 | contig 21660 bp, 19 predicted proteins | sample Lak10m_2_FD_114546 | JGI IMG/M metagenome (GOLD analysis project Ga0172373, IMG submission 114546) | Freshwater microbial communities from Kabuno Bay, South-Kivu, Congo - kab_092012_10m | ecosystem: Environmental > Aquatic > Freshwater > Lake | place: Democratic Republic of the Congo...
CTCTTTAAATAGTCAATAATAAATGGTATAACATTTTTATTCCATTCGGGCAAAAAACTACCTTTAAAATCATTTACCATTTCAGTTGCTTTAATAGAAGTTAAATTATACTTACTTAAAACCTCTTTAATGTAATGGAAACAAGGTTGTATTGTTATCGGACTATTCATGTTGTTTCTCTGTCCTATTATCTCGCTAACTATCTCACATTCATAATAATTTTTATTTGATTTTATTTTCTCATTAAACCATTTTTTAAAATCACTTTGTTTTTCAATATCCAAAGTCCCGGCAATAGAAAAACCCTTTATTATTAAGTCATAGGTTAAATTTAACCAACCATACATATTTTGTTCGGTTTCATTCTTATAATTGTATTGAACATCTAAGGCATCTATAAAATCATGTCTACTTAAGGGTTTTAATTTATGAAAAAACCTCAGCCCATTACTACGAAACAAACTTTTTAATCTCTCTAAATATTCATTTGTGTTTTCAAAGTTACCGTCTAACCCTTTTATTTTATTTTCAAATTCCTTACCTAAATTATAAGGTAATCCAAAAGGAAAAACAGACCTATCACATTCTTTTTTTTCAATTTCAGTTATCATGTAGCGTATGTAGTTTATGTAGGTTAAAACAATATCTTTTTTTTAAAAATATTCGGCTAACTGTATGGCTTTTTGAGTATCTGTTTTACCAATATACTCTAAAAACATTTTTTCGGTACTGTGACCGGTTGCTCCAATTAATAATGAGGTTGGTATTTTACCATAATTATTAGTTGCAAATGAACGCCTACCAATATGAGAGGTTACAAGTTCCCATTTTTCAAAAACGCCCGATTTTTTACGTTTCTCTTTTTTCTCAACTTCAATAATACTACCTTTTATTTTTTGATTAATTTTAGCTATACGACAAACATCTTTTATGTAATCATTATATTTTTGGTCACTTATTGAATAAGGAAAATTACCATTCCTTTTATCTAGTATTTTTAATACTCTTTTGCTTAAAGGGACAGTCATAATCTTATTAGTTTTTACCTGAGTAAACTCAATTAAAGCTTTTTCATTTTCATATCTAATCATATCCTTTTTAAATCTCATAAAATCAGATATTCTTTGCCCAGTTTCGCATGAAATCAAAAGCCAGTCTTTTGCATTGTTTAAACTTTCAGTATCAAAATTTTCGTTTTCAATAATATTTAACTCATCGAGGGTTAAATAAATTTTTTCTACTTTTTCCGCTTTGGTAGGTTTAATTAAATCCACCTTTGTATTTATCTCAATATCATTATGCTTTGCGTTAAAACAAATTGTTTTTAAATATTTTATTGCCCTACCTACATAGTTTGGAGAATATTTTTTATTAAAACAGAATTGCTCAAATTTTAAAATAAAGTTGGTATCAATATCTTTAATTAAAAACTCACTTTTATTCTCAACTTGAAATTTATAAATCAAATTTCGGGTTGCCTTGTTTCTTTTAAGAGTACTAGCTTTTATATCCTTAGCCTTTATGTCATTATAATAATCTATAAACTCAATTAGTTTATTAGAAAGCTCAGCAATTTGTTGAGGTGGATTTATAAAGTCTTTTAACCATTGTGTATTAATCTCTAATTTATTATGAGTGTTATTATAATAGCTCAATAAATCCGTACTTAATGTTATAAGATCGTTATTTAGCTTTTTTAATTGAGTATCGTTTAAGTTTTTAGGTTTCCCCTTTGTTTCGCTCCAGTCATTTTTATTTATGATAAAATTGGTTTTTGCTGTCACGTCTATAAAACGCCCCTCTTTAAATCTCACATAAATACTTGAAGTATCTGAGCTACCTTTTACAATAAACTTTATAGTTGCCATAACGCAAATATAAAACTTTCCCCACATTTTCCCCACATTTTCCCCACATTATTAAATTTATTTCAATTTAATTCAATTACTATTATATTTGCTAACTAATTGATATTGTTGATTTTAAATAGGTTTTATGAGTGTTTTTAAGGCTTTCGGAATTGTGTTAAATTGTATATTTTTTGTCCTAGTCGGACAACTCAAAAAAACCTCTTCAAAAAAGAGGTTTTTTTGTTTTTATTTCTTGGCATTTCTCAAACTACCTTGTTGTCATTTTGTCATACAAAAACTATTGGTATAACCTTTGACACAGTGTGCGAACAAAAATAAATTCAAATCACTTAATACAATTAAAAATCATGAGCACTGGAAAAATTAATGTACAAACAGAAAACATTTTCCCAATTATCAAAAAATTTCTTTACAGCGACCACGAAATCTTTTTACGTGAGCTTGTAAGTAATGCCACTGATGCTACTCAAAAATTAAAAGCCTTAACATCGATGGGTGAAGCCAAAGGAGATTTAGGAGATTTAAAAATTGAGGTTGCTCTTGACAAATCAGCTAAAACCATTACCATTAAAGATAAGGGTATTGGGATGACTAAAGATGAAATTGAAAAATACATTACTCAAATTGCTTTTAGCGGGGCTGAAGAATTTGTTCAAAAATACAAGGATAAAGTCGATAAAAATGTTGTAATTGGCCATTTTGGACTAGGCTTTTACTCTGCTTTTATGGTGGCAAAAAAAGTAGAAATTTTCTCATTATCATACAAGGCTGGTTCCAAAGCGGTTCGTTGGGAGTGCGACGGTAGTCCAGAATATCAAATAGAAGAAATTAGCAATAAAACCGAACGAGGAACGAATATTGTCTTGCATATTGCAGAAGATAGCGAAGAGTTTTTAGACAACTACAAAATTGAAGGTTTATTAAAGAAGTATTGCAAGTTTTTACCTATTGAAATTAAATTTGGTACTAAAAAAGACTGGATTGAAACAGATGATAAAGACGAAAAAGGGGAGGTGATACGTAAAGAAATTGAAGTAGATAACATTATTAATAATCCTAATCCGGCATGGGTAAAAAAACCGGCAGACTTAAAAGAAGAAGACTATAAAGCGTTTTACCGTGAATTGTATCCTATGCAATTCGAAGAGCCTTTATTTCATATTCATCTAAATGTAGATTATCCATTCAATTTAACCGGTATTTTATATTTTCCAAAAATTTCAAATAAATTTGAAGCCCCAAAAGACCGAATCCAGTTATATAGTAATCAGGTTTTTGTCACAGATAATGTTGAAAACATTGTGCCTGATTTTTTAACCATGTTACGTGGTGTAATTGATAGTCCGGATATCCCATTAAATGTAAGCCGCAGTTATCTGCAAGCAGATGGGAATGTAAAGAAAATTTCTTCTCATATTACTAAAAAAGTAGCGGATAAATTAGAAGAAATTTTCAAGAAAGAACGTACTGATTTTGAAGCTAAATGGGATGACATTAAAGTATTTGTTCAATATGGAATGATTAGCGATGAAAAGTTTTATGAAAAAGCAGTCAAATTTGCTTTAGTAAAAAACACTGACGGTAAATCATTCACATTCGAAGATTATGAAAATCATGTAAAAGCAAATCAAACTGATAAAGACAAAAAAGTTGTTTATTTGTACGCTACCAATGTTGATGAACAATATACTTACATTGACGCTGCGAAAAATAGAGGGTATGACGTGTTATTAATGGATTCACCCCTAGATGCTCATTACATAAATCATTTAGAGTCTAAATTAAAAGATATTCAATTTGTAAGAGTTGATAGTGATACTGTTGAGAAATTGATTAAGAAAGATGATAATCAAATTAGTAAATTAACTGAAGAAGAGCAAAACAAGCTCAAACCTATTGTTGAAAGTGTTATTGCTAAAGAAACATACACTGTAATCTTCGAAAGTTTAAGTGAAACAGATTCTCCGATGTTAATTACTCGCCCAGAGTTTATGCGTCGTATGAAAGATATGCAAGCAATGGGTGGCGGTATGAGTTTTTATGGCTCTATGCCTGATATGTATAATTTAATTATCAATTCAAACCATCCATTAATCAGCCGAATTTTAAGCGAAACCGATTCTTCAAAACAAAGTCAATTGGCAAAGCAAGCAGCAGATTTAGCATTATTATCTCAGGGGTTATTAAAAGGAGAAGAGTTAACTAAATTTGTAAAACGTTCTGTTGAATTAATCAACTAATCAGTTTAAAATCCCTTAATAGTTTTAATAAAATCATATCGGTACTTTGTATTTACCGATATGATTTAAAATTTTTATAAAGTTTACACAACAATAATTAAAAAAACATGGAAAATCAAGATCTTGAAAATCAACTAAACATTGAACTTTCTGAAGACATTGCAGAAGGTATTTATTCTAATTTAGCGATCATTACTCACTCACCCACTGAGTTTGTTCTTGATTTTATAAAAGTAATGCCAGGTGCCCCAAAAGCAAAGGTAAAATCTCGCATAATTTTAACACCTCAACATGCTAAACGATTGATGAAAGCATTAGGAGACAATTTACAACGTTTCGAACAGATAAATGGTAAAATAAAAGATAGTGAAATGAATGCTATGCCTCTCAATTTTGGAGGACCGACTGCTCAAGCTTAATACTTGTCATGCCTTTTAAAACAAAGGCATGATGTTGAAAAATTGTCGATAAAACATCTAAAAGCCTAGAAATAAAAGGCTTTAAAAAAGTTTAGTGAAAGTCGTTTCACTAAACTTTTTTTGTATAAATATGGGAATAGTTATTTTTTATTCAACCGTTACGCTCTTGGCTAAATTTCTTGGTTGATCAACATTACATCCTCTCATCACTGCAATATGGTAAGATAATAATTGTAAAGGAACTACAGATAGTAAAGGAACCAATGATTCATCAGTTTCTGGAATTTCAATAATATGGTCTGCCATTGATTTTACATCGTGGTCGCCCGAAGTAACAACCGCTATAATCTGACCTTTGCGCGCTTTTACTTCTTGGATATTACTAACTACTTTTTCATAATTAGCCCCTTTTGTTGCAATTACAAAAACAGGCATCGCTTCATCAATTAAGGCTATTGGCCCATGCTTCATTTCAGCAGCAGGGTAGCCTTCAGCATGTATGTATGAAATTTCTTTTAATTTTAGGGCGCCTTCTAGGGCAACAGGAAAAGAATAACCTCTCCCTAAATAGAGGGCGTTTGAAGCATCTTGATATTTGGCTGCAATTTTTTTAATAGATTCATTTAAGGTTAATATTTGTTCTACCTGATTAGGAATGGTTTCAATTTCATAAAGCAATTGTCTGTAGCGACTTTCAGCCATACTTCCTTTCAATTTAGCAACATGTAATGCCATTAGAGTTAAAACAGTTACTTGAGCTGTGAAAGCCTTAGTAGATGCGACGCCAATTTCGGGTCCTGCGTGTGTGTATGAACCCGCATGAGTTGATCTAGCGATGGAAGAACCAACTACGTTGCATACTCCAAAAATAATAGCTCCTTTGGTTTTGGCTAATTCTATGGCAGCTAAGGTGTCGGCAGTTTCTCCGCTTTGCGAAATAGCTATAACGATATCATCCGGATAAATGACAGGATTTCTGTATCTAAATTCTGAGGCATATTCTACTTCAACCGGAATACGTGCATATTCTTCAAATAAATATTCTGCAACCATACCCGCATGCCAAGAAGTACCACATGCTATTATGATTATACGTTTTGCATTAATAAATTTAGTTTCGTACTCCTCTATTCCTCCCATTTTTAAATGACCTGTTTCAGAATTTAATCTCCCTCTCATACTATCAAAAATAGAACGAGGTTGTTCATAAATTTCTTTCAACATAAAATGATCATAGCCGCCTTTTTCGATCGCTTCTAGTTCTAATTCTAATTCTTGAACATAAGGAGTTATTTCTTTATCTCGAATGGTACGTATTTTTAGATCTTCTCCCCTTTTAATAATTGCTATGTGTTCGTCCTCAATATACACAACATTTTTAGTATACTCTACAATAGGAGACGCATCAGACGCAATAAAGAATTCATCTTTCCCAACTCCAATTACCATTGGACTACCTTTTTTTGCTGCAATTAGAGTATTCGGGTCATTTTTATCAAGAACAACTATGGCATAGGCTCCATTCACTTGTTTTAGGGCATCCATCACGGCATAACCCAGTTTCATCCCTTTTTCGTGGCGACGAATTTCTTCAATTAAATGAATTAACACTTCGGTATCTGTTTGAGAAACAAATACATGGCCTCTTTTTTGTAGCCCTTCTTTAATAGAAGCATAATTCTCAATAATGCCATTGTGAATAATAACTAAATCCTTCGTTTGAGAATAATGAGGATGAGAGTTTACATCACTAGGCTCTCCATGAGTTGCCCAGCGTGTATGTCCAATACCTATGTTCCCAGATTTATCTTTATTTGTACTATAATCTAGTAAATCTGAAACTTTTCCTTTTTTTTTGTAGACATTTAATGTCCCTTCAGAAGAAATCATCGCAACTCCTGCACTGTCATATCCTCTGTATTCTAATCTTTGTAAACCCTTAATTAAAACCGGAAACGCATCTCGATTACCAATATATCCTACAATTCCACACATAATAGATTATTATAAAAAACTATGCTAATATACGTTTTTTTGTGGAAGAATATTGTCAAATATTATGACTTGTGTCAAGATTTAACTTGAAAAAACGATTTTAAAGCTTCTGAAAGAGTAGGATATTTGAATATAAAATCAGAATTAATGAGTTTTTGATTACTTATTCTAGAGCCTTTAAGCATTATGTTAGCCATTTCTCCAAACGCCAAATAAAGTATGAATTCCGGAACATTGGGCATAAAAAAAGGTTTAGATAAACTTTTTGCTAATTTTTGAGAAAAGTCTTTATTAGTTACATGCTCTGAAGCAACGGCATTAAATGTGCCGGTTAATTTAGGATTAAAAAGTGCTTGGTGAAAAATGGACACCAAATCTTCTAAATGTATCCAGGGCATATATTGTGTGCCTTTACCGGTGGCAGAACCTAATCCTAGTTTGAATATAGGTAATAATTTAGTTAAAACACCGCCTTGGTTGCTTAGAACAATTCCAATTCTAATAACACATTTTTTCTCAGTCATACACTCTATACCTTCGTAAGCTTTCTCCCATTGCACACAACTGTTAGTTAAAAAATCATCATTACCCTGATTAGTCTCTGAAAATATTTTATCGGAGCTAATCATTCCATATATTCCAATGGCACTTGCTCCAACAAATGATTTAAGCATGATTTGCTTTTTTTGAATAACACTCTTAATAAGCATCATACTTTGAACTCGAGAATTTATAATTTCTATTTTGCGAGATTTTGTCCATCGCTTATCAGCTATACCTGCACCGGCTAAGTGAACAATGTGATCTACATTGTCAAAAGCTGATTCATCAATCTTGTTGGATTTAACGTCCCAAAAAAAAGATTTAATTACTGGTGAATTTATTGGGTTTCTAGATAATATTCGAACTTCATGCCCTTCTGATACCAAACGATCACTCAATGATTTTCCTATGAGGCCTGTTCCTCCGGTGATTAATATAATTGCCATGTATTTAAGTTACAAATTAGATGTAAATTTGTTCAATGATAAATGTTTCTTTATGACGCCTATTTTCGACATGCATATATTTGTTTGTACTAATCAACGTACAGGAGCAGAACGTTTAAGTTGCGGAGAATCTAATGGATTAGAATTAGTAGCTGAATTTAAAAAACAAGTTAAAGATTTAAATATTGGGTTAAAAATTCGTGCAAACAAGAGTGGTTGTTTGGGTATCTGTGATTTTGGGCCTACTATTGTTATTTACCCGGAAGGAATCTTTTACGTGGGAGTAAAAAAAGAGGATGTAAAAGAAATTATAAATTCACATATTATAAATAAAAAGCCGGTTGAACGATTATTGCTTCATAAATGAATTTAGATGATTTTCATTATCTCAAGAAATTAGACTTATTTGAAAAATTTAAAGCTCAAATAGAAAGAGATTTTGAGCTAAGTGGTGTGAAAGAGGTTGTTCCTAAATTAGGCACTAATGATTTATCACATATTTATAAAGAAGTATTTAGGTCGGTTTTTCATCTAGAGAAAAAAGAGCCAACAAGTTTAATGAATTTGTTATACAGAATTGATATATCAGAAAGTCAAATAAAAAAAATGACTCAAGCCGAACCTGAAAAATCATTTGAAGAAATTTTAACTATAGCTATCATAAAACGAATTTTACAAAAAGTGGTATATAAACATTTTTATTCGTAATAACTATAAAAATGAAGTGTTATCCCAATTTGTGTCATTTAATCCTTTCCTGATTCCAACAATATAGTAAGTGAAGATGGCCGATAGAAAAACAATACACCAAAAAAAGTATGCCATCCTAATCATTGAAAAATATTCTATGTTTGGCTTGGTTGTTATAAAATGAGTTGGAGTAATTATTGTGAGTATGGAAGATATTACTACAATGAATCCAAAAAGTATTTCTACATTTCTGTAAGGTAACGCTAACCATTTTTTATAAGCTGGGTATTCTTTACCCCATTGATGAATAAAGTAATATTCTCCGTTACCAATATCAGCAAATATAACATGTTGCATTTTGGGAAATTTCGTTTTGAAATTATAACCGTCAGAGGCAATTTTAAACGTAATTTGTCTATTTGTTTCTATTTCAAAAGCACTACACTTAATTTTAACATCATAAGGTAATTCTGTTTTGTAAAACTTTGTACTTAAAAAGCGTAGGTTATATTTTATGCAGATATACCGAATATCTTCAATTGAAAATATCCGATTCATATCTAATGTTTTTGAAGGAGGAGTTATAACTGAAGTATTGCGATAATCGAAATAATTTTGATAAAAATCATCTTTTTTGATATTGTTACCTCTCAGAATAGAATATGCTTGTTTTAACAATTGCGTTTGATGCAATTCGTTATTTTTTTCTTTTTGACATTGTATTTTATTCAAAATGTTCATATTCCACATATTTTATAAAATAAATTAGGTATGATACTGAATAAAAAACAATTACAAATTAAATAGGTTTAATAATTAAAACTTTATTGTAACTGTATTCATAGCTATATTTTGTATTTTTACTCGCATGATAGCTATTAACCATACCCTCATTTCAGAAGATTTGTTTGAAAAAAAATTTGTTTGTGATTTAAATGCTTGTAAAGGTGAATGTTGTGTAGCTGGAGATAGTGGAGCACCGCTTGATAAAAAAGAGTTGAAAATTTTAGACAAAATTTATCCCACAGTAAAACCATACATGAACAATAAGGGAATTTCTGCTGTAGAAAAAAATGGTCCTTATATTTTGGATGAAGATGGTGATTATACCACAACCTTGGTAGGTGAGGGTGAGGAATGTGCTTTTGTTGTTTTTGATGAAAACAACATTGCAAAGTGTGCTATTGAACAAGCCTACCTTGATGGTAAAATTGATTGGAAAAAACCTGTTTCTTGTCATTTATACCCGATACGAATTACTGAATATAAAGAATATGATGCTGTTAATTACCATCATTGGCATATTTGTAAATCTGCTTGTGAGTGTGGTAAACAATTAAATGTTCCAGTTTTTAAATTTTTGAAAGAACCTCTTATCAGAAAATATGGCGAAGATTGGTTTAAGGAACTTGAGTTGGTTTATTCAGCCTATAATAATAATAAGTGAAATTTGATTTAAAAATCTTTATATATCAAATATTTTTTTCTGATTTGCTTAAATTCTTTAATGGAGTTTTCCCAAGATTGACGAATTTCTTTTTCCGATGTTTTATTTGAAATTTGTAATTTCAATTCATCATTACCAGCGTGATAATTAAAATTGCGATCAAAAAACATCGATTGTTTCTCATTTGTTTTTTCATAAAATAAACTTAGCCAATTAATATTTATTGATTGAGCTTGAAGCTGTTCCTGAAATAATGGTCTAAAATCCATCCCAAAACATATAGTGTCTTGATATTTTGGTTTTTTAGAGATTTCATTAGACTTAGGGATAAATTGAAAGTTAAATAATGTTGTATTAGGTGATCCTAAAACTTGAAAAGGATAATTTGTGCCTCGTCCTAAACTTAATAATGTCCCCTCAAAAAGGCCTAAACTTGGATAGAACAAAATAGCAGTATCATTTGGTAAATTAGGAGATGGTTTTATAGGCAAGCCTGAAACAAATTTTGCTCGATTATAGTTTTTCAGCGGAATGATAGTGAGTTTACAAGTCAAAGAATCTTTTAACCATTTTTCTCCGTTAACCATAGTTGCATATTCTCCACATGTCATTCCATAAACCACAGGCACTTGATGTAGTCCCAAAAACGATTTATATTTATCTGTCATCACTGGTCCGTCTATGTAAAACCCATTCGGGTTTGGCCTATCTAAAATAATTAAATCTTTTTTATTTTCTGCACAAGCCTCCATTACGTATGTCATCGTTGAAATATAAGTGTAAAATCTTACACCTACATCTTGGATATCAAATACAACTACATCTATACCTTTTAAATCTTCTGAGGTTGGTTTTTTATGAGCTCCATACAAAGAAATAACAGAAATACCGGTGATTGGATCTTTACCGCTTTTTACTTTTTCACCAGCATCTGCCGTACCTCTAAAGCCGTGTTCAGGACCAAAAATTTTGACAATTTTAATTTTATGTTTTAGTAGAGTGTCTATTAAATGTTTTTTTCCAATAATTCCAGAAGCGTTAGTTACAACAGCTACCTTTTTATTTTTTAGCATTGGTAAGTAAATTTTGGTTTGTTGAGCTCCCGTAATAATTTCATAATAAAATTGCGGAGTAATCTGAGCGAATAAACCCAATGAAAACGTTATATGTAATATAATATAGAAAAAACGCATAAGTATAAAGTGTTGACATTGTAAATATAACAAAAGCATATTTTTTTAAGGAAAATCTAAAGCATAAATAATTCATTATATTTATCCTGCATGAATTTTTCTAATTACATAGCGAAACGATTACTCAATACTCGGAAATCTACAAAAACTATCTCAAGACCTATCATAAAAATTGGTGTTATTGGAATCGCTTTGGGAGTAGCAGTTATGATTATTTCGGTGTCTGTAATTACTGGATTTCAGCAACAAATTATTCAAAAATTAACAACATTCACGCCTCATGCTCAAATTAATTATTTTGATGAAAATCAATCAATGGAGCCTTTGCCGATAGTTATTAATAAAACTCATATAAATGAATTAAAAACAACATATAATATCAAGACCATTCAACCATATGCTACAAAAAATGGAATTATAAAAACTAAAACTGATAATCAAGGCATTATCTTAAAAGGCATAGATTGTGATTATGATTGGTCCCTACTGCAACCTTACATGGTAGAAGGTAATACATTATCGCTATCAAATGATTCAACTTGTAAGGATATACTCATTTCTGAATCATTGGCAGATAAATTACATCTTAGGTTAAAACAAAAACTATTGGTATATTTTATCACAAAGAAAAAATTATCGGACACCACTGTTAATGGAGGCAATTACGTTCGACACGAACCTAGAGTAAAAGATTTTTACATTAAAGGTATTTTCAACACGGGTTTTAGCGAACTTGATAACAATTTGGTTTTTGTAGATTTGAAACAGATTCAAAAATTAAATTATTGGATGCCTAATCAAGTTGCAGGTTACGAGTTATATGTAGATAATTTTTCTGAATTAGATGCGTCCTTAGAGGCGGTGAATAATTTGTTAGGGTATCAATATAGGGTTATTTCAGTTAAGCAATTGCAAAGTGCAATTTTTAATTGGTTAGAAATGATAGACGTAAATGGCATTATTATTATCACCTTAATGATTTTGGTTGCTGCAATTAATATGATTTCAGCTTTGCTAATTTTAATATTGGAACAAACTACTTTAATAGGAATTTTAAAGGCTTTAGGATTAGCTAATTTTAATGTTCGTAAAATATTTTTAACACTTTCTTGGCGGTTATTAGCAAAAGGACTATTGTTTGGAAATTTGATAGGAATTAGTTTGTGTGTTGTACAAAAATATTTGAATTTGTTTTCGTTAAACCCGGAGACTTATTATCTAAGCAGTGTTCCGATTAATTTATCATTTTTACACATTTTTATTATAGATATTGGAACTATATTCGTTTGTCTGACAATGATGTTATTACCAACATTACTCATTCAAAAAATTACCCCTGTAAAAGCTATTCGCTTTAGTTAAATAATTGCTATTAGTAAAGTTAAAACTACATTAATTGTATTTATTTAACGAAATTTTTCTTACATTCGGACTTTAAAAGCACTTTGAAGTGAAAAAAAACAGTATCATATTTAGTTTATTACTTGTTTTGTTTGTCTTTGATTTTGGTTTAGCTCAGATTAGAAGACCAAACATTATGATACCAAAGACTTATAAAAGAGGATTTAAGTATTTTATGCTTAGAACTCCTTGGAGGGCTCATCTTGGTTGGAGTATGGTAGACGATGATGGGAAATATGTACCCAGTATTTCCGATATGAAAGAAGGGTTAAATGTATTCGCAGTCCCTACAAAAATTGCCATTGAAAAACAACTAAATTATTATTGGCATCTAGAGTTAACGGGTTCTTACAACGCTTTAAAATCAGGTAAGATTGTTAACGGTGAGTTAATGACTTCTAATCAAAGTTTTACCTGTATAGATTTAAATTCAAAGTTTATACCAAGTAAATCATACTTGCTTGAGCCTTTTGCTATATTTGGCCTAGGACACACCTTACGTACAACTTCTAAATACAAGAGTACTTCTAATTTAAATGTTGGAGGAGGATTAAATGTTTGGGTTATAGATGAAGTGTTTGGAATTGATTTTCAAGCAACTGCTAAATTTGGATTACAAGCGCCCATTATTAAAACTGGTTCTAATTATTTTCAATACTCCATTGGCGGAGTTTATAATTTTGCTATTAAAAATAGAAGGCTAGCTGCAGCTCGTTTTCATTTGAAAAGTATTTATAACTTTAAAAAACCGGCAAGACGTGTTAAAAAATCTTATCGTTCTAAAGGTAAAGTTAAACAAATGTTCTAGAAAATATTTGTTTTTAATCTAATAAACTAAACATAAGAATTGAATTATAGATTAAATAAGATTAATCAGTATTTATGAAAAAAATTATCGTTGTTTTCCTAATCTTTATTGCTTTGTTTAAATCAAAAGCTCAAACTGTATTTAGTGATGAACAGGTCATAGAAATTTCAGAACACATATTGAAATTAGAAACAAGTGATTCTCTTCTCCGAGCAGAATTAGCCTCGATAGATAAATCGATGCTTGATATCGCTAAAATTAATTCTCCCAAATTTGTTAATGTGTGTGGTAAGCTTTCTGGATTTAATGCCTCTAAATTTCCTATCAATGGTATAAATCTTCAACTTGTTAAAGAAAACGGAGAAATTATTATTCAGAAAACAAAAAACGACGGTGATTTTAATTTTAAAAATATTAGTGCTACCGAAAATTATACATTTAAAATTTCTGAAGAGGACACTAAAGGTATAAATGCTTCACAAATTTTAATTTCGGATTGTACAGGCAAATTAGTAACTACCATAACGAAGACACCAGCAGGTTTATTTGAGTATAAAATGCTTGATGTAGAAAAATCAAAATTAAATATTTTAGCTGATGAACCTGCTGATCCGAAAATGAAACAACAGACTAGTCCTACTAAATTAATCAATGTTTGTGGTAAACTATATGGATTCAATAAAGTTAAATTTCCTATTAATGACTTTAATTTGCAGTTGGTCAAAGCTGATGGTGAAATAGTAGTTCAAAAAACCATTAACAATGGTGATTTTAATTTCAGTAATATTTTTTCGGATGAAAGTTACACTTTCAAAATATCTGAAGAAGAGGCAAAATCGATTCCTTCAAAACAGATTGTTATTACAGATTGTAGCGGAAAAACCTTAAATACGATTTATAAAAACGGAGATGGTTTGTTTGAATACAAACCATTAGATATTGATAAAACTCATTTGAATATTATGACAAACGATTTAGATCCCGTAGCTAAAATAAAAGTTCTAAAAGAAAATTACAAAAAGACTCAAGATGAACTTGCACTATCAAAAAAACAATTGAGAGAAATGTCTCTATTAATGGCCACCAGATTTAATTCTGGAAAAGAATCAAAAGGAGGATGTGATTCATTAAGAATAAAATATGAGTCATTAGAAAAAAAGTATAATGAATTAATAGGTAATCATAAAAATGAAAAGAGTGACGATAATGATGAAAAGCCTCAAAAAACAAATGATAATGAAATAAGTTTTGGGAACATACATTTTAAACTTAATGATGATGTATTAGATAGAGATGCTAAACATTCTCTTGATAAAGTAGCAAAAAAATTAAGAAGAAATAGACGTATTAGCATCATGTTAGAAGGTCATACAGATAATACAGGAAATGAGGAAACGAATCAATTATTATCAAATAGCAGAGCCATTGCTGTTAGAAAATATTTAATATCAAAAGGTGTACATTCTATTCGTATAATGTGTAAGGGTTTTAGTTCATTTCAGCCAATTGCCAGCAATGACACAGAAGAGGGACAAAAGCAAAATCGACGTGTAGAAATCAAAATTATTCAGCAATAATAATTATTCTACTTCAAATATTTAAAAAATAAAAAACTCCAACTTAACATTGGAGTTTTTTATTTTTTAAATAGACAAAAACTCAATAAATAGCAAGTTTTGGTTGATGGTTATTTTAGATAATAGACATTTAATAATAACTACACTGTAAGGATTTCCTTTTCTTTTTGTTCTAAATGTTTTTCACATTTAACAGAAAATTCGTCCACCAAAGCTTGCATTTTTACTTCGCCACTTTTAGCCTCGTCTTCTGGCAGTCCAGCTTTCTGTAAAGCTTTAATTTTATCTATTGAGTCTTTTCTAATTGTTCTTAATCCAACTTTAGCATCTTCACCGCAAGATTTAGATGTTTTTACTAATTCTTTACGACGGTCTTCTGTTAAAGGTGGTACAATAATTCTGATTAAAGCTCCGTCATTTTGTGGATTAAATCCCAAATTAGCAGCCTGAATGGCTTTTTCGATAGGAGTTAACATGGATTTTTCCCACGGCTGAATTAATATAGTTCTTGAGTCTTGAGTATTAACACTAGCTACATTGCTTAAAACAGTTCGAGCACCATAATAATCAACATGTACACTATCTAACATTGCCGGATTTGCTTTTCCGGCTCTTATTTTTGCTAATTCTGTTTCTAAATGAGAGATTGTTTTCTCCATTTGTATTTTAGCATGTTCTAGTATTGATTTTATATCATTCATACGTTTAATTTATATTTATTTATTGTGTTAGTATTTAAGAATATTTATAAAGTATTAATAGTTTTTAAATGCAGTTCTACACAGCTACTTCAGCCTTAATATGAGGATGTGGGTTATAATTTTCCAACACAAAGTCTTCAAATTTAAAATCAAAAATAGAAGTAACTTCGGGATTAATTTTCATAGATGGTAAAGGTCTGATATCTCTTGTTAACTGTAATTTAGCTTGTTCTAAGTGATTAGAATAAAGATGTGCATCTCCTAATGTATGTATAAACTCGCCTACCTTTAATCCACATACTTGAGCTATCATAAGAGTTAATAAAGCATAAGAAGCAATATTAAATGGAACTCCTAAAAAAATATCAGCGCTTCTTTGATATAATTGACAACTTAGTTTACCTTCAGCTACGTAAAATTGAAAAAAAGCATGACAAGGAGGTAATTTCATTTGATTAATATCTGCTACATTCCAAGCGCTAACTATCAATCTTCTGGAGTCAGGATTTGATTTAATCATATTTACAACTTGTGAAATTTGATCAATATGTCCTCCATTTGGAGTAGGCCAATTTCGCCATTGATAACCATAAACTGGTCCTAAATTACCATTTTCATCTGCCCATTCATCCCAAATATTAACACCATGTTCTTTTAGATATCGGATGTTGGTATCTCCTTTTAAAAACCACAGTAATTCATGTATGATAGATTTGGTATGTAATTTTTTAGTTGTCAATAATGGAAAACCTTCTGCCAGATTATAACGCATTTGATACCCAAAAACACTAATAGTGCCAGTCCCGGTTCTATCTTCTTTTTTCACGCCATTTTTTAAAACGTGGCTCATTAAATCGTGATATTGCTTCATCTGCAAAAAATAGTGTTTTTTATGCTATCCTTGATAAGTTATAGATGTATAGTTTCCATATCTCTTCATTTATGTTTAGGTAAGAATAGCTATTTATTTTAAATGCTAATTTGTATGTAAAATTATAAATCCTTTCTGAAAAAAATAAAACGAATTATTTTTTTTTATCAAAACCTTGAAACATAAAAGTAATTTCTTTTAGATCAAATTCACGAATATTAAAATTCATTAATCTAATGACTAATTTACCTTGATGATTGACACCAATGATTTCTCCTTCAATATCTTCTGAATCTTTGTATTTGAATTTTAATACTTCTCCAATGCCATATAGTGAATCCAAATAATGTTTATCAATAAATTCAAATTGTTGATTTTTTAGTTTAAAATACCATTTTTCTATTTTCGAGCTCAAGATTTTTAAAATATCGTTTCTTTCAAAATTATTTTTCAACAAAAGTTTAATAGATGTGACTAAACGATCAATCTTTTCAAAATTTTCTTGATTAACGTTAATTCCTATCCCAACGACTGTATATTGCAAAGACGTCCCATGAAATGTATTTTCTATTAAAACACCGGCTATTTTATGATGATTAATTAATATGTCATTAGGCCACTTAATTTTTATGTCATATTGACTATTTAAGAAAATTTCAGTCAATGCGTCATATATAGCCAAGGCACTTATTTTGCTTAGGTAAAAAATATCTTTTTGATGCAAAAAATAAGGTTTTAAAACAATAGATGCAGTAATATTTTGCCCAATTTCACTGTTCCAAAAAGCCCCGCGTTGACCTTTTCCTTTTGTTTGATGATCAGTAAAAATAATAGTACCTTCTGGAACATTAACACTTCTTAACAGTTCTATGGCATAAGTATTGGTGCTTTCTACTTCGTGTAAAAAAAGCAAGTTCTTTCCGACAAACAATGTTTCCATTTAGTCAAAAAGGTTAAATTTGTTTTTCATAAATTAAACAAAAGTAAAAAACGGAATAGCAATAGCAACAAAATAATATGTCAAAAACACCTTTAAAAAAAAGTGCACCTAAAAAGGCAAGTTCAGTTAAAAAAGCATCCCCTAAAAAGGTGGTAAAAAAAACACTTACTGAAAAAGAAGAGGCTCAAAAGGAAGCTAATCGTATTGCTAATACCGAAAATAAAAAGAAAATCACAAGCGGGGCTAAACGACCAAGAAAATCTGCGACCAAAGAACAAACCTTAAGCCTTCTAGATTCTATTATAGAGGGAATGAAAGATAAAAAGGCAAAAAATATTACTGTTATAAATATCTCAGAACTCGAAAATAGAGTCGCTGATTATTTTGTGATTTGTGATGCAGATAGCTCAACCCACGTAAACGCCATTTCAGATTCTTTAGAAGAGAGTGTAATTAAAAACACCGGAGAAAAGGCCTATCACAGTGAAGGCTATCAAAATGCAGAATGGATCTTAATTGATTATGTAAATATTGTGGCTCATGTATTTATGAAAACAACACGAGAATTTTACAACATAGAAGGGCTTTGGGCTGATGGACAAATAACTCATATTGCTGATTAAAAAAATAAACAATTCTCTAAATATAATACTTGAATTATGAGCGACGAACAAAAAGAAAATATACCAGAAAATGCTGAACCAACTTCAAATTCATCTCCGGAAGAAGAAAGAAAGAAGCAATTTGAAAAAATGAAAGAACGGTTTGGTAAAAAAGCCAATAATCCTTTTGGAGGAACAAATAGCGGAGGCAATAATGGCGGTAATAGTTTTTATTGGATATATGGCTTAGTAATTGTTGCACTTTTAGGCTTTGTTTTTTTTGGACAGGAATTTGAAGGTAGAATTTACGAAATTGGACAGACTCAATTTGAACAAAACATGCTTGCTAAAGGCGATGTAAGAGAAATTGTTATTGTTAATGAAAAATTTGCAGAAATACGAATTAACCAAGATAGTTTAAAGTTACCACGCTATTCTGTAATGGATAAATCCGGAAAAATGATTCCTTATTTTCCTGAACCTAAAAATTCACCCGGACCACATTTTAAAATTTCAATACCAGATGTTAAAGATTTTTTAGAACAAGTCCGTTTAGTCCAAACAAATGCTAATGTTCCTGTCTATTTGCGTGTATCACCTTCTAGAGAGGACAGAACCGATTGGAGCGATCATTTAGGATGGATGTTACCAATTGTAATCATGGTTATTCTTTGGATAGTTATGATGCGACGCATGGGAGGTGGTGGAGCCGGTGGAGCCGGTCAAATTTTTAATATTGGAAAATCTAGGGCAGTTCTATTTGACAAAGATTCAAACGTTAATGTGACTTTTAATGACGTGGCTGGGTTAGATGGGGCTAAAGTTGAAATTATGGAAATTGTAGATTTTCTAAAAAATCCTAAAAAGTATACAGATTTAGGGGCAAAAATTCCAAAAGGAGCATTACTAGTTGGGCCTCCAGGAACAGGAAAAACCCTATTAGCCAAAGCTGTAGCCGGTGAAGCTAAAGTGCCTTTCTTCTCTTTATCAGGTTCTGATTTCGTTGAAATGTTTGTAGGTGTAGGTGCTTCTCGAGTGAGAGATTTATTTAAACAAGCTAAAGAAAAGGCTCCTTGTATTATTTTTATTGATGAGATTGATGCTATAGGACGTGCTCGAGGTAAAAACGCTGCTGCTGGAGGTAACGATGAGCGAGAAAACACCTTAAATCAATTACTCACAGAAATGGATGGTTTTGGAACTAACAGTGGTGTTATTATTTTGGCTGCAACTAACCGAGCTGATATATTAGATAGAGCTTTAATGCGAGCAGGCCGTTTTGACAGACAAATTTATGTTGATATGCCGGATGTCGTTGAACGTCAGGAAATATTTAAAGTTCATTTGAAAAAAATCAAGATAGATGATTCGGTTGATATAGAATTTTTAGCTAAGCAAACACCTGGATTTAGCGGTGCCGACATTGCAAACATTTGTAATGAAGCAGCTTTAATTGCGGCTCGTGCCAATAAAAAACAAGTTAATAAACAAGATTTTTTAGATGCCGTTGATCGAATTATAGCGGGTTTAGAAAAGAAAAATAAGATCATTACTCCAGCTGAAAAACGCGTGATTGCTTTTCACGAGGCAGGTCATGCAACCGTAAGCTGGATGTGTGAGCATGCTTCGCCTTTAATTAAAGTAACAATTGTCCCTAGAGGTCGATCTTTGGGAGCAGCATGGTATTTACCTGAAGAACGTCAAATTACCACTACGGAACAAATTATTGATGAAATGTGTGCAACTTTGGGAGGTAGAGCAGCAGAGGAAGTAATTTTTGGAAAAATTTCAACAGGTGCTTTAAGTGATTTAGAAAAAATAACTCGACAAGCTTATGCAAGCATTGTTTATTACGGTTTAAATGAAAAAATAGGGAATGTAAGTTATTATGACAGCACCGGACAAAGTGAGTATAGTATAAATAAACCTTATAGCGAGAGTACAGCTAAAATTATTGATGAAGAAGTTAAAAAAATGATAGATATTGCTTATGCAAGAACAAAAGCAATATTAATTGCCAATAAGGTGAAGTTAACTCAGTTGGCGGAGCAGTTACTAGATAAAGAGGTTATTTTTAAAGAAGATTTAGAAGCTATTTTTGGTAAACGACCATTTGAAAAATCAGTTGTAGAAGAAAAAGAAAAAACGTTAACTATACCCTCATCTAATAATTCTATCGATAACAATTAGTTTCAAGCATTTATTTTAATTATTATTAGTTTAAAGTCTATTGAAAATTGATAGAGCAGATTGAAGAATTAGAATTATAAATAAACCTATTTTATATAGGTCTAATAAAAAAATCCACTTTAAAGTGGATTTTTTTATTTACGAATACACTTTATATCTCTTACAGAATAATAGAAACTTGATTAATTTCTACAAAAAAACCTTTCGGAAAGTTGCTTGAAAACGTTATGGACACTTTCTCTTAAAAGCATGTTTTCATATTTATGAACAAATAAGAATCATTATTATCAAGTAACTTTTTATGTAATCGATTTACATGACGTTTCAGCTTATCTATTTAATAATACATTATCAACGGAAAAATTGAGATTATTGGTTCGACCTTGAAGGAAAATGCGGTGTTTTTGGAAGGTAAAGTTCGAACCGCTAAGTTAAATTCTCTGCTATCGCTAATCGCCTACGCAGACCGGCAGCACAGAGGGGATAAAAAGCAGAAAGGGAGCAAAATTTGCTCCCTTTCCGGCATCGTACCCAGCGCCGGAGTCGAACCGGCACGGTTTCCCACAGGTGTTTGAGACCAGCGCGTCTACCAATTCCGCCAGCTGGGCATAAACATTTTACAAGATTTGTAAATTGTGTTGCAAATGTAATGAGATTTTTAAATAAACAAAAAATAAAATAAAAAATAGTAAAAAACCAATCAAAATTGGTAAATTTGCGGTTCGGTACTAAAAAATGGAAACAGACGTTAGATTATTTTCAGGTAGTGTTACCAAAACATTAGCAGAACAAATTGCCAATTCTTATGGTAAGAAATTAGGCAATATTTCTCATTACAGATTTAGTGATGGTGAAATTCAGGTTTCATACGAAGAAAGCATTCGTGGACAAAGTGTATTTGTAATCCAGTCAACAATGCCACCCGCTGATAATTTGATGGAACTGCTAATCATGATTGATGCAGCAAAACGTGCTTCTGCTAAAGAAATTGTTGCTGTGATTCCGTATTTTGGTTATGCTCGACAAGATAGAAAAGACCAACCCAGAGTTGCGATCGGAGCTAAATTAGTTGCTGATATGTTGGCTGTTGCAGGTGCGACTAGAGTAATGACTATGGATTTGCACGCTGATCAAATTCAAGGTTTTTTTGATATACCTGTTGATCATTTATATGCTTCATCTATTTTTTTACCTTACATTCAAAGTTTAGATTTACCAAATTTAACGATTGCGGCACCTGATATGGGTGGTAGTAAACGGGCTAATGCGTATGCTAAACATTTAAAAGCTGAAATAGTTATTTGTTACAAACAAAGGACGAAAGCTAACATTGTGGATCACATGACTGCCATTGGAGAAATTGAAGGTAGAAATATTGTTTTACTAGATGATTTAGTGGATACAGGTGGTACTTTATGCAAAGCAGCAGATATGATGATGGAAAGGGGAGCTCTAAGTGTTAGGGCAGTATGTTCTCACGCTCTTTTGTCAGGTAAAGCCTATGAAAATATTGCTAATTCAAAATTGACAGAGCTTATTGTAACAGATACTGTACCTCTTAAGCAACAATGCGAAAAGATAAAAGTGTTAACTGTTGCGGATTTATTTGCTAAAGTTATTCATAGTGTTCAGCATTATGAATCAATTAGTGGTAACTTTATTATGTAAAAACTCGCTATAACTTAATATATAAACAACGTTTTAAAATGAGGCGAGCATTTTTTTA
>Ga0172373_10003812_pt1 | contig 21654 bp, 21 predicted proteins | sample Lak10m_2_FD_114546 | JGI IMG/M metagenome (GOLD analysis project Ga0172373, IMG submission 114546) | Freshwater microbial communities from Kabuno Bay, South-Kivu, Congo - kab_092012_10m | ecosystem: Environmental > Aquatic > Freshwater > Lake | place: Democratic Republic of the Congo...
CTCGTCAGTCGCGTGTCTCGACACGCTCCTTCCTCGCGAATCGCGCGTCGAGCGCGCTCGTCAACCGCGGCCCGGCTGAGCTTCGCCTGCTCGGTCCGGCTTTCGCAGCAGCCTGCTAGCCCCCCGCCCCGGTCAGTCCATGCCCTCGCACACCTCGCCGCTGCCGCCGTCGTCGGCGGTCCAGGTGTAGCAGGTGAGGCCATCGAGGTCGGTGGCCCCCGTGAAGCGGACGACCCGGTCGGCGGTGAAGGTGCCGGACGCGGTGGGCACGCCGCTCACCGTGCCCCAGGCGTAGTCCACCAGCACCCAACCGGCGCCGTCCACGTCCACCAGGCCCTCGACCTGGGTGGTCTGGCCCTCGGGCGCGTTGACCACCCGGCGGGTGAGCGCCGGCGCACGCAGGTGCCACTCGCCCGGTTCCCCTGCGAGGAAGCTGAACCACCGCACCGCCGCGGGCGCGACGACGTAGGTATAGTCGTCGGCGAGCTGCCAGCCGGTGGTATGGCCGGACAGTAGGGCGCCGTCGCTGTCCGGCTTCCAGCGGCCGAAGCAGTCGTACTCGGCCACCCAGGGGTCGGCGACGGTGATCTCGGCGCGCCCGTACCAGTCGGGGTCGACCGGGGTGGCGATCCAGGTCTCGTCCACCGTCTCGACCGAGAGCGCGGCGTCGCGGGCCTCGACCCGGCCGCGGTAGTAGGCCGCCTCGTAGGGTGCGAGCCCGGCCAGCCAGAAGAGCCCGCCGACGAGCCCGGCGTCGAGCACCGCGGGGGTGGGGGAGAGGTCCCCGCCGAGGACGACGGGGCACTCGACCGCCGGGGTGCCGGAGTCGGTGGGGGTGCCGGTGTCGTCGGTGTGGGTGGCGGTGTCGTCGGTGGGGGTGGGGCTGCCGGTGTCGGCGGGACCGGCGCAGGCGACGAGGAGGAGGAGCATCCCGGAGTGTAGCCGGAGTGGGCTTGCGGAGGCACCGGAGCGGGCGTAGCGTGACCGGCAGAGCGTTGAGGTTGGCGGTGCGGAACTCCTTTCCTCCGGGACTCGGCTGGTGGGCCGCGTGCCTGCTCCTCGGGTGCACCCCCGAGGGTGTCGACAAGGTCCCCCTCGCCGAGGACGACGACGCGGACGACGACGGCTGGATCGCCGCCGAGGACTGCGACGATCTGGACCCGGCGGTGTACCCCGGCGCCGCCGAGACCTGGTACGACGGGGTGGACCAGGACTGTGACGGCAACGACGACGACCAGGACGGGGACGGCTGGGCGCTCGCCGAGGACTGCGACGACGAGGACCCGGACGTGAGCCCGGCGGCGGCGGAGACCTGGTACGACGGGGTCGACCAGGACTGCGACGGCAACGACGACGACCAGGACGGGGACGGCTGGGCGCTCGCCGAGGACTGCGACGACGAGGACGCGGCCGTGCACCCGGCGGCGGCGGAGACCTGGTACGACGGGGTGGACCAGGACTGCGACGGCAACGACGACGACCAGGACGGCGACGGCTGGGCCGTGGAGCAGGACTGCGAGGATTCGGACCCCTCGGTCAACCCGGGCGCGACCGAGACCTGCGACGGCCGGGACCAGGACTGCGACGGGCTCGCCGACGACGGGCTCGCCGGCGACTACGAGGCCTGCCCGGCGGAGAGCTGCCACGCGATCCACCTGGAACGGCCCGACGCGGGCGACGGCACCTACTGGATCGAGGTCGACGGCACGACGTACGAGGTCCTCTGCGACATGACGAACGACGACGGCGGATGGACGCTCGTCGCCAACTTCGTCTGGCCCGGGTCCACCGCCGGTGTTTCAGGTTGGACGACGTCGGGCGCCGTGGGAGCCTCCACCACCGACACGGCGCGCTCCTTCAAGCTACCGGACAGCACCATCAACTCCCTGGTGCTCCTGCGGTACCGGGGCCACGGCACGGCCACGACCTGCAACTACGGCCCGTGTACGGTGAACACCACGCTCTACTGGGCGGCCGACTGCGTCTACGACAGCACCAGCGCGTCGACCGGGGCGTGCACGGCGGCGTTCCAGACCTACGACCTGCAGGGGTCGACCGAGCTGAGCTCCCCCTGCTCGTGGCACTACGGGCTCACCTCCGCCGACTGCGGGGTCACCTCCGAGTTCGGCTCCTCCCACGAGGGGGATCACGTCTTCGTCGGCATCGTGGGCACCTACACGCACGCCTACGACGGCCGCGACGGCGAGGATCCCGACATGCAGGTGTGGGTGAAGTAGGGGGTGGGCTCTGCCGGGCCCTACGTCACGGGGGCGGTAGGCGCTCATCGGCGAGCGCTGGCGCAGCGCGCAGACGGTGGACATCTCGCTCTGACGAGGGTGTCGCCCTACCGCGCGAAGGGCCCCAGGAGCCCGACCGGGCTCCCGCCCTCGTCGCTCTGAAACGCGAGGGTGAGCCAGCCCCCGTCCGGCAGCACCGTCCACGAGAGCCCGCTCACCTCCGCCCCGGGCAGTGAGCGGGCCACGGGGGTGAGCGCCCCCGCCTTCCACGCCCAGAGCCAGTTGGCGCCGCCCTTGCCGCCGCCGTCCTCGGCCACGAAGAGCGTGTCCAGCTCGGGGGCGAAGGTGAGGTTGTCGGGGTTCCCGATGGCGCCGAGGTCGCAGGTCTTGTCGGCGCCCGGGCGCCCGGCGAGCACGGTGGAGGTGGCTCCGGTGGCGAGGTCGACGGCGACCACCACGCCGCAGCGGTTCTCGGGCAGCCCCAGCGCCGCGGCGGAGACGGCGGTGACGCGGGAGAGCGCGACGTACAGCGTGTTGGTGGCCGGGTCGTGGGCCAGCCCCTCCTCCTTGGTGAACAGCACCGTGGCGCCCTTCACGCCGGCCAGCCGCCGGGTCTCGAAGGCGGCGGCGATCATCTCCTGGTCCGGCTTCACGGCCAGGCACTCGCGGCCGGTGCTCGACACCACCAGCGTGCCGGTCGCGCAGCCCCCGCCCTTGGGGGCGACGGTGCGCTCGAAGAGATCGTCGAAGTCGGGGGGCTCGTCGAAGTGGGGGCGCAACGTGGCTTCCCGGAGCTCGCCCAGCTCCACCCAGTCCACGCGCCCGCCGGACCAGCGCGCCGCTGAGAGCACCCCGGCGGTGAGATCGCCTTCCCGGCTCGCCACGAAGCGGTACAGGCCCCCTCCGTGCGGGACGTCGTCGGAGAGGTAGACCGTGCGGCGGTCGGGCATCGCGAGCTGCTGCTCGTGGGAGAAGCGGCCCAGGGCGAGGCGACGGCGGAGCGTGGTGGCGCCATCGTCGCCGACGGCGATCTCGGTGACCCAGCCGTGCTGGTAGGGGTGGGAGCCCGGTCGCGCCGCGACGCGCGCGTTCCAGCCCTCGTCGTAGCCGCTCTCGGGGCCCCGGCCGCGGTCCTCGCCGTCGGGGAGCGTACCGTCGGGGCGGGCCACCGCCGCGTCGGGCTCGTACTCCTCCGAACCGAGGTGGGTCCCCCAGGGCGTGACGGCGGCCGCGCAGGGGAGGAAGAGCCCCGCGGGGCCGAGGTCCACGGGGCTCGTGGACAGCGCGCGCCACGCACCCTCGGTGCGCGCCAGCTCCGAGAGGTACACCTCCCCCACCACGCGCTCGAAGTGGGTGAGCAGGAAGGTGCGCGGCCCGCGGGGGTGCAGGGACGTCGCGTCGGCGCCGTCGGCCCCGCGGAAGGCCCCGCCGAAGCGCACGCCGCCGAGCTCGACACCGCCCCGGAGCACGGGCTGCCAGGTCGCGCCGAAGGCGGGGAGGTCCACCGGGTCGGGGCCCAGCGCGGGCACGGTGGCCGGATCGGCGCGGGGGGCGGGCGTCGGGTCGTACGGGGCGGCGGGGGTCGTCGGCGCGGCCGGGGCGGGCGTCGCCGGGCTGGCCGGAGGTGAGACCACCGGGGGGGCCTCGGTGGAGGTGCAGGCGGCGAGGGCGAGGAGCAGGATCATACCGGGTCGGTAATCAACCTCCGGCGGCCCCGCGTGCCAACCCGGTGAACCCGCGCGGGTCGCGTCCGTGGCATCATGCCGCGCCATGGCCCTCCCCCACCTGACCGAAGCCGAGATTCGCGACTGGACCCGCGCCCAGAAGGACCGCTGGTGGCTCGAGAAGGTGTACCGCGGCGACATGCCGCAGCTCACCCTCCGCTCGGCCGGGGCCGGGTTCGTGCTGGGCGGCCTGCTCTCGGCCACGAACCTGTACATCGGGGCGAAGACCGGATGGTCGCTGGGGGTGGGGGTGACCAGCGTCATCCTCGCCTACGCGCTCTTCCGCGTGGCCCGCTCCTTCGGGGTCCTCCCCTTCACCATCCTCGAGAACAACGCGGTCCAGTCGGTGGCGACCGCCGCCGGGTACATGACCGGGCCGCTGGTCACGAGCCTCACCGCGTTCATGGTGCTCACCGACAAGGTGCTGCCGTGGTGGCAGATCTTCACCTGGACGGTGGTGACCTCCATCCTCGGGGTGCTGGTCGCCTTCCCCATGAAGCGGCGCTTCGTGAACGACGAGCAGCAGCCCTTCCCGGAGGGGCGCGCCTGCGCGGTGGTGCTCGACTCGCTCTACCCGGACGCCCCCGCGGGAGGCACGGCGCCCCCGCCCACCACCACCGCCACCCCTTACGCGCGCTGGCTCGGGGAGCTCAAGGCCAAGGCCCTCTTCGGCGCCGCCGCCGTGGCCGGGCTCATCGAGTTCTTCAAGCTCGAAGGCTACCAGGTGCTCATCCAGTCGCGGTGGCTGGGACGCCCCGCCGAGGCCGTCTGGCACCTGCCCGAGAAGCTCCTCCAGTGGTACTACGACGGGAGCGTCAAGTACGGCTGGCCCCTGCCCAAGATCATGGGCACCGACATCCGGCAGCTCGCCATCAGCCCCGCGCTCGACCTCACCATGTTCGGCGCCGGCGGCCTCACCGGCATTCGCACCGCCAACAGCCTGCTCCTCGGCGCGGTGCTCAACTACGCGGTCCTGGCCCCGTGGATGATCTCCATCGGCGAGATCGCCCCCAAGGCCGACGGCACCTTCGGCCGGGCCCAGCTCCTCAACACCTGGTGCCTCTGGTGGGGGGTGGCGATCATGGTCACCGGCTCGCTCACCGGGCTCTTCGCCAAGCCGGACCTCCTGCTCTCCGCCTTCAAGGGGCTGCGGCGCTCGAAGGAGGCGGACGCCGACGTGCTCGCCCACATCGAGCTGCCGCTGAAGGTGAGCTTCATCGGGGTTCCGCTGTTCGCGGGGCTCTCCGTGGCCCTCAACCACTACTGGTTCGGCATCAACCCCTGGCTCGGCGTGCTCGCCGTGCCGCTGATCATCGTGCTCACCCTCATCGCCGCCAACGCGACCGGGCTCACCAGCACCACCCCCACCGGCTCGCTCTCCAAGATCACCCAGTTCACCTTCGGCGCCCTGGACCGGGCCAACCCGGCCACCAACCTCATCACCGCCGGCATGACCGCCGAGGTGGCCTCCAACGCCTCGAACCTGCTGATGGACATCAAGCCCGGGTACATGCTCGGCGCCAAGCCGCGGCAACAGGCCTGGGGGCACGTGATCGGCGTGATCTCGGGGGGGATCGCCTCCACCTTCCTGTTCTTCCCGCTCTTCCTCCCCCACCTCGACGCCGCCCGCCCCCTCGGCGACCAGCTCATGACCGACAAGTTCCCCTTCCCCGGGGTGGAGATCTGGCGCGGGGTGGCCATGCTCATCGCCGAGGGCGCCACCGCGCTCAAGACCTCGGCGGTCACCGCGATGGTCATCGCGGCCGCGGCCGGCATCGCCTTCGAGATCGCCCGCATCCGGACCAAGGGCGCCTTCCCCATCTCCGCCGTCGCCATCGGGCTGGGCGTGGTCATCCCGGTCGACTCCACGCTCATGATGTTCGCCGGCGCCCACTTCTTCGGCTGGCTCGAGCGCCGCTACGCGCGCGCGGCCGAGGGCACGGTGGGGCGCGGCCTTTGGGTGGACAGCCAGGAGCCCATCGCGGCCGGCCTGGTGGCCGGCGCGGCGCTGACCGGCATCGGCGACCAGCTCATCAGCGTGTTCGTGCTGGGCAGTTGAGGGCGGGGTCCCCGTCCCCGCGCCGGTCGGCACGACCCGGGGCGGCGCATTAAGCGCGAGGCGTGTTCGAGATCCGACGAAAGCAGGCGGGTGAGGGGAGGAAGACGATCGGGCTCGTCATCCTGGGCGGGCTCGCCGTCGTCGCCCTGGTCGTCGCGGTGATCCGGTTCGGCCCCGAGGTGACCGCTCCGCCGCCGCCTTCGGAGATCGAGGCCCGGCTCTCGGACCTCGCGCCCGTCACGGGGGTGGACGTGCTGGGCGGGGACGGCTGGGTGGTGCGCGTGGCCCCCGACTGGGTCGGGATCGGGGATCCCGACGCCCTCGCCGCGCTGTGCAAGGAGATGTCGGCGCGGCTCGGTCGCACGGGGACGCAGTCCATCGAAGTGAACGACAACGACGGGATCCGCATCACCGAGTGCCAGTAGCCGGACCGCTCCGCGCCCGGCTCAGGGCCCGGTCCAGACGTCCCCGCGACCGGTCACGACCACGTCGTTGGTGGTCTCGTCCGACTCGAAGCTGAACACCGCCGCCATGAACGGGGGTGGGTTGGCGTCGGCGTCGGTGGAGTCGTAGAGCGCGATGATCCCGGTCTCGTTGTCCCAGCCCTCGCCGATCTCGAAGGTGGCCGAGGTCCCGCTGGGGGTGATCGCGTCGCTGTGGACGATGTCGTTGGTGAGGTCCAGCCCGCCGCAGAGCGCGTTCCCCAGCCCGCCTTCGGAGATGGCGATGATGTACCAGTGCACCAGCCGCACGTCCGAGAGCTCCACCGGGTCGCCCTCGGCGTCGTGCGTGATGCCTGACCAGTCGACGTCGACCTCGTCGCACTCGCACACCGTCTGGAAGCGCATCAGCTGGGCGTCGCAGTTGGAGTCGAAGGGGGTGGTGTAGGTGGTGAAGGTGTCCGTCCCCGCCGCGCCGGTGTCGTCCTCTTTCCCGGTGCAGGCCAGGAGCAGGCTGAAGAGTGCCATGACGTCTCCGGCGGCACGATAGCACCGCGCCCCGACCGGCGCCCCTCCGTCCGGGGCCGCGTGGGACCGCTCAGTCCTCGTCCACCGTTCCGAAGCCCCTGAACACGCTCGCGTGCCCGTTCCACGCCGCCGGCGCGCCCTGGCCGAGCGAACCGACGGGGGGCACGCCCGCCACCCCGGCGCGTACGCGCGTGTCCCGCCGGGGGTGCCAGCTCAGGTCCAGGCCGCCCCGGAGCGCCCAGCTCGCGAGCCCCGTCGGCCCGGGGCTCCACCTTGCGTCCACGCCGCCGGCCAGGCGGAAGGTGGCCCCGAGCTTCCCGGTGACGGACACCGCGGGGGAGAGCGCCACCGGCGCGGGGAGGAGCGGGTCCACCTCGGCGCCGATCCCGGCCGTCCACCAGCCCTTCGGGAAGGTGCCGGGGAGGACGGCGCCGACCCGACCCACCCAGGCCGGGTCCTCGAAGGCCGTCGCGCCCACGCCGTCCGCGGACTGCCAGCGCAGCGGGGCCACGACCCCCAGGTCCAGCGCCGGCCGGGCCGCCACGGCCCAGCTCCCGCCGGCCAGCGGCGGAGCGTCGAGCCGCACCCCCACGGCGGGATCCCCGACCACCCACGCCCCGCCCACCTCGTCTCCGCTCCACACCGTGGCGCGGCGGCCCTGGAGCTCGAGCGCGACCTGCACGGGGCGGGCCACCCGCGCCCGCCCGCCCAGGGTCAGCGTGTGGGCGACCCGATCGTAGCCCTCGTCGTCGGAGAAGCCCCCGTCGCCGGCCCAGCTCCCGAGTCGGTCCTCGCTGCGCCACGCGAGCCCCAGCCCGGCGCGCTCGAAGGCGTCGAGCACGTCGGTCTCGGCGCCGGTGGCCGGCTGGCAGCAGGAGCTGGCCGCGGCCAGCCCGACGGCCAGGATCATCCCTCGACCTCGGCGTAGAGGGTGAACTCCTCGGACACCCCGCCGTCGGTGAGCTCGCCGTCGATCGCCCAGGTCCCGGGCATGCCCAGGTCCACCTGCGCCGCGTACACCCCCGGCTCCTCCATCTCGGCCTGGTCGGCGCTGCCCCCGTGGGACATCCCGGGCATGGAGGCGACCACCAGGAGCTCGAGGTCGGAGACGGGCTCGGCGTCCGCCGCGCCTTCCACCCGGAGGCGCAGCTCTTCGTCGCCGAGCGCCGGAGCCTCCGCGATGGACACGCGCCACGTGCCGCCGCTGGTGAGCACCTCGTCGGCGAGCGGATCCCCACACGCCGCGAGGGGGAGCAGGAGGGCGGCGAGGCGCGGCATGGACATCAGCGGCCTGTATCGACCGACCCCGCGGGAGGACTGCGGCAATTTGTCGCCCCGGCGCGCGGTATCCTCCCGGCATGTGGCTCCTCCTCGCCTGCGCCGCCGCGCCTCCGCCGGAGAACGGGGCGCCGATGGACGGGCTGCCGGACCACGCGCTCACCGCCGGCGAGTGGGCGGCCGAGGTCCGGGGCGGCGTGCTGACGGTGTCGGGTCGGGGCGCCACGCGCGTGCTCGGCGACGGCGTGCTCCACCCGCTCGCGTTCCGCGGGGACGCGCTCGCCTGGGCCGCGCTCGATGCCACCGGCGAGGCCGACCTGTTCCGGGTGCGCCTTCCCGACGGCGAGGTGGAGCGGCTCACAGACTGGGAGGGCTACGAAGACCGACCGGTCTTTGCGCCGGACGGCTCACGCCTCGCCTTCTTCTCCGGCCGCACCGGCCTCCCTTCCGCCTACGCGACGAGGGGGCCGACGGCCACGACGGGGACTGCGACGGGCTCGCGGACGAGGGCACCGCCGCCTGGGACGACGATGGCGACGGGTGGACCGAGGAGGCCGGCGACTGCGACGACGCGAACCGGCTCGCCTTCCCGGGGGGCCTGGAGGTGGAGGACGGGGCCGACAACGACTGCTCCGGCGTCGTCGACGACCACACCGACGGCTTCGACGACGACGGCGACGGCTGGACCGAGGACGCCGGGGACTGCGACGACGCCGACGCCGACCGCTTCCCCTACGCCCCGGAGGCCGTGGACGGCTTCGACGACGACTGCGACCACCTCGTGGACGACGAGACGAGATCTGGGACGACGACGGGGACGGCTGGACCGAGGAGGCGGGGGACTGCGACGACGGCAACGCGGCCGTCTGGCCGGGGGCCCCCGAGCGCCTGGACGCCCTCGACAACGACTGCAACGGGGTGCGGGACGACCGCACCGCGCGCTGGGACGACGACGGCGACGGCTGGTCCGAGAACGGAGGCGACTGCGACGACGCCGACCCGGCCGTGTTCCCCGGCGCGGACGAGCTCGTGGACGGGGTGGACCAGGACTGCGACCACTTCGTGGACGACGAGACCGAAATCTGGGACGACGACGGCGACGGCTGGACCGAGGTCGCCGGCGACTGCGACGACGGCAACCCGTGGGTGCGACCGGGCGCGAGCGAGCTCGTGGACGGCGTGGACCAGGACTGCGACGGCGTGGCCGAGCTGCCCGTGGGCTGGTGCGCGGGCGGGGCCGGGGGCGCCGCGCTCCTCCTGCTGCCGCTGGTGGCGCTGCGGGGTCGGCGGCGCGCGCGTTCCTGACGCGGCCCCGGCTACCGCCCCTTCTTCGGGCAGGGGTCGTTGGCCTGGCCGGGCGTCCCGGGGTCCATGCCCTCGGCGAGCACGGTGGTCTGGACACACCAGTTGCCGACGTCGTCGTTGGAGACGCCGTCCATCCGGGTGGGGTCCAGGCCGAAGCTCATCCCGGCCTCGATGGGGTCCGAGTCGGTGTCGTCGTAGTCGAAGACGTCGATGTCCAGGCCGTCGGGGCTGGTGAGCACGAGCTCGTCGTCGTTGTTGGCGATGGCCACGCCCGTGCCGTGCCCCTGACCCTTCGAGGGCATCTCCCCGTTGGGGTTCCGGTAGAACCAGCCGTCGCAGGTCACGCCGCCGTTGCGGGCCGGGTTGGGGTTCGCGCAGAGCACGATGAACCCGTACGGGTCCACCTGGATGGGGGCGTCGAACACCCAGTAGTCGCTCCCGTCGTCGTGGAAGGAGTACCCGGTGATGTCGATGGTGTACCCGGAGGTGTTGTAGAGCTCCACCCACTCGCCGTCCTCGTCCGCGGCGGCGTCCGGGTTCACCATCAGCTCCGAGAAGATGAGGTCGCCCGGCTCGGGCTCGGGCGGGTCCTCGGGGATGTCCTCGATCACCACGCCGATGCTGTCGCTCCCGACCTCGCCGTCGCCGTCGGTCACCGAGAGGGTGACCACGTGCGTCCCGACGGAGAGCCACGAGGTGAGGAGCGCGGACTGGCCGCCGCCGGTGATGGCGCCCGGCATCTCGCCGTCCAGGTCCGAGGACCACACGAAGGCCAGCCCCTCGGCCGCGGTCGTGGTGTCGCTGGCCTCGCCCACGAAGGTGATGGCGGTGCCGATCACCACGGTGTGCCCGTCTTCCGGGGCGGTGATCGCCACGGTGGGGGGGCCGAGCGGGCCCCCGATCTCGAAGCGTACCGACACGGTCCCGCCGTCGCCGTCGGTGTCCACCACGTCGAGGCGCGCCACGTGCTCCCCGAGCGCGAGGTCCGCGGTGTCCAGGTCCAGGGCGACGAGCCCCTCGGCGTCGGCGGTGACGGCCACGGAGGGGCCCTCGTCCACCGTCCAGCTCACGGTGAGCTCGGGCGGGTCGTCGAAGGAGTCGGCCACCGTCCCGCGGAGCCCGACGAGCCCGGCGCCCTGCCGGAAGAGCTCGCCTTCCAGCGGCGCCTCGATGCTGGCGGTGGGCGCCTTGTTCACCCGATCGATCTTGGTGTCGCTGGGACAGGCGACGAGAAGGAGGATCATCACGGCGAACTCCGGTCGGCCGGTCCGGCCGCCGGGGCGTCTACCGCGGGGGCGGTCCGAAGGCCACACAGTCCCCACCAGGTCACGAGGGCCAGCGCGCCCACGTGCACCACGACGAGGAGCAGGGTCGGGAGCAGGCGCAGCTCGCCAGGGGGCGCCACGGCCAGGACGGACCCCGCCCGCGTGAGCCCCCAGAGCCCCAGCGCGAGCACGCCGGCGAGCACGGCCGCCCGGGCGGGCCGCGGCGCGCCGCTCACCGCCTGGAGGAGCACGAGCGTCACGAAGGGCAGCGACGGGACCACCACCGGCCAGGGCGCCCCCAGGCGCTCGGCCAGCACGAGGCCCTCCCCGGGCGGGCCGGTCAGCGGCCAGACGGCCACGATCACCCCCGCGAAGGCCACCGCCCCCGCGTACACCACCCGCCGCGGGCTCATCTGCGGCGCGGCTCAGCGCGCGAAGCGGCGGACGGGGGGCGGGAAGCCGAAGGCGCGGTCCAGGCGGGCGCCCACCTCGGGAGGGAGGCTCCGGCCCAGCGCCGCCGCGCTGCTCCGGGCGCTGGCCACCCGGGAGGCCCCGGGGATGGGGAGCATCACCGCGGGCGCCTTGGCCCGGAGCCACAAGAGCGCCACCTGGTAGGGGTCCAGCCCGAGCGCGGCCCCTTCCCGACGGAGCAGCGTGGAGGACCCGACGGTGGAGTGGTCGTCGCCGTTCACCGGGGAGTAGGCCAGGAAGGTGATCCCGAAGGCCTCGCAGGCCTCCACCACGCCGTCTTCGAAGGCGGAGAGGTCCCAGGGGTTGCACCGGTTCTGGACGCTCGCGACCGGCACCAGCGCGCGCGCCGCCTCGATCTCGGCCACCGACACGTTGGAGAGGCCCACCGCCGCCACCTTCCCCTCCTCGCGCATGCGCGCGAACACGCCCACCTGGTCGGCCCAGGGGACGTCGCGGTCGGGCGCGTGGAGCTGCCAGAGGTCGATGCGCTCCACGCCGAGGGCGCGCAGGCTGGCTTCGCAGCAGGCGCGGAGGCGCTCGGGGCGCCCGTCCTCCACCCAGTCGCCGCCCGGTCGGCGCAGCCCCGCCTTGGTGGCGACCACCACCCGCTCCGGGCGGCCCCGCAGGGCCTTGGCGACGAGGCGCTCGTTGTGGTGGAAGTCCTCGTCGTCCAGGCAGTAGCAGTCGGCGGTGTCGATGAGGTCCATGCCCGCGTCGATGGCGGCGTGGATGACGTCGATCGAGGTGGCCTCGTCGGGGCGGCCGGCGCACGACATGGGCATGGCGCCGAGCCCGATGGGGTGCACGTGGAAGGGACCGAGAGGGAGGCGCGCGCTCACCGGGGCTCCAGCACGGTGGCGAACACCGGCGCCGGGTTCGAGCACAAGGAGCAGCGGAGCGCGAAGAGCCAGGTGCCGCCGGGCTCGAAGCCGCCGAAGGCCACGCCCTCGCGGGTCAGGGTGCGGAGGTCCACCGAGTAGGCGCCGTCGGTCTCGGCCTCCCACACCCGGTCGGTGAGGAGCTCGAGGTCCAGGAAGGCCGTCGCGAGCTCTTCGGGGGTGTGGTCGGGGTAGTGGCCCAGCATCACGCGGTCCACGTTGCCCAGCTCGATGGGGTTCCCCTGGGCGTCCACGGTGAGCCCTGCCCAGCCGAGCGTGGCCTCGCCGGAGCTGCGGACCGCCACCGGTTCGAGCGCATCGAGGTCCACGTCCAGGTCGAGGATGCCGCAGTTGGGGGAGAGGTCCACCGTCAGCGTGTCCACGTCGTTCCTGGGCTCCACGAAGCCGAGCGCCCGGGCGCCCACGCCGACCGTGTCCCCGGTGGTGAGGAGCGCGAGCCAGGTTGCGGAGCCTTCGGTGAACAGGAGCTCGATGTCCACGTCGGTGCCGAAGAAGCTCATCTCCTCGAGCCGGACCGAGGTCCGGTCGCCCGGCTGGGCCGAGACGTAGCCGCCCAGGTCCACCTGCTCGAGGTTGGAGGCCTGCAGCCCCGCCTCGATCTCGGCCTCGGTCTTGTTGGGGAAGGCCAGGAACGCGACGTTGTCGATGTCCGCCACCGGGTCCACCGCGTGGCACTGGAGGTCCAGGCTCAGCGCCGACCAGTCGAAGGTCAGCCCGGGATCGCCGGCCCGAACCGGGGTGGAGGGGGCGTCCAGCGTCCCGCCCAGCCGGTAGTTGTTGGCGTCGGCGAGGGCGTGCTCCACCGGCGGGGGGCCGTCGCCGGCGGCGCTGTCGCGCTCGTCGGACACGGTGCAGCCGAGCAGGAGCGCGCTAACGACCCTCATACAACCCCGAGACCACCTGGACGAAGGTGAGGGCGTAGCCCAGCTCGGTGTTGAGCTGCCAGTGCACCGTCCCGTCCACACCCACGTTCTGGATCTCGCCCGCGGTGGACCACACCACCTGGGTGGTGCCGTCGTCGAAGCGGTGCACGTCCCCCTTGGCGTAGACCCCGATGGGCGGTTCGTGCTCGTGGCTCCAGATCTCCTCGGCGGTGAGCGCGTCCTCGTCGAGCGTGTACTCCACCGCGCGGGACCAGCCGCGGTCGGGGTGGCCGTTGTCGAAGATGACCATGGAATCGTCGAGCCGGTGGAACTGGTGCTGCATGTCCACCAGCGCCCCGTCGCCCACCAGGGTGAAGGTGTTGGCGCGGCCGTTCAGGTGCCAGACGGGCTCGCCCGAGTCGCGGTCGATCTTGGTGATCGTGCCGATCTCCTTGGCCGAGTAGTAGTAGGCGTTCTCCGCGGGGACCCAGTCGAGCGCGTTCCCGTGGGTCCAGTTGCTGGACACCTCGTTGTAGAACTCCATGAGCCAGGGGTCGTCCCAGGCGTTGTAGACGTCGCGGATGTCCCCGGTGGGGCTGATCTCCACGATCCGGTCGGCGGTGTTCGGGTACTTGGCGTGCTCGGTGACCACGATGGCGGCGAGCGTGCCGTCCTCGAGCTCGGTCATGTCGTGATCGACGTAGGGGAAGGGGGTGAGGATCTCGTCCTCGGCGTCCCAGGAGATGCGCACGATCGTGCCGAGCTCGAGCGAGTCCTGCGGCCCGGCCAGGCAGTAGACCAGCGACTGGCGGTCGTGGGTGACCATGGCCCGCATCATGTTGGGGCCGGCCTCGATGAGGTCGTACCAGACGATGCGCCCGAGGTGGTCGATGACGATGACGCTGTTCTGCGTGCCCTGGACCGGGATGACCTGGTACTGACCGACCCAGCTCTGCACCTCGCCGGTCAGGAGCAGCGTGGGGAGGCCGGCGGGCAGGGTCTCGGTCCGGATCACCTGGTCGTCGGAGAGGCCGCCGCCCTCCACGCGCACGCGGAAGTGGACCTCGGTGTCGGCCGGCATGCCGAGGAGGAGGACCTCGTGCTCGGTGGTGGGCTCGGCGCTGGGCGGGGTGAGGTGGCTGTAGGAGGCCGTCTCGCCGTACTCGACCTGCCCGATGGTCGGCTCCGGCGTGGTCCAGCGGACGCGCACCACGGTGGCGACCTTCTCGGTGATCTCGGCGGTGATGCCCTCGGGCGAGGGCCCGTCGCCGGTCTCGACGGGGTCGGTGCCGGTGTCGTCCGGCGCGGGGGTGTCGGTGGTGGCGGCGCCGGTGTCCTCGAGCTTGGGGTCGGGCTGGGCGGTGCAGGCGAGGAGAAGCAGGAGCATCGGCAGACCTCGGGGGGATGGTACCCGTACGACCGAACCCGGACCGGTGGCCCAGTTCACTTGCGGCTGCCCTGATCCGATGATATTGAAACTGAAAGTCAGAATCACTTTCATGATCGTCTGCGTCTGCAAAGCCGTCCGCGACCGCGAGCTCGACCAGGAGCTCGAGCGCGGCGCGCGTTCGGTGGCCGAGCTCTGCCGCCGGACCGGCGCGGGCACGGGCTGCGGGATCTGCGTGTCGAGCCTGAAGGAGCGCGTGGAACGGCGTTGCAGCCGCGTGTCGGGGCTCGAGCTGGCCGCGAAGTAGCTGGCGGCCCGGCGGCGGTGAAGGGGGTAGCTTGGGGGAACTCCCCGGGACCCCCCATGAAGCCTCGCGACCCCGCCCTGGTCGAACTCCTCAACGACGTGCTCTCCGCCGAGCTCACCGCGATCAACCAGTACTTCATCCACGCGAAGATGTGCGGGAACTGGGGCTACAAGCGGCTCCAGTCCATGGTGCGGAAGGAGAGCATCGACGAGATGAAGCACGCCGAGCAGATCATCGAACGCATCCTCTTCCTGGAGGGCGTGCCGAACCTGCAGCGGCTCTACAAGCTCAACGTGGGGGAGACCGTGGCCGAGCAGCTCGAGGCCGATCTCCAGCTCGAGTACGCCGCCATCGAGCGCCTCAACAAGGGCATCGAGGTGGCCCGCGCCGCGGGCGATCACACCACCCGCGCGCTCCTCGAGGGGATCCTCGTCTCCGAGGAGGAGCACACCGACTGGATCGAGACCCAGCTCGCCACCATCTCGCAGATCGGCCTCCCCAACTACCTCGCGCAGCAGCTCCGGGAGTGAACGACGCCGTCGCGCGCGAGCGTGCCCGCACCGTGTTCGACCACCCCCTGGTGGTGGAGGCGGGCGCGGGGACGGGCAAGACGACCACGCTCATCGCGCGGCTCTGTACCTGGTGTGTCGGACCGGGCTGGGACGCCGCGGACACGGGGGGGAAGCCCGACGTGGACGTGGCCGCCGACGTGCTCGACGGCGTGGTGGCCATCACCTTCACCGAGGCCGCCGCCGCCGAGATGGCGGGGCGTTTCGGGGCCGCGCTGGTGGACCTCGCGGCCGGCCGCTCCGTCATCGGCGTCCCCGACCTGCCGGTCGAGGCGCCGGTCGCCGAGGCCCGCGCGCGGGCGCTGCTCGGCGCGGTGGACCGCCTCACCGTGTCCACCATCCACGCCTTCTGCGGGCGGGTGCTCGCGGCCGCCCCGACGCTCGCCGGCCTGCACCCCGGGTACGTGGTGGACGCCGACGGCTCGCTCCTCGCGGAGCACGCGCAGGAAGTCGTGGTGGACTGGTTCACCGAGGTGTTCGGGAACGACGCCGGCGGAACCGACGTCGTGGCGCGCGATCACCTCATGGCGCTCGCCACCGAGGGGGTGGGGGTGGAGGCGATCGGGGAGGCGCTGGTGGCGCTGGCCTCGGCGGCGGTCCCGCCCCAGGCCCTCGCCGAGCCCTTCGACTCAGAGGCCGAGGTGGACTCGCTCCTCGCCGACCTGGACGCGGCCGTGGCGGCGGTGCTCGAGGTGGTGCGCCCGCCGCTGGCGGAGGCCGCCGGTTCGCCGAAGGTCGCCCGCCACCTCGCCGGGACCTTCGAGCTCGCCGACGCCCTGGAGCACCTCCGCGCCGCCACCACCGGTCGCCGCGGTCGGGCCGCGCTCCGGGAGGCGGTGGCCCGCCTGCCCGGGGACGCCGGCCGGCTCCGGGAGTGGGCCCGGAAGGGCAGCTCCAACGACACCGAGCGGCGGGTGTTCGAGGGCTACCACAGGTCGCTGAAGCGGGCGGCCACCCCGCTCGTGGGCCTGCTCGGCCACCTCGGCACGCTCGACCCGTCCCGGCTGGAGGCGGCCCGGCACGTGCTGGGGGCGCTGCTCGCGCGGCTCCAGGAGGCGCTGGACCGCTCGGGGGTGGTGAGCTTCTCGCACCTGCTGGTCCGGGCCCGCGACCTCCTCCGGGACCACGCGGACGTCCGGCGCCGCCTGCGCGGCAACCTCACGCAGCTCCTGGTCGACGAGTTCCAGGACACCGACGACCTGCAGTGCGACCTCGTGCGCATGCTCGCGCTCGAGGGCTCGCCCCGCCCGGGGCTCTTCGTGGTGGGGGACCCGAAGCAGTCCATCTACGGGTGGCGCTCCGCCGATCTCGTCGCCTACGACCGCTTCGTCGACGAGGTGCTCCCCGCCGGGGGCGAGCGCGTCCGCCTGGACGTGAACCGCCGCTCCCTGCCTCCCATCCTCGAGGAGGTGGAGCGGGTGTGCGCGCCCGCGATGCTCCCCGAGGTGGGCTACCAGCCCGAGTTCCAGGCGCTCGTGCCCCATCGCGCCGGCGAGGCCCCCGGGGGCGTGCCGGGCGGCGGCCCGTGGGCCTGCGTCGAGCACTGGTACTCGAACCGGGTGGGACCGGACGGGAGCCCGGAGGCGCTCGGCGCCGGGGACGTGGCCACGCTCGAGGCGCGGGCGATCGCGGCGGACCTGCGCCGGCTGCACGACGAGGCCGGCCTCTCCTGGGAGAAGGTGGGCATCCTCCTGCGCTCCACCACGGACCTGGACCGGTACCTGGACGCGCTGCGCCGGGCCGGCGTGCCCTACGTCGTCGAGCGGGACCGGCAGTACTTCCGGCGGCGCGACATCATCGACGCGGTCGCCCTCGTGCGCTGCATCTTCGAACCCGCCGACGCGCTCGCGCTGCTCACGGTGCTGCGCTCCCCGCTGGTGGGCGTACCCGACGCGGCGCTCCTCCCCCTCTGGCGCGGGAAGCTCCCGGAGGCCTTCGCCGAGCTCTCGGACGCCGACCCCGTGCGGATCACCAGCATCACCATGCAGGCGGCCCTGGCGGCCCGCGAGGCCCGGGCCAGCGGGGTGGAGGGCATCGAGCGCGTGGACGGGTGGGAGGCGCTCCTCTCGGAGCTGGCCGGCGCGGTCGGGTGGCTGCGGGCCGCCTACGGCACGCTCCCCGCCGATCACTGGGTGGAGCACCTGCGGCGCATGCTCCCGCTCGAGATCCTCGCCGCCTCCCGGCACCTCGGCGAGTACCGGCTCGCCAACCTCCAGCGCTTCTACCTGGACCTGGAGGAGGCGCTCTCCGCGTCCCCGGGGGATCCCCACGGCGTGGTCCGCGCGCTGCGCACGGGCGTGGCCGGGCAGAAGGACGCCGAGGAAGCCCGACCCGCCGACGCGACCGAGAAGGCCGTCCGGGTGATGACCATCCACAAGGCCAAGGGCCTCGACTTCGACCACGTCTACCTGGTGCAGCTGCACAAGGGCCGGCGCGGCGGCGGGGGCTTCGCCTCGGGGGGGACCAAGACCCAGGCGCGGCACTTCGACGGTCGCTGGCAGGTGGAGCTCCTCGGAGCCCGGTCCCTGGGCTACTCGGCGGTGGCGGCTCACGACGAGAAGGTGGAGCACCTCGAGCGCGTGCGGCTCCTCTACGTGGCGATGACCCGGGCCCGGGACCGGCTCGTGCTGCTGGGCCGGCGCGACAAGGCGGAGCGGCGCTCGCCGGAGGAGGCGGAGAGCTTCCTCGAGCTGCTGCTCAACCGGAAGGGGGGCACGGTGCCCCTGACCGAGCTCGGTCCGCTCAGGGTGACCGACCAGGGTGGAGCCCGGTGGCGCCTGGTGGACGACGCCCCCCCCGAGACCCTCGGGGCGCGGGAGCGGACGCGGACCGCTCCCAACCACGACATCGCGGCGCGTCGGGCCCGGATGGACCGTCTCCAGGCCGCCGCGGCCGCCCGGATGGCCCGTCCGGTCAGCGAGCGGGCCTCCGACGCCGCCCATCGGGTGCTCGAGGAGCAGGTGGTGGAGCGCAAGGCCGTCGGCACCGCCGGGCCGTCGGTGGGCGCCGCGGTGGGCACCGCCGTCCACAAGGTCCTGGAGCTGATCGACCCCACCGCCCCCGCCGCCGAGTGGACCGCCACCGCCGACCGCGTCCTGGGGCGCGAGCTCGCGGGGCTCCTGCCGGAGGAGCAGGTGGAGGAGGCCTATACGCGCGCCCGTGCGCTGGTGGATCGCTTCGTGGGCGGGGCGCTGGGGGCCCGCATGCGGGTGGTGGGCCGGCACATCGTGGCCCGCGAGCTGCCCACGCTCTCCGCCCCGGCGGGCGACCAGGGCCCCGTCGGCTTCGTCGCGGGTGCGATCGACATGGTGTACCGCGATCCGCACACCACCGAGCTCGTGGTCGTGGACTACAAGACCGACGCCGTCCCCACCGCGGAAGCGCTCGCGGAGCGGATCCGCGCCTACCGTCTCCAGGCCGACTACTACGGGCGCGTCCTCCGCGACGCGCTCGGGCTCGCCACCCTCCCCCGGACCGAGCTCTGGTTCCTCTCCCGCGACGAGGTCGTGCCCTTGTGAGCCCCGAGACGCCCTACCTCGCCGATCCCGCCCTCCTCGACCGCGCCTTCCAGGGGGCGCGGACGGGCTCCGGGCACGACGTCTCGGCCATCCTCCGCGACCAGCTCACCCCCGAGCACCAGGCGGTGGCCGTGGTGGAGGCGGGGGTGGCGGAGATCGGTGTCCAGCTCCTCCACCTCCCGCACCCCGTCGACGCGGTGCTCTCGCGCCTCGGCCTCCTCTTCCTCGCTCCCGAGGCCGTCGTCCCCGCGCTGACCCGCGCCGTCCGTCCCGGCGGTCGCGTCGCCTTCCTCGCTCCCTCGGGTCGGACCGGGCAGCATCCCTACTACGTCGAGCTCCTGGGCCTCGTGGCCGACCACCTCGCGCGACGGGGCGTCAAGCCGCCCCCTCTGGATCGACGCTGGGCGGTGCCCTCTCTCCGGGCGGGCCTCTTCGCCGAGGCGGACTGGCGCGTGGAGGAGAAGGACTTCGTCCTCCTCCTGGACGAGCCGCCGGCCCAGATGGTCGCGAGGGTGGCCGCCACCCTGCCGGCCACCTGGGCGGGGGATCGCCCCGCGCTCCTCGCGGAGCTGGCCGCGGCGCTGCCGGCGGACGCCCGGGGCCGCGTGGCCTTCGAGTGGCCCCTCGCGGTGGTGGTGGTCGAGCGGACCGGTCGTGTGGACGAAGCCTGAGCTCCGCGCGCGGATGCTGGCCCTGCGCCGGGGCCGCGCCCCGGGGCCCGGCCTGGCCCTCGCCCTGGCCCGCCTGCCGGGCTGGCCCGAGCTGACGGTCTCCGCCTACGTCGCGGTGCGGGGCGAACTCGGCGTGCTCCCCCTGCCGGGCGTGCGCCTGGTCCTGCCCCGGGTGACGGCCGGCGGCCTGGTGCTCCACGAGGCGGGCGGCTCGCTCCGGCCCGGGCAGCTCGGCATCCCCGAGCCGGGGCCGGACGCGCCCGTGGTGGACCCGGCGGAGGTGGACGTGTTCCTGGTCCCCGGCCTCGCCTTCGATCGCCACGGCGGGCGCCTGGGCCACGGCAAGGGGCACTACGACCGTCTGCTCCCGCGGGTGCGGGGGCGTCGGGTCGGGGTGTGCTGGGCGGACCAGGTGGTGGACCGGGTGCCGGTCGATCCCTGGGACGTGCCCATGGACGGCCTCGTCACCGAGGCCGGCTGGGTCGAGCTGCTGCGCGGGCCGGCGGCGGGCTAGCCCGCCGAGCAGGCCTTCACGAGGTCCGCCGCGTACTGGTCGAACACCGGGGCGAAGTCGGGCAGGGAGCCCTTGATCATCGGGAGCATGAGCCCCTCGAAGACCTCCTCCATCGCGAACTCGGTGCCCTCCCCCGCGGGGGTGAGCGTGTAGGTCCGGGTGCCGCGGAACATCGGGTAGAAGCCGTCGGACCACACCATCCGGGTGTGGGGCTCGAAGGCCGTCACCTTGGGGGAGAAGGTGCGTCCGGGCGCGATGGGCACGGTGATGGCCAGCTTCTCGCCCAGAGCGATGGTGCCGCCGATGCCGGAGACGGTGGAGTTCCACGACGGGAAGCCGGCCGCGTCGGTGAGGCGGGCCCAGACCGCGGCGGGGGCGGCGGGCACCGTGGCGCGCACCGCGTAGCGGAGGGAGAAGGTCGATTCCTGCTTCTCGGCCATCACTTCGCCCTCACGCGGTTGTTCTTGGGGTTGTGCTCCAGCTCGACGAGCCCGAGCTCCTCCAGGAGGGGCGGCAGGTACATCCCGAGCCGGCCGCGGTAGCCGCGGCGCTGGCCGTACCAGCCGCCGACCGGGTTGGTCTCCGCCCGACCCCAGGCCTCCACCGTGCCCGGCGCGGCGTCCTTCTGCTCGTCGGCGGCGCCGAGCGGCATCCAGTCGCCGTGAGCCTTGAGCATCGCGGGCAGGTCGTCGAGGACCCGGGCCAGGTAGGTGAGCTTGGTGGTGCCCACCATGCACACCAGGAGCGGCGGCTCGACCGAGTCGTCCCGGTAGATGGTGTAGTCGGCGGTGCCGGGGGGGGTCTTCAGGGTCCAGGGGTCGGACTTGGTGCCGGTGCCGGGCATCGGGTCTCCGGGGAGCGGGGGTGGGGGGTGGCGTCGGTGCTCACCCTCTCGCGGCGACGGGGGCGCCGTCTTGTACGAACGCGACCACGTTGGGGGCGAAGTCGGCCGGGCCGGCCGGCGGGTAGTAGCCGCGGTAGCCGCGCGGGACCCCGCCCGTCATGCGGCGGAAGTCGCGGACGAAGTGCGCCTGGTCGAAGTAGCCGGCGTCGGCGGCCACATCGGAGAGCGGGCAGCCAGGGTCGCGCATCAGGGCCCGCAGGGCCCCCTGGAAGCGGAGGATGCGGCCCACGGTCTTGGGGGGGATGCCCACGTGGCGGGCGAACCACCGGTCCACCTGGCGCGCCGAGGCCCCTGCGTGGGCGGCGATGGCGGCGACGTCGGCGCCGCCCCCGCTGCGCTCGAGCGCCGCGAGGGCCCGCTCGAAGCCGGCGCGGCCCGGGTCGAGCTGCAGGCGGGCGAGGAAGAAGGCGTCCAGCCGGGGGACGGCCGCGTCGGGGTCCCGGCCGACCAGGTCCGCCTCCAGGGCGGTCACGCCCTCGCCGAGCACGGCGGCGGGGGGCGGCGTACCGCCCGTCCACGGGCGCAGCTCCGCCCGGGCGAAGGGCCCGAGCCCGCCCAGGCGGAAGCGCACCCCCACGAGGTGCACCCGCCCGCGCTGCTCGATCCGGATGGGCACGAGGCGCTGCGCGTCCAGGTTCGAGCTCCCGTGCTCGCGGGCCTCGCCGCCGATCACGCGGCGCGTGTAGGGCACGCCGTAGTTGAGGATGAGGTCGGC
>Ga0172373_10003813_pt1 | contig 21651 bp, 19 predicted proteins | sample Lak10m_2_FD_114546 | JGI IMG/M metagenome (GOLD analysis project Ga0172373, IMG submission 114546) | Freshwater microbial communities from Kabuno Bay, South-Kivu, Congo - kab_092012_10m | ecosystem: Environmental > Aquatic > Freshwater > Lake | place: Democratic Republic of the Congo...
AAAAATATCTGGAAAGTAGAAGAATTGAGAAAGAGAATCATTTTGACTCTTTCTCTAATTCTTGTATACAGAGTTGGTTCGTTTATCATTTTACCAGGTGTTAATTATGATGCTTTAGCAGCAGCTAATGCAAAAGGTGATTCTAATGCATTAGAGTCTTTGTTATCATTGTTCTCTGGAGGTGGCTTTTCAAATGCTTCAATTATGGCATTAGGAATTATGCCTTATATCAGTGCATCAATTATTATGCAATTATTGGGCATGGCAGTTCCTGCTGTTCAAAAAATGCAAAATGAAGGTGAATCTGGTAAAAAGAGGATTAATAATTACACAAGAATTCTAACTATCATTATTTGTGCATTACAAGCACCAACATATTTAACAATGTGGATTGGTAATAAAGGCGCTTTACCCTTAGATGCTGGTTCTATGTGGTGGGTTCAATCGACAATCGTTTTGGTTGCTGGTTCAATGTTTGCCGTATGGTTGGGTGAAAGAATAACTGATAAAGGGATTGGTAATGGTATTTCATTATTAATTACTGTAGGTATACTTTCTCGTTTTCCACAAGCATTGTTTGCAGAGATAGGATTTAACAAAGATAACTTGATCATGATTGTATTAGAATTGGTTACATTCATGTTAATCGTTTTAGGAACTATTCTTATTGTTCAAGGAGTTCGTAAAATCCCAATGAGTACTGCAAAGCGTATTGTAGGATCGAGAGGTGTTGATTCTGAGGCAGCTCGTAGTTATTTACCTATTAAGGTAAATGCAAGTGGTGTAATGCCAATTATCTTTGCACAAGCGATTATGACTATTCCAGTGATGATTTTCTCTAAAGCATCAGCGGAAGGTTCGACTAATTTTATTCAACGCACATTAGGAGACGTTTACGGTTTTTCATATAATGGTTTATTAGCATTATTAATTATCGTATTTACCTTCTTCTATACAGCGATTATGATTAATCCTCGTAAGATGGCGGATGATATGAAGCGTAGTGGAGGTTTTATACCGGGTGTTAAACCTGGTGATGAAACTGCTGATTATATTGATACATTGGTATCTCGTATAACGTTACCAGGATCAATATTCTTAGCATTAATCGCGGTATTACCTTCTATTGCTCATAGTGTAGGAATCACTTCAGGGTTTGAAATGTTCTTTGGTGGAACTTCTTTATTAATTATGGTTGGTGTTGTTTTGGATACTTTGCAACAAATTGAAACTTATTTATTGAATCGTCATATGGATGGATTGATGGAAGGGTCTCGTGTTAGAGGTAGACAAGCAACTGAATTAACATCCTATTAATTTATGGCAAAGCAAACTTCAATAGAACAAGATGGTGTAATTATTGAGGCTCTTTCTAACGCAATGTTTAGAGTTGAGTTAGAAAATGGTCACGTAATTACTGCTCATATTTCGGGAAAAATGAGAATGTTTTACATTAAAATTCTTCCAGGTGATAGAGTAAAGGTTGAGATGTCACCTTATGATTTATCAAAGGGTCGTATCTCGTTTAGATATAAATAGGAATACTCTTTTAAATACAAAAAAATGAAAGTTAGAGCTTCAGTTAAAAAACGTTCTGCAGACTGCAAGATCGTTAAGAGAAAAGGTAGAGTTTATGTGATTAATAAAAAGAATCCTAAACTTAAACAAAGACAAGGATAATTAAGTAAGTATATGGCACGTATAGCAGGTATAGATTTACCAAAGAAAAAAAGAGGTGTAATTGGATTGACTTACATCTATGGTATTGGTCGTAGCACGGCTAAGCAAGTTTTAGACAAAAATGGTATTGATGAGAATATCAAAGTTCAAGATTGGAATGACGAACAAATTGGTTTGATTCGTGAGTCTATTAATGAGTTTAAAGTTGAGGGTCAGTTGCGATCTGAAGTACAGTTAAACATTAAGCGTTTGATGGATATTGGATGTAATCGTGGAATTCGTCACAGAGCTGGTTTATCATTAAGAGGTCAACGTACAAAGAACAATTCTCGTACAAGAAAAGGTAAAAGAAAAACAGTTGCTAACAAGAAAAAAGCAACTAAATAATAAATAGTATGGCAAAAGCTGATAAAAAGAAGAAGAAAAACGTCAAAGTAGAAGCAATGGGTGAAGCGCATATTCAAGCTACCTTCAACAATGTTATTATTTCTTTGACTAACAACGCTGGTCAAGTTATATCTTGGTCATCGGCTGGTAAAATGGGATTCAGAGGATCAAAGAAAAACACACCATATGCTGCGCAAATGGCTGCTGAAGATTGTTCCAAAGAAGCATTTGACTTCGGATTACGTAAAGTTAAGGTATTCGTAAAAGGTCCAGGTGGAGGTCGTGAGTCTGCAATTCGTTCAATTCATAATTCTGGTATTGAAGTTGTTGAAATCATCGATATCACTCCATTACCACACAATGGATGTCGTCCTCCTAAACGTAGAAGAGTATAGTATAAACCTAAAGAGAATATAGAGTGTCGAAGGAAAGCCTTAATTCACACTCTCTCTTTATTAAATCAAATAAAAATGGCAAGATACACAGGTCCAAAGTCGAAAATAGCTCGACGATTCAATGAACCTATCTTCGGACCAGATAAAGCTTTAGATAAAAGAGCATATGGTCCTGGACAACATGGTCCAAATAAGAGAAGAGGGGGTAAAAAGTCTGAGTACGCAGTTCAACTCGCGGAAAAGCAAAAAGCTAAATATACATATGGTATATTGGAGCGTCAATTCTCTAACTTGTTTGAGAAAGCATCTCGTATGAAAGGTATTACTGGTGAGAATTTACTACAATTATGTGAGTCTCGTCTAGACAATACAGTTTACCGTTTAGGTATTTCTCCTTCTCGTCGCGGTGCAAGACAATTAGTTTCCCATAGACACATTACAGTAAATGGAGAGGTTGTTAACGTTCCATCCTACACTATCAAAGTTGGTGATGTAATTGGAGTTCGTGAAAAATCTAAGTCTTTAGAGGCTATTACATCTTCATTAGCTTCTTCCAGTAAAAAGTATGACTGGTTAGATTGGAACAATTCTGAGTTAGCAGGAAGATTTTTAGCTACACCAGCACGTGAAATGATTCCAGAAAATATCAAAGAACAATTAATTGTCGAATTATATTCTAAATAATAATTAAAGAATTAACATGGCTATTTTAGACTTCCAAAAGCCTGACAAGGTTATCATGATTCAATCCGATGAGCATAAAGGACAATTTGAATTTCGTCCTCTGGAACCTGGTTATGGTATCACTGTAGGTAATGCATTACGTAGAATATTATTATCTTCTCTAGAAGGTTTCGCAATTTCTTCCATTCGTATAGAAGGGGCAGATCACGAGTTTACTACTTTAAGAGGTGTAGTTGAGGATATTACAGAAATTGTTTTGAATTTAAAACAAGTTTGTTTTAAACAACAAATTGATGGAACCGATAATGAAACAGTAGTTGTTTCTGTTACTGGTCAAAATCAAATAACTGCTGGAGACTTAGGTAAATTTACATCTGCTTTTCAGGTTTTAAATCCTGATTTAGTTATTTGTAACATGGATCCTTCCGTTAAATTTGATATGGAGTTAACTATTGTCAAAGGAAGAGGATATATACCAGCCGAAGAGAATAAAGTACAAGGAGTTCCTTTTGGGACTATTTTTATTGATTCTATTTTTACCCCCATCAAAAATGTTAACTACGCAATTGAGAACTTTCGTGTAGAACAAAAAACAGATTATGAGAAGTTGGTAATGGAGATCACTACTAATGGTTCAATTCATCCTAAAGATGCATTAAAAGAAGCTGCTAAGATTTTGATTCATCACTTTATGTTATTTTCTGATGAGAAAATTACATTAGATAGCGAGTCTAAATCTGATTCAGATGAATTTGATGAAACCTCCTTGCATATGCGTCAATTGTTAAAAACTAAATTAGTGGATATGGATTTATCTGTTCGAGCACTAAACTGTTTAAAAGCAGCTGATGTTGAAACTCTTGGTGATTTAGTTTCGTTTAACAAAAATGACCTATTGAAATTCCGTAATTTCGGCAAAAAATCTCTTACTGAGTTAGACGATTTAGTAGACAATAAGGGGTTAACTTTTGGTATGAACGTAGCCAAATATAAATTAGACAAGGACTAATAACCACATTATAAAGTATTACAATGAGACACGGAAATAAAGTAAATCATTTAGGTAGAAAATCAGAGCACAGAAAGGCGATGCTATCTAATATGGCTAACTCACTTATCGAACACAAGCGTATTACAACTACAGTTGCTAAAGCTAAAGCGTTAAGAGGATATGTTGAGCCATTAATTACAAAATCTAAAACTGACTCTACGCATTCACGTAGAACTGTTTTTAGTTATTTAAAAAACAAAGAAGCTGTTTCTACTCTATTTAGAGATGTTGCACCAAAAGTTGCTACAAGAAATGGTGGTTATACACGTATTATTCGTTTAGGTTTCCGTTTAGGGGATAACGCAGAAATGTGTATGATTGAATTAGTTGATTTCAATGAGTTAATGTTGACTAATGCAGCTCCAAAGAAAACAACTAGAAGATCCAGAAAACCTGCTGGAGCTAAAGCTACTACTGAGACTACTGTAGAAGAAGTTGCGACAGAAGAGGCTGCATCAGAATCAACAAATGAAGATACAACTACAGAAGCTCCAGAAGCTTCTGCTGAGGAAACTTCAACTGAAGAATAATTATTCTTTACATACTATAAATAAGGGTGGCTTTAGTCACCCTTTTTTTATGATATATTGTTAAGAACATAGTTAATTTGTTAATTGAATTTTAATATGTTTTCAATTACTTACTAATGGTTTTTCTATTTTTGTATAAACTTTTATTATGGAGGAAAAATTACCTGCTATTCTTTTATTGGAAGATGGCACTATTTTTAATGGGTACGCTGTTGGTAAAGTTGGAACAACCACAGGTGAAATTGCTTTTAATACTGGAATGACTGGTTATCAAGAAGTTTTTACTGACCCTTCTTATGTAGGACAGATATTAATAATGAATACACCTCATATAGGGAATTATGGTATTCAGGAAAATGAAAATGAATCCAACTCCATAAAAATAGCTGGTTTAGTTACTAAAAAATATTCGGATGTTTTTTCAAGATCCTCTGCAGCAGGATCATTGGATTCAATGATGTTGCACAATGCTTGTGTTGGTATTTCTGATATAGACACAAGAGCATTAGTACGACATATTCGTAGTAAGGGTGCCATGAATGCAATTATCTCTTCTGATAATTTAGATGTTGATTTATTAAAAGAGCAATTAAAACAAGTGCCTTCAATGGCTGGATTAGAATTGTCTTCTCGAGTTTCAACGAAAGAACCCTATGAACGTAATTCAGAAAGTTCAACTCTTAAAGTGGCTTTACTGGATTTAGGTGTAAAAAATAGTATAGTTCAGTGTTTGGTTGATCGAGGATGTCATGTTAAAGTTTTCCCTATGAATAGTACGATCGATGATATGAATTCATTTAATCCAGATGGATTTATGTTATCTAATGGGCCTGGAGATCCTGGTGTTATGACTGAAACGATTTCACTTGTAAAACAGATTGTTGCTCAAAATAAGCCAATTTTTGGTATTTGTCTTGGACATCAGGTTTTGGCTTTAAGTCAAGGATTAAGAACTGAAAAAATGTTTAATGGTCACCGAGGAATCAATCATCCTATTAAGAATTTAAAAACTGGCAAAGGAGAAATTACCTCTCAAAATCATGGATTTGTTGTTTCTAAAGAAAGTGTAGAATCTAATCCAGCTATTGCAGTTACACATATACATTTAAATGATGATACTATAGCTGGGATAGAAATTATAAATAAACCTGTTTTTTCTGTTCAATACCATCCAGAAGCATCAGCTGGACCTCATGATTCTAGGTATTTATTTGATCAGTTTATTGAAAACATGCAAAAATTTAAAAATTAAGATGAGTTTAATTACAAAGGTTGTTGGAAGACAAATTTTGGATTCGCGTGGTAATCCAACGGTAGAGGTGGATGTTTATACATCCAATGGTGTTTTAGGTAGAGCTGCTGTTCCATCAGGAGCATCTACAGGAGTTCATGAAGCAGTTGAATTACGTGATGGTGATAAAAGTGTTTATTTAGGGAAAGGAGTTTTAAAAGCAGTAAATAATGTGAATACTGTTATTAATGATGCTTTGGTAGGTAAGCATGTTTATGACCAAAAAGGAATTGACCAAGTATTGTTACAATTAGATGGCACTGAAAACAAATCTAATTTAGGGGCTAATGCTATTTTAGGTACTTCTTTGGCTATCGCTAGAGCTGCAGCAGATGAAGCAGGAATGTCTTTATATCAGTACATTGGAGGTGTTGGCGCTGTGACGATGCCAGTACCAATGATGAATATTTTGAATGGTGGCTCCCATGCAGATAACCTAATTGATATTCAGGAATTTATGGTTATGCCTTTTGGTGCTTCTTCTTTTTCCGAAGGATTGAGAATGGGTACTGAAATTTTCCATCACTTAAAAAGTGTTTTGAAAGAAAAAGGTATGTCAACAAATGTTGGAGATGAGGGTGGTTTTGCACCAAATCTAGGATCAAATGAAGAGGCGATTCAAGTGGTGATGGAAGCAATTAAAAAAGCTGGATATACACCGGGAGAAGATGTTTGGATTGCTTTAGATGCTGCTTCTTCTGAGTTTTATAAAAATGGAAAATACGTTTTTGAATCTACAGGTGAGGAACGTACTTCAGAAGAAATGGTAGCTTTCTGGGAAGAGTGGTGTGCTAAATATCCAATTATTTCTATCGAAGATGGTTTGGCTGAAGATGATTGGGCAGGTTGGAAATTAGCTACTGAAAGATTAGGTGACAAAGTACAATTAGTTGGTGATGATTTATTCGTTACTAATTCAAAAAGATTAGCAAGAGGTATTGCTGAAAGTACAGCTAATTCTATTTTAGTTAAAGTTAACCAGATTGGTTCTTTGACAGAAACGATTGAGGCGGTTCAATTAGCTACTAAAAATGGATATACCTCTGTAATGTCACATAGAAGTGGTGAGACAGAAGACAATACGATTGCTGATTTAGCGGTTGCATTAAATTGTGGTCAAATTAAAACAGGTTCAGCTTCACGTAGTGATCGTATGTCAAAATACAATCAGTTGTTGAGAATTGAGGAAGAATTAGGTTCTACGGCTGTATATTTAGGAAAGAATTTTAAGTTTATTAAATAGAAAAAACATTTTATGTTTTTTTGATCCGTTAAAGCTCCCGAGAGGGAGCTTTTTTTGTTTATACTTTTTGAGTTTCATAGGGCTTTGCCCTATGTGGGTGAATTTCGCCCTTTCAGGGCTTGAAAGTTCGGTTTTTGTATTTCTTCTTTCTATCTTTATACCTTGAAAAAACACAAAATTCATACTATGACAATTCAGGATTTTCAACAAGATATTTTAGGTGGTATTCCAATTAGTTTGCCTGTTAAAAAGGCTTATGATAGTGAGATAAATCATGCTCCGAAGCGCAAACAAATTTTAACGAAAGCAGAGACTCGATTAGCGTTGGAAAATGCGTTACGTTATTTTCCTAAACAATTTCATAAGGAGTTAGCGCCTGAGTTTTTACAAGAATTGAATGATTACGGTCGTATCTATATGTACCGTTTTAGACCGAATTATAAAATGTATGCGCGTCCGATTGAAGATTATCCAGGGAAATCTATGCAAGCAAAAGCGATTATGTTGATGATTCAGAATAATTTGGATTATGCAGTAGCGCAACATCCTCATGAGTTGATTACGTATGGAGGGAATGGAGCAGTATTTCAAAATTGGATACAGTATCGTTTGACGATGAAGTATTTGGCTGAAATGACGGATGAGCAAACGTTGGTTATGTATTCAGGTCACCCGATGGGATTGTATCCTTCTCATAAAGATGCTCCAAGAGTTGTAGTTACGAATGGGATGGTGATTCCTAATTATTCTAAACCAGATGATTGGGAAAGAATGAATGCCTTAGGAGTTTCTCAATATGGTCAAATGACTGCGGGTTCGTATATGTATATTGGTCCGCAAGGAATTGTTCATGGAACGACGATTACCGTATTAAACGGATTCAGAAAGATTAAAAAATCTCCAGCAGGTTCCTTATTTGTTACTTCCGGATTAGGAGGTATGTCAGGTGCTCAACCCAAAGCTGGTAATATTGCTGGGTGTGTGACTGTGTGTGCTGAGGTAAATCCAAAAATCACTAAAATTAGACACGAACAAGGGTGGATCAATGAAATTATTTCTGATTTAGATGTTTTGGTTTCGCGAGTTCGAAAAGCATTAACGGATAGAGAAGTTGTATCTATTGCTTATTTAGGAAATATTGTTGAAGTATGGGAGAAATTTGATACAGAAGGTATACATATAGACTTGGGATCAGATCAAACATCTTTACATAATCCTTGGGCAGGAGGTTACTATCCGGTAGGTTTATCCTTTGAAGAATCAAACTCATTAATGGCAGAAAACCCTGAGTTGTTTAGACAAAAAGTAAAAGAAACTTTGATTAGACATGCAGCTGCAGTAAATAAACACACTGCTAAAGGCACTTATTTCTTTGATTATGGAAATGCCTTTTTATTAGAAGCTTCGCGCGCTGGAGCTGAAATTATGGCAGAGAATGGTATAGACTTTAGATATCCCTCGTATGTTCAAGATATTATGGGTCCTATGTGTTTTGATTACGGGTTTGGTCCTTTTAGATGGGTATGTGCGTCTGGAAAACCTGAAGATTTAGCAAAAACGGATGCTATTGCTTGTCACGTATTGGAGGAATTAATGAAATCAAGTCCTGCTGAAATTCAGCAACAAATGGCGGATAATATCCAATGGATTAAAGGTGCGCAAGAAAATAAACTAGTTGTAGGTTCCCAAGCACGTATTTTATATGCAGATGCTGAAGGACGTATGAAAATTGCAGAAGCATTTAATAAGGCGATTGCAGCCGGTCAGATTGGTCCAGTAGTTTTAGGACGTGATCACCATGATGTTTCAGGGACGGATTCTCCGTATAGAGAAACGTCTAATATTTACGATGGATCTCGTTTTACGGCTGATATGGCGATTCATAATGTGATTGGAGATAGCTTCCGTGGTGCAACCTGGGTTTCCATTCACAATGGAGGTGGAGTAGGTTGGGGAGAAGTAATCAACGGAGGTTTTGGAATGTTGTTGGATGGATCAGATGATGCTGATAGACGTTTAAAATCGATGTTGCATTGGGATGTTAACAATGGAATTTCACGAAGAAGTTGGGCGAGAAATGAGGGAGCGATATTTGCGATTAAGCGTGCGATGGAGCAGGAACCGTTGTTGAAGGTTACGATTCCGGAGTTGGTTGATGGAAGTGTATTGGAAGGATTGGTTTAAATTATAGGGTGCGTCACGACGCACTTGAACATATTAGGGGGTGCGTCACGACGCACCCTTACAAATTTAGGGGAGTCGCGACGCACCCTTACGTTTTGCGTTTTTTCTTTTTTGCGGCAGGGAATAGGATATTATTCAAAATTAGGCGATATCCCGGTGAGTTTGGGTGTAGGTTTAAATCCGTTGGAGGATCTTGCACCATGTGGCGGTAATCTTCTGGATCATGTCCACCGTAGAAGGTCCAAGTACCTTGTCCAAGTTCTCCGTGAACGTATTTTGCTGTTCCGAGTGCTTTATTTTCTCCTAAAATTAACACATTTGATTTTATATACTCTTTTTTGAAATCAGTAGTTTGTCCCATAAAATCGTCTATGATGTCTGTGTGGCACTGTGTAAGCATGGTTGGAATAACATCCCATTTTGCAGAAAATTCAAAAAGGGAGAATTTATCCATTGCCTCTGATTTATGAAGTTCAGTGCCATCAATATTTGAATATTCATATACTAATGGATTTCTTTCTAAAGTGAATTTATCAAAAGCAAAAGTATTATTGAAATCCAATTTTTGTTGACAATTTGGATCGGCTGGATCTCCATCGTACATGTTTTCGCAAATATCTGTTTTATGCGCTGCAAGTGCAATGTCAAAACTGTCTGTGCCACTGCACATGGTGAAAAGAAAACCTCCACCGAGAACGAAATTTTTCAGGTTATTTGCAACTGCTAATTTTAATTGGGATACTTTATGGAAACCTAACATTTTGGCATCACTTTCTGCTTCGTCAACTTGGGCAAGATACCAAGGAGCATTTTTAAAGTTACTATAAAATTTTCCGTATTGGCCTGTAAAATCTTCGTGGTGTAAATGTAACCAGTCGTATTTTGGCAGTACTCCCATGACGATTGCAGAGTCATAGATTTTATCGTAGGGAATTTCAGCGTATTCCAGTACTAAAGTAACTGCATCGTCCCAAGGTTGTTTTCCTTTTGGGGTGTAAACAGCAATTTTAGGAGCTTTTTCTAGTTGAATAATTTCTTGATTTACATCTGGGTTAGAAATTTCATTCCTTATGGCGTTTGCTTTTCCGTCTGTAATCACTTCATATTTCACTCCTCTTATTGTCAATTCTTCTTCAATTTTAACATCATGAGGACACAAAAAAGAACCTCCACGATAATTGAGAAGCCATTCAAGGGTTAATCCATTGTTTAACATCCAGTATGCAATTCCATACGCTTTTAAGTGGTTTGATTGCCCATTATCCATAGGGATTAACACACTTGTAGCGTGTAAGCGTAGACTTGTTAAAACAATAAGAAAAAGTACAAGTAATTTTTTCATTCGTTAGAAAGGATCGTCAAGACTATCTGTGTTGAAATCAAAATTTTCTTCTGCTTCATTCATTTTACTTTGAACGGTATAGCTATTTCCACTTGGAGCGCTATCAAAACCAGTGTTTACACCTAAAGCGCCCATGGTTTTGCCGATAGGTTGGAAATCGTCGTCAAATGAATCAAAATTGTCAAAACGTGCGTATTCTCCGATAAATTTAAGTCGTACAGAATCGGTGGCACCATTACGGTGTTTAGCGACAATAATTTCTCCTACACCTAGATTCGATTCTCCTTCTTCGTTTTGTGTGATACCATAATATTCTGGACGGTACAAGAAAGAAACGATATCGGCATCTTGCTCAATTGCTCCAGATTCACGTAAGTCGGAAAGAATAGGTTTTTTATCTCCTCCACGTGTTTCTACCGAACGACTCAACTGTGAAAGAGCGATAACTGGCACATTCAATTCTTTAGCTATCTCTTTGATAGATCGTGAAATGGTAGAAATTTCTTGTTCACGGTTACCAGAACCTTTACCACCACCGGCAGTCATTAATTGCAAGTAATCGATAATTACAATTTGAATGTCGTACTGACTTTTTAGACGTCGGCATTTTGCACGTAAATCGAACACGGAAATTCCAGCCGTATCATCAATGTAGATAGGTGCAGTTGCCAGCTTAGAGATACGTGTATGTAGTTGTTGAAATTCGTGCTCTGCCAAATCTCCTTTTCTCAATTTTTCAGCACTTATACGCGATTCGGAAGCAATCAAACGTTTTACCAACTGTACTGATGACATTTCCAGGGAGAAAATTGCAACTCCCATTCCGTAATCTACAGCAGTATTTCTTGCCATTGAAAGAACGAAAGCGGTTTTACCCATTGCAGGACGCGCTGCGATTACGATCATATCTGAACGTTGCCAACCGGAAGTAAGTTTATCTAAATCGCGGAAACCAGTAGGGATTCCGGAGATACCATCCGTATTTTTGGATGCTTTTTCAATTTCTAAAATAGCTTCACGTACCACGTTTTGCATGACGTCGACGTTCTTTTTCATATTGTTTTCTGCAATCTTAAAAAGGTCGCCTTCCGCTTTATTTAGTAAATCAAAAACGTCTGTTGTTTCATCGAATGCATCGCGAAGGACTTCGTTACACATACGAATGATTTCACGTTGAATGAATTTTTGAGAAATAATTCTCGCGTGGTATTCAGCATGTGCAGCTGATGCGATACGGTGTGTGAGTTGGGAAATATATAAGGCACCTCCAGCCATTTCTAATTCTCCTTCTTTGCGTAATTGATTTGTTACGGTAAGAAGGTCGATTGGATTTGTGCTTGCGAAAAGTTCACGTATGGCTTTATAGATAACCACGTGTTTAGGATCATAAAAACTATTTGGAGTAAGGACATCGATGGTGTCGTTTACCGCATTTTTGTCTAACATCATTGCTCCCAACACAGCTTGTTCTAGGTCGACAGCTTGTGGTGGACGCTTACCGAAAGCCTCTGGGAAATCAGCGTTTGCCGGTTTCGTTCTGGTTAGCGGTTTTTTGATTTTATCCGAATTATTTTCCATAGAAACAAATGTACGGAAATGGAGGGGAGATGCAAAATTTTGTTGATAAATGGATTATGCTTCTATTTTGCCGTTGTATAGATCTGAAATTGGAAAAATTAGTTCGTAATCATTCCAATTGATATTTCCATCGGTAATTGAAAATTTTGAAAAAAGTGTTTCGTTTAGGTATTTTTTGATGGAAGGGTGTAATGATTTTAATAAAAATGGTTTAAAGTCGATTAATTTTTCAACTCCATTATTGAAAGTTATACGAATGGCATAATCAGACAGGTAGTTTGCTTGTTTGATTTTCAATACTTCACTATTTTCATTTGTGTTGTTATATTCGACTGTTATTTTCATTTTAATCTTTTTGTAATTTTTTCAAATTCAACTTCTTTGTGGTAAACAAAATAATTAATCCATTTTTTCACAATTTCATTTCCAAATATTTCAAGAAAAATTTCAAAGTCTTTAAGATCTTTTCCTTTTAAGGGCAATGACCCAGATGAGTTTGTGATTTTTATTTCTGATATAATACCATCAATTATGTAGAACTCAGCTTTGCTCTCAAACTCTCCCTTTTTCGCATGTACATGAATTGGCTCATGCTCATTCGAATAGAAAAATATCAAGATCCCTAAGTATTCAAAAATTTTTGGCATAGAAAAAATGTTGTTACTATTCTTTTCAAATTTACAAATTTTACTTCTATTTAAAAAAATACTTCCTTTATAATTTTCTTACATTTGCAAGCAAAAATTACTTGTTATGGCTGACTTTTTTTATCAAAATCCATTTCCAATTTTAGGGGATAAAACAGAATATAGAAAAATCACTTCTGACTATGTGAAGGTAGCAAACTACGGGAACAGAGAGGTGTTAGAAATAGATCCGAAAGGATTGGAAGTGTTGGCTCAAGAAGCATTGAGTGATGTTTCTTTTTATTTGAGAACTTCTCATTTGGAAAAATTACGTGCGATTATTGAAGATCCTGAAGCGACAGATAATGATCGTTTTGTGGCGTACAATTTATTGCAAAATGCTACGATTGCAGCGGAGGGGCAGTTGCCTTCTTGTCAGGATACAGGTACGGCGATTGTGATGGCGAAAAAAGGGGAAGATGTGTATACTGGTGTAACGGATGAAGAGCATTTATCTAAAGGGATTTACAATACTTATCAAGAGAAAAATTTACGTTTTTCACAGGTGGTTCCATTGACGATGTTTGACGAGAAAAATTCTGGGACAAACTTACCAGCTCAAATTGATATTTATGCGAAAAAAGGGATGTCGTATGAGTTCTTGTTTTTAGCAAAAGGTGGAGGTTCTGCGAATAAAACATTTTTATACCAACGTACAAAATCGTTGTTGAATGATGCATCTTTGGAGCAATTTGTGAGAGAGCGCATTAAAGATTTAGGTACATCTGCTTGTCCGCCGTACCATTTAGCTTTGGTGATTGGAGGTACATCTGCTGAATCTAATTTGGCGACAGTTAAGAAAGCATCTGCTGGGTATTTTGATGAATTACCAACGGAAGGAAACGAGGGTGGTCAGGCATTCCGTGATTTAGAATGGGAAGCTCGAGTTCATAAAATTTGTCAGGAGAGTTTAATAGGTGCACAATTTGGCGGAAAGTATTTTACGCATGATGTACGTGTTATTCGTTTGCCTCGTCATGCCGCTTCGTGTCCAGTAGGATTGGGTGTTTCTTGTTCTGCGGATAGAAATATCAAAGCGAAAATCACGAAAGATGGAATTTTTGTTGAGCAATTGGAAAAAAATCCACGTAGGTTATTGCCAGAAACAGCTCCACATTTGGAAGCACCTGTAGAGATCAATTTAGATCGTCCGATGGCGGAAGTATTGGCTGAATTATCGAAATATCCGATTAAGACGCGTTTGAAATTAAATGGAACGCTTATAGTTGCACGTGACATGGCGCATGCTAAAATCAAAGAGTTAATCGATGCTGGTCAGCCGATGCCAGACTATTTTAAAAACCACCCAATTTATTATGCGGGTCCTGCGAAAACTCCAGACGGAATGCCATCGGGAAGTTTTGGTCCAACGACTGCAGGAAGAATGGATGCGTATGTTGATCAATTTCAGTCGCAAGGAGGAAGTATGATTATGTTAGCGAAAGGTAATCGTTCGAAAGATGTTACGAATGCTTGTAATAAATATGGAGGGTTCTATTTAGGTTCGATTGGTGGTCCTGCGGCTATTTTAGCAAAAGAGAATATTACGTCTGTTGAGGTGGTTGATTTTCCAGAAATGGGGATGGAGGCAGTGAGAAAGATTACGATTAAGAATTTCCCGGCGTTTATTATTACGGATGATAAAGGGAATGATTTCTTTGAAAACATTTAGAAAAGTTTTAGCGATTAGTTTTCTTCGTTCGACTTCAAAATTAAATTCCTCATGTGCTCTAGCACACTGCGGATTTAATTTTTTGTCTGCCTCGAAAACTAATCGCTAAATTCTTTTCTAGTTTTAAATAAGTTTTTAAGTCCTGGTTATTGCTGGGACTATTTTGTTTCGCTTTGCGAAACGGAGGATTTTCTCTTACTTTTTTCTGGCCACATTTCGACAGGCTCAATGTAAAAAAAGTAAGTAAAAAGGCCTTGTCGCTAGAAAAGCAACCACCCATTACGAAACGTAAACTAGAAAAAACAAACTCGCCTTCACTGACGTTACGTCTCAAACAGTGTTTTTTCTTACGTTTACTTTTTCTATGGGGCCCGGTTTTACTTTTCTAATGCGACGAGGTTCGGTTCACGTTTTTTAGTGGTTCCGTGAGTAGTTCCATCGCATTGGGGGAGGGTTGGATATGTTCCGCTTTGCGAAACTTATTTATCTTTATAGATTAAAATTCTGCAAGTTTAGTATGGCAAAAAATAAATTACGTCGATTTCGAGAGATGAAAGAATGGTCGAATGTGTATGAACCATCGTTGGATCCATTAAAGCGTGAGCCATTTCCGTTGAAAGGGAAGTGGAATACGGAACATTTTAAGAATGACAATCCGATTGTCTTGGAGTTGGGATGTGGTAAGGGGGAGTATTCGATTGGTATGGCGGATCATTTTCCTACTAAAAATTTTATTGGCGTTGACATCAAGGGTGCGCGTATTTGGGTTGGAGCGAAGGATGCTGTAGAACGCGGGGTGGAGAATGTAGCGTTTTTACGCACGAAGATTGATTTTATTACAGATTATTTTGGAGAAAACGAAGTGGATGAAATTTGGTTGACTTTTTCTGACCCACAACCAAATAAACCTCGCAAACGGTTGACTTCTTCGTTGTTTATTAACCGTTACCGTAAAATCCTTAAAAAAGGCGGAATTATCCATTTAAAAACGGACAGCGATGTTTTATTTGAATCTACTGAAGAAGAAATTAAAGAGCACGGTTATGAGTGTTTGGAATTGACCTGGGATTTGTATGCTTCTTTGGAAGGTAAAACGGAATTAGAACGCGAGATTTTTTCGATTAAGACGCATTATGAAGAGTTGTTTAAAGCGAAGGGAAGTGTAATAAAGTATTGTAAGTTTAGGGTGGGGTAGAATTAAATAACCTTCTCCAACTCCTCTTTCAACATTTCTTCAAACAATTCATCTTCTTGTGCGCCGACGAAGGATTTTCGTTGGTTGATGACAAAATGTGGGACACCTCTAACGCCAAATTTACGTCCTCGTTCCATGTCGAAGTTGAATGCTTGGGTGTATTCTTCGGAGTTTAGTATTTCAAGTGCTTTTTCTTTGTCGAGTCCGATGTTTTCGATGGATTTCAAGATGTTTTCTTCGATGGAAAAATCTACGCAATTGGTGAAATATTGGTAGAAAAACTCTTCTTTAAATTGTTGGCCTTTATTTTCTGTTTTACTCCACTGCCACAAGCGGTGTAGGTCGTAGGTGTTGAATACTGGTGTTTGATCTAAGTTTAATTCGATGCCGTATCGTTTTCCAGTTTGATTAAGTTCGACAAACATGTTAGATAAACGTTCCATAGGAATACCAGTTTTTTCTGATAAGTGAATTGCAGAATTTTTGGAGGTATGTTTTGGGAAGTACGGGTCTAATTGAAAACTTCTCCAGGTGATTTCCACTTTGTCAAATGCGTTTAGTTTACGTAGGGCTTGTTCGAGTTTCATTTTCCCGATGTAGCAGAAAGGACAGACGATGTCGCTCCAGATTTCGATAGAAAGAGTTGGGTTCATGTTCGTAATATTATAATTTCACCTCCCTTAATCCCTCCTCAAGGAGGGAAAGTAGAAATCCATATATGGTTTACAAATTAATTTACCAACGTTCTAAACTCTTCGATTGCTTTGTCGACGCCTTGTTTGTTTTTGCCACCAGCAGTTGCGAAAAATGCTTGTCCGCCGCCACCACCTTGGATGTGTTTGGAAATTTCACGGATGATTTTTCCTGCGTCTAAACCTTTTTCTTTTGCTAATGTTTCGTCGATGATGATGGTTAATGAACATTTATCGTCTTCTACGCCACCAAAGATTCCAATGAAATTGGAAGTTTCCCCTTTTAATTGGTACGCGATGTCTTTGATGCTTCCCGCGTCTAGGTTTACTTTCGTTCCTAAGAAATTGATGCCGTTAATGCCTTCGATTTTTGTTTTCAATTCGTGTTTCACCGCTTGTGCTTTTTCACGTTGGAAAACTTCGATTTGTTTTTGAAGTGCAGCGTTCTTTTTGGTTAAATCTTCCACTGCTTCCACAATATTTTTCGGGTTTTTAAGTACCTCTTTGATTTCGTTTAATGTTTCCACTTGTGAACGGTAGAATTCTTCTGCAGTCGTGCTCGTGATTGCTTCGATACGACGAATACCTGCTGCAACTGCTGCTTCCGAAGTGATTTTGAACAAACCGATAGCGCTTGTTGTGTTAACGTGTGTTCCTCCACATAATTCGATGGATTCTCCGAATTGGATAGCGCGAACAGAATCGCCATATTTATCTCCAAATAAAGCCATTGCTCCCATCGATTTAGCTTCTTCGATTGGAATGTTACGGTGTTCGTTTAGTGCAATACTTTCACGGATTTTAGCGTTTACTAATTCTTCGATTTGCTTCAATTCTTCATTCGTTACTTTAGAAAAATGTGAGAAGTCGAAACGTAGGTTTTTAGCATTTACCAAGGAACCTTTTTGTTCTACGTGTGTCCCCAATACCGTACGCAATACATGGTGTAAAAGGTGTGTCGCAGAGTGGTTACAAGCAGAAAGTGCGCGTTTTGTTTTATCTACATTTCCAACAAAAGATGCTTTTGGGTCTGTAGGTAATTTTTCAGATAAATGCACGATGAGGTTATTTTCCTTTTTCGTGTCGAAGATGCTTGTTTTTTCTCCGTTAGCCTCAATGAAACCAGTATCTCCAACTTGTCCACCACCTTCTGGGTAGAACGGAGTTTGGTTGAATACTACTTGGTAGAATGTTTTTTGTTTTTGGCTAACCTTACGGTATTTAATGATTTGTAGTTCGGCAGTTAATTGATCGTATCCTACGAATTTCTCGTCTTGATCTGGTTGTAATTGCACCCAATCGTCTGTTTCAATAGCTGTAGCTGCACGAGAACGGTCTTTTTGTGTTTGTAGTTCTGCTTGGAATGCTTCTTCATCAATGGATAAATCGTTTTCTCTTGCGATTAGTGAAGTTAAATCTACAGGGAAACCAAACGTATCATACAATTCAAATACTGAAGCACCGCTTAACACTTGGATGTTCGATTCTTTTGCCGTTTTCATTAAGTTATCCATTCTACGAATCCCTAATTCCAGCGTTCTGAAGAAACTTACTTCTTCTTCGTGGATTACTTTTTGGATGATATCTTTTTGCGTAATTAATTCGGTGAAATTCTCCCCCATTGTTTGTCCTAAAACAACGCTTAATTCTCCCATGAAAGGTTCTTTTAAGCCTAAAGTTTGGTATCCGTAGCGTATTGCACGACGAAGGATTCTACGAATTACATAACCTGCGCCGGTGTTACTTGGTAATTGTCCGTCAGCGATGGAGAATGCGATTGCGCGAATGTGGTCAGCGATAACACGAAGCGCGATATCTGTTGTTTCTTCTTTTCCATATACAACACCGGAAACTTTTTCCATGTGTTTGATTAACGTTTGAAAAAGGTCTGTATCGTAGTTGGAAGTTTTTCCTTGTAAAGCCATTGCCAAACGCTCTAATCCCATTCCTGTATCCACGTGCGTAGCAGGAAGAGGTTCAAGGCTTTGGTCTGCTTTTCGGTTGAATTGCATAAACACGTTATTCCAAATTTCAATCACTTGAGGATGATCTTGGTTTACCAGATCTTTCCCTGGAGTTTTTAGACGATCTTCTACTGGACGAATATCCACATGTATTTCCGTACATGGCCCGCATGGTCCGGTTTCTCCCATTTCCCAGAAATTATCTTTTTTAGAAGCAAGCAGGATACGGTCTTCCGCGATGAAACGTTTCCATATTTCAAAACTTTCTTCGTCTTTTGGCACGTTGTCTTTGGTGTCTCCTTCGAAGACTGTTACGTATAATTGATCTTTTGGAATTTTATATACTTCCGTCAATAATTCCCATGCCCATGTGATAGCATCTTCTTTAAAATAATCTCCGAAAGACCAGTTGCCAAGCATTTCGAACATGGTATGGTGGTAGGTATCTACTCCCACTTCTTCCAAGTCGTTGTGTTTACCAGAAACGCGCAAGCACTTTTGTGTGTTTGCGATACGTGTTACACTTGGTTTGGCATTTCCCAAGAAATAATCTTTGAACTGATTCATCCCCGCGTTAGTAAACATCAGTGTTGGGTCGTTTTTGACAACCATAGGAGCTGAAGGAACGATTTTGTGTCCTTTGCTTGCGAAAAAGTCGAAAAAATGCTGTCTAATTTCTTGAATAGTCATGGTATTTGGGGTGTTTTGAATCAATTTTGCTCAAAGATAAGGGATTAAATTTATTTGGAAAAAGATTCTAAGACCTATTCAGATCGGAATATCTATAAATAGGTATAAAACTAAGTGAAGTGAAGAAATGTTAAAATTTATTTTTTTAACATTTTAAATTAGAAATTGCCAGAATAATGACGTAAATTGTAGTAATAATAAGTGTTTCAGGTTTTAAGAAATGGGGCAAATAGAAAAAACGATGAAATATCTTATTGCTAGTTTTTCTTATTTATTCTTTGAATTATGAGCTTATTAGAATCACTTAGAAAGGACTATTCTATTTATTCGATAGATATGTCATTAGAGGATTATCTCACAGAATGTAGAGTAGATTCTTCTTTATATGCATCACCAGCAGAAAGAATTTTGCAAGCGATTGGTGTGCCAGAAATTATAGATACTAAGTTAGACGACCGTTTAAGTCGCATTTATTCCAATAAAATTATTAAACGATATCCTGCATTTGCTGAGTTTTATGGAATGGAAGACACCATTGAGCAAATTGTTTCTTTTTTTAAACACGCTGCTCAAGGATTGGAGGAGAAAAAGCAGATATTATATTTACTTGGTCCGGTTGGAGGAGGCAAGTCTTCTTTGGCAGAACGTTTGAAACAATTAATGGAACAAAGTACTGTTTATGTGCTTGTGGCGGATGGTGAGGTTTCGCCAGTTTGGGAAAGTCCGTTGGGATTATTTGCAGGGTATAAAGAACAGATTGAACAAGAATATGGTATTCCAAAACGCTATATTCCTGCGTGTCCATCCCCTTGGGGAACCAAGCGTTTGATGGAATTTGGAGGTGATGTTTCTAAATTTAGGGTGCGTGCATTTAAGCTTTCTATTTCTTCCCAAGTAGGGATAGCTAAAAACGAACCTGGCGACGAAAATAACCAAGATATCAGTTCATTGGTTGGGAAGGTAGATATTCGGAAATTAGCAGAATTCCCTCAAAATGATGCAGATGCCTACAATTATTCCGGTGCTTTATGTAAGGCAAACCAAGGAATGATGGAGTTTGTTGAAATGTTTAAAGCGCCTATCAAAGTATTACACCCTTTGTTAACTGCTACCCAAGAAGGAAACTACAATGGTACGGAAAGTTTACCTTCCATTCCATTTCAGGGAATAATTTTAGCACACTCGAATGAAAGTGAGTGGGAAGTTTTTTCCAATGATAAAAAGAATGAAGCCTTTTTGGATCGTGTAAATATAGTACGAGTTCCGTATTGCCTCCGTATCGATGAAGAAGTTGCGATTTATCAAAAATTGATTAAAAATTCTTCATTAGCAGAAGCGCCTTGTGCACCTATGACCTTGGATTTATTAGCCCAATTTTCGGTATTAACGCGTTTGAAAAAAACAGAAAATTCGTCCTTATATTCTAAAATGCGTATTTACAATGGGGAGAATTTGAAAGAGATAGATTTGAAAGCGAAGTCTTTGCAAGAATACCGTGATGACGCAGGAATTACAGAAGGAATGCAAGGAATTTCAACCCGGTTTGCTTTTAAAGTTCTTTCCAAGGTATTTAATCACGATTCGGAGGAAATTGCGGCTAATCCAGTGCATTTATTCTATGTATTAGAACAAGAAGTGATTAAGTTGCAATTACCAAAAGACACAGAAGATTTTTATTTGAATATTTTGAAGTCGATGTTGTCTGCTCGTTATGCTGAATTTATTGGAGACGAGATACAAAAAGCGTATGTGGATTCGTACCAAGAATATGGACAAAATTTATTCGAACGTTATATTACTTATGCTGATTATTGGTGTCAAGACAATGAATACCGTGATCCTGAAACAGGGGAGCAATTTGATCGTCAGTTGTTAAATGCAGAATTAGAAAAAATTGAAAAACCAGCGGGAATTGCCAATCCGAAAGATTTTAGAAACGATGTTGTACAATTTTATTTGAGATACAGAGCAAAAAATGGCGTTTCACCAAGATGGGATTCGTATGAGAAAATTAAAAATGTCATCGAAAAACGCATATTCTCTAAAACAGAAGATTTAATTCCGGTGATTTCATTTTCATCTAAAGCTTCACGAGAAGAAGAGAAAAAACATTCCGAATTCATTGAGCGTATGCACGCAAAAGGTTATACGTTTAAACAAATAAAATTATTGACAGAGTGGTATTTACGTGTTAGAAAGTCGAATTAAATAAAATGAACCATGAGCATACAAGTTGTCGACCGAAGAAACAATCCCAAGGGGAAATCTTCGGAAAACAGACAACGTTTGCTGAAACGATTGGAAAATCAGATTCAAAAGGCGTTGCCTGACATCATCAAGAATACCAATGTAAAAGACATAACTGGTTCAGGGGAACAAGTGAAAAT
>Ga0172373_10003814_pt1 | contig 21646 bp, 22 predicted proteins | sample Lak10m_2_FD_114546 | JGI IMG/M metagenome (GOLD analysis project Ga0172373, IMG submission 114546) | Freshwater microbial communities from Kabuno Bay, South-Kivu, Congo - kab_092012_10m | ecosystem: Environmental > Aquatic > Freshwater > Lake | place: Democratic Republic of the Congo...
ATCTCAAGTTCACGCCGTTCTGCAGAGGAGAGAAAGCTGGGACGGATCATGACCTTACCTGAGTCGCTGCACGCTTGAACGTCAACCCTCAAATCTCGGGTATTCGGTGACTCCGAGTATAACGGGCATGGTTGGGCTGCGCCAAGTTTGACCTCTCGGACCAAATCTCAGCACAGCCCGGCTGTGAGATCAATCAAGTTGTTTGAAGTTCAGGCTGGCGCCTTCCTTGATGCCCGAGAACCAGCGCGCGGTCACGGTTTTGGTCTTGGTGTAGAAGCGGAAAGCATCGGGGCCATATTGGTTCAGATCGCCAAAGGCAGATTTCTTCCAGCCGCCGAAGGAATAATAGCTCAGCGGCACCGGGATCGGGAAGTTGATGCCCACCATGCCGACATTGACGCGGCTGGCAAAATCGCGCGCGGTGTCGCCATCGGCGGTGAAGATCGCCGTGCCATTGCCATAGTCATTGTCCATGACCAGTTTCAGCGCGTCTTCATAGCTGTCCTTGCGGACGGTCGACAGCACCGGGCCGAAGATTTCCTGTTTGTAGATGTCCATTTCGGTCGTGACATCGTCAAACAGGGTCGGGCCAACGAAGAAGCCGTTTTCATAGCCCTGAATCTTGATGCCGCGGCCATCGACGACAAGTTTCGCGCCCTGATCCACACCCGAGCCGATCAGCCCGTTGATCCGGTCGCGCGCCTGCGCGGTGATGACCGGGCCAAAATCCACGTCTTCGCCGGCAGTATAGGGGCCGACCTTCAGCTTTTCGATCCGGGTGACGAGCTTGTCCACCAGCGCGTCGGCGGTCTTTTGGCCAACCGGCACCGCAACCGAGATTGCCATGCAGCGTTCGCCTGCCGCACCAAAGCCCGCGCCCACCAGCGCATCGGCGGCCTTGTCGAGATCGGCATCGGGCATGATGATCATATGGTTCTTGGCACCGCCAAAGCACTGCGCGCGTTTGCCGTTCGAGGCGGCACGGCCATAGATATACTGCGCGATCGGGGTGGAGCCGACAAAGCCCACGCCCTGAATGGTTTCATGGTCCAGAATACCGTCAACGATTTCCTTATCGCCGTTCACCACCTGCAAAACGCCATCGGGCAGGCCCGCTTCTTTCAGAAGCTCCGCCAGGAACAGCGAGGTCGAGGGCACACGCTCAGACGGTTTCAGGATCATGGCGTTGCCGCAGGCCAGCGCCGGGCCCATTTTCCACAAGGGGATCATGGCGGGGAAGTTGAAGGGCGTGATGCCGGCGACAACGCCCAAAGCCTGACGCATCGCGTAAATGTCGATGCCGGGGCCGGCGTTATCGGTCATCTCGCCTTTCAGGAAGGCAGGCGCGCCCATGCAAACCTCGATCACTTCAAGGCCGCGCTGCACATCGCCGCGGGCATCGGGCAGGGTCTTGCCATGTTCGCGCGAGACGAGTTCCGCCAGCTTGTCCATGTTTTGATTGATAAGCGCGCCAAAGGCCATCATCACCCGCGCGCGGCGCTGGGGGTTGGTGGCAGCCCAGGCAACCTGCGCCTTGGCGGCATCGGCCACGGCCGCGTTCAACTCGGCCACGGTGGCCAGCGATACACGCGCCTGAACCTCGCCCGTCGCCGGGTTCATGATATCGGCAAAGCGGCCCGAGGTGCCTGCAACCAGCTTGCCGTTGATCCAGTGACCGATCTCTTTCATGGGAATCCCCCCTCTTGATGCTTTGGCGTGACATTAGTCTTGCGGAAATGCTGCGAAAAGCGTCAAGGTGGCAAAAGCATTTTGCATATTTGCAATGGGTGGCGGAATGGACTGGGACGATCTGCGCGTATTTCTGGCCGTGGCGCGCAGCGAAAGCCTTTCGGCGGCGGGCAAGCGGCTGAAGATTGATCCGGCCACGGTGGGGCGGCGCATCGCGCGGCTGGAAGATGCGCTGGCGGCGCGGCTTTTCGTGAAAAGCCCGCAAGGTTACGCCCTGACAGAAGCCGGCGCGCGGCTGGTGCCCCATGCCGAAGCGGCCGAGGTCGCGCTGCGCGGGGTGGGGGAGGCCGCCCAAGGCCCCGAAGGGTTGACCGGGCTGATCCGCATCGGCGCCCCGGACGGATGTGCAAATTACCTTTTGCCGCAAGTGCTGGCCCGGATCTGCGATGCCAATCCGGGGCTGGAGGTGCAATTGGTGGCGCTGCCCCGCGTCTTCAACCTGTCAAAGCGCGAGGCCGATATGGCCATCGGCGTATCCCGCCCCGAGGCCGGGCGGCTGACGGTGCAAAAGCTGACCGATTATCGCCTGCATCTGGCGGCTTCGCGCGATTATCTGGCGCAGCACGCCCCGATTGCCAGCCGAACCGATCTTCGGGGGCATCGGCTGGTGGGCTATATCCCCGACATGATTTTCGACAAGGAACTGGATTATCTGGCGGAACTGGGGCTTGCTGCGCCGCCCTTGGCGTCGAACTCGGTTTCGGTGCAACTGAATTTTCTGCGCGCTGGTGCGGGGCTGGGCGTGGTGCATGATTTCGCGCTGCCTTCTGCCCCCGATCTGGCCCGCATCCTGCCCCATGACATCAGCCTGACCCGCGCCTTCTGGCTGATCCGCCATGCCGATGATGCCCGCGTGGCCCGGCTGAACCACTTTGCCGAAGCCTTGGTGCGCGAGGCGCGCGCGGAAATGGCCCGGCTTGAGGCGCCCCCGGTTGAGGCGCCTTTCCCAACCCAAGGTAGTGCTTGACAGAATCCCCTGCGGGCGCAACGCTTTGTCTGACAAACACGTGCCATGGGAGGTGCCGATGCTTGTCAGTCAGATCCTGAAATCCAAGGGCTCCGAAGGGGTTACCACCGTGCCGCCCGGCCTTTCCGTGGCCGCGGCCGCCGAGGTCTTGTCGCAAAAGAAAATCGGTGCGCTGGTGATTTCGCGCGATGGCAAGAAACTGGCCGGTATCGTGTCAGAGCGTGACATCGTGCGCGAAATCGGCCGGCGGGGGCCGGATTGCCTGAATGACAGCGTTGAAAGCATCATGACGGCCAAGGTCGTGACCTGCGCGCGCGGCGACCAGACGGACGCGGTTTTGCAAAACATGACCGATGGGCGCTTTCGCCATATTCCGGTGGTGGAGGGCGGCCAGTTGGTTGGCCTGATTTCCATCGGTGACGTTGTCAAGGCGCGTCTGGCCGAACTTTCCATGGAAAAAGACGCGCTTGAAGGCATGATCAAGGGGTTTTAGGACGCCGCGGCGCGGCATTTAGGGGCTTGCGCGGGGGCGCGCAATATTGTTGCGTGTGCCCGCACGGCTTTGGGAGGCTTCATGCGCATCGGTCTTTACCCCGGCACCTTTGACCCGATCACCATGGGTCATACCGACATCATCCAGCGCGCAACCGCTTTGGTTGACCGGCTGGTGATCGGCGTGGCGATCAACCGCGACAAGGGGCCTTTGTTCACGCTGGAAGAACGCGTGGCGATGGTCGAGGCCGAATGCGCGCCCATTGCCGAAAAATCCGGCTGCGAGATTGTCGTGCATCCGTTTGAAAACCTGCTGATTGACTGCGCCCGCGATGTGGGGGCAGGGGTCATCATTCGCGGGCTTCGGGCCGTGGCGGATTTTGAATATGAATTTCAGATGGTTGGCATGAACCGTGCCATGGATGCCAGCGTGGAAACCGTGTTTCTGATGGCCGATGCCCGGCGGCAGGCGATTGCGTCAAAGCTTGTCAAGGAAATCGCGCGGCTGGGGGGCGATGTGTCAAAATTCGTGCCGCCAGCGGTGGAAACCGCGCTGAAAGCCCGGTTGAAGCGGGCCTAGCTTGACCAAAGCCTTGGCCTCTGGCATGGCCTTGGCCAAGCCAAAGGACTTGATCAAATGAATCTCTTCGCTGAAATCCGCGCGCTTGTCGTCGATGCTTTGGGGCAAATGGCCGCCGATGGGGCCTTGCCGGCCGGGCTGGACCTTGGCGCCGTCGCGGTAGAGCCGCCGCGTGATGCCGCGCATGGCGACATGGCCACCAATGCCGCGATGGTGCTGGCCAAACCCGCCGGAATGCAGCCCCGCGTCATTGCCGAAGGGCTGGCCGCAAAACTGGCCGCCGATCCGCGCATTGCCAAGGCCGAAGTCGCCGGCCCCGGTTTTCTGAACCTGCGGCTGTCGCTGGCGGTCTGGCAGGGCGTGGTGAAGGCCGCGCTTAGCGCAGGCGGCGCCTTTGGCAAATCTGACATGGGGCAGGGGGCCAAGGTTAACGTCGAGTTTGTCTCGGCCAACCCGACCGGCCCGATGCATGTCGGCCATGTGCGCGGCGCGGTGGTGGGGGATGCGTTGTCAAACCTGCTGGCCTTTGCCGGCTGGAATGTGACGCGCGAATATTACATCAATGATGGTGGCGCGCAGGTCGATGTGCTGGCGCGTTCCGCCTTTGAACGCTACCGCGAGGCCCATGGGCTGGAGCCCGAAATCCGCGAAGGGCTTTATCCGGGCGATTACCTAATCCCGGTGGGCGAGGCGCTGAAGGCCAAATATGGCGACAGCCTGCTGGACAGGCCCGAAGCCGACTGGCTGCAAGATGTCCGCAATTTTGCCACCGAAATGATGATGGCCGTGATCCGCGAAGATCTGGCCGCGCTTGGCGTGACGATGGATGTGTTCTCCTCGGAAAAGGCGCTTTACGGCACGGGCGAGATTGAGGCCGCGATTGAACGGCTGCGCGGCATGGATCTGATCTATGAAGGTGTGCTGGAGCCGCCAAAGGGCAAGGAACCCGATGATTGGGAACCGCGCGTGCAAACGCTGTTCCGTTCCACCGCGCATGGCGATGACGTTGATCGCCCGGTGAAGAAATCAGACGGGTCATGGACCTATTTCGCGCCCGATATTGCCTATCATTACAATAAGGTGCGGCGCGGCTTTGATATGCTGATCGACATTTTCGGTGCCGATCATGGCGGCTATGTCAAGCGTATGAAAGCCGCCGTCAGCGCCCTTTCCGATGGCAAGGTGCCGCTGGACATCAAGCTTATTCAGCTTGTGAAGCTTTACAAGAACGGCGAGCCTTTCAAGATGTCAAAGCGCGCCGGCACCTTTGTGACGCTGCGCGATGTGGTGGAAGAAGCGGGCGCGGATGTGACGCGCTTCATCATGCTGACGCGCAAGAATGACGTGGCGCTGGATTTTGACTTTGCCAAGGTCTTGGAACAGTCAAAAGACAACCCGGTTTTCTATGTGCAATACGCCAATGCCCGGATCAATTCGGTGCTGCGCAAAGCGCGTGAAGCGGGAATCGCCTGCGAAGATGCCACGCTGGCCGGGCTGGATCTGTCCGGCATGACGCATGAGGCCGAAGTGGCCCTTGCCAAGAAAATCGCGGAATGGCCGCGTCTGGTCGAGATCGCCGCGAAGGGCAACGAGCCCCATCGCGTTGCCTTCTATCTCTATGAATTGGCGTCGGAATTGCACGGGCTTTGGAACCGCGGCAATGACGATCCGTCCCTGCGCTTCTTCCAAGAGGGCAACGCGGCAACAACGGCGGCAAAAATAGCACTTGCGCGCGCAACAGGCGTTGTGATCGGCTGCGGATTGGGTATCTTGGGCGTCACTCCGGTCGAGGAAATGCGTTAAGACGTTTCCCCCGGAATGGCACGAGCAGGCAAAGAACAAATCCCGCGGCATGTATCGCGGGACAGGCGAGGCACAGGCATGGCAGATCTGGATTACGATCAGTTCGATGGCGGCTATCTGGCGGCTTCCGGGCGCAATCTTGGGCGTTACACCCATCTGGTCGGGGCGGCGGTTTCTATCGCGCTGGTTCTTGGCGGGGTGGTTTGGGGCTATAGGCTGGCGGTGCGCGATGTCACCGGCGTGCCGGTGTTCCGCGCGGTTGCCGGCCCGATGCGTCTTGCCCCAAGCGAACCAGGCGGCGCCCAGACCCAGCATCAGGGCCTGTCGGTGAATGCCGTGGCGGCTGTGGGCACGGCTTTGCCCTTGCCGGAAACGCTGATGCTCGCGCCGAAGGCCGAAGATCTGGCAGAGGAAGACCTTGCCGGGCTGACCCCATTGGAACCCCTTGGCATTGATGCGGGGCTGGTCACTATGTCGGCCAATCCCGCTCCGCAGATGCAGCCCGGCACACTGGAAGTTGCGCCCGCGGCTGTGCCCACCGCCGCCCCCGAAGCCCTGCCGCAAACCCAGGAAGACGCCGTGGCCGCCGCTTTGGCTGAGGCCCTTGGCCTTGATGCCCCGCAAATGGCCAGCGAAACCACCGCCGCCCCGACCCTGCGGCCAAAGCGCCGCCCCGGCGCTGAACCGGATGTGGATCTGGGGGTGCAACTGGCCTCTTTGGATAATCAGGCCTCAAGCTTTGCTGCGACGTTAGACGAAATAGACCCCGCAACCATCGCCCCCGGCACCATTCTGGTGCAGCTTGGTGCCTATCCCGAGGAAGCCCTGGCGCGCGAGGAATGGGCGCGGCTTTCCGTCAGCTTTACCGATCTGATGGGCGGCAAGGCGCTGGTCATTCAACCGGCCCAAAGCGGGGGAAAAACCTTTTACCGGCTGCGCGCGCATGGCTTCGGCACCGATGACGATGCCCGGCATTTCTGCACCGCCATGCTGGCCGAAAACGCCACCTGCATCCCGGTCGCCCAGCGATGACAGCCATCGGCCGCATGGCCGCGATTTTCGGCTGTGAAGGCACGGTGCTGACCGCCAGCGAAAAGCGGTTCTTCCGCGAGGCGGACCCTTTCGGCTTTATTCTCTTTGCCCGCAACATCGACAATCCCGATCAGCTTTGCCGGCTGACCGCCGAAATGCGTGAAGTGGTTGGCCGCAATGCGCCCATTTTGATTGATCAGGAAGGGGGGCGCGTGCAGCGGATGCGCGGCCCGTATTGGCGCGAATGGTCGCCGCCCCTAGAGGCCGCCGCCAAGGCTGGGGCCGATGCCGCCCATGTGCTGGCCCTGCGCGCCCGGCTGATTGCCGAAGAACTGCGCGCGGTTGGGATTGATGCCAATTGCGCCCCGGTGGCCGATATTGCCGGGCCGGAAACCCATCCTTTCCTGCGCAACCGCTGCTATGGTGAAACGGTTGCACAAGTGTGCGAACGCGCCCGCGCCGTGGCCGAGGCGCATCTGGCCGCCGGCGTTCTGCCGGTGGTGAAACATCTGCCCGGTCACGGCCGCGCCACGGCGGACAGCCATCAGAACCTGCCCACCGTCACCGCCAGCCGCGATGCGCTTGCCGCTCAGGATTTCGCGCCCTTCAAGGCGCTTGCCGATCTGCCCATGGCGATGACGGCGCATATCGTCTTTACCGCCTATGACGCCGACCATCCCGCCACCCAATCGCCCGAGATGATCGGCGTGATCCGCCGCGACATCGGTTTTCAGGGCCTGTTGATGACCGATGATCTGAATATGCAGGCGCTTTCCGGCGATCTGGGTCAGCGCACCCGCGCCGCTATGGCTGCGGGATGTGATATTGCCCTGCATTGCAAGGGGGATATGGCCGAAATGCAGGCGGTTGCCGCCGAGGCAGGCAACATGCGCGCTGATACATTGGCCCGCGCCCAAGCGGCGCTCGCCCGCCGCAAACCCGCCGATCCTGTTGACATTGCCGCGCTTGCAGCCGACCTTGCCGTTCTGGGGCAGGGTGCGCTGAATGGCTGAAACACAGGGCGATGGGTGGAGCGAAGGCGAACGGCTGGCCGGTATAGACCGGGCCGCGGCAGAGGCCCTGATCGTCGATGTCGAAGGTTACGAAGGCCCGCTCGACCTGCTGCTAAGCCTTTCACGCACGCAAAAGGTGGATCTGCGCAAGATTTCCGTGCTGCAATTGGCCGAACAATATCTGGAGTTTGTGCGCCGGGCGGCGGCGCTGCGCATCGAACTCGCCGCCGATTATCTGGTGATGGCGGCTTGGCTGGCTTTTCTGAAATCGCGCCTTTTATTGCCGCCGGAACCCGGCGAAACCGGGCCGTCGGCCGAGGATCTGGCCGCGCATCTGGCCTTTCAACTGGAACGCCTGCAAGCCATGCGCGAGGCGGCCGCCCGCCTGATGGCGCGCGACCAGATGGGCCGTGATTTCTTTGCCCGCGGCCTGCCCGAAGCCGTGGTGCACAAGCGCGACATCACCTATGAGGCCACACTTCTTGACCTGATGCGCGCCTATGCCCGCATCCGCACCAAGGATGAATTCCGCCCCTATGCCTTTGATCGGCATAACATTTATACGATGGAACAGGCGCTGGAACGGATGCGCGGGCTTTTGGGCTATGCGGGCGAATGGTCGGATCTGACCTCATTTCTGCCCGAAGGCTGGGATGCCTCGCCCGCGCGGCGGCGTTCGGCCACGGCGGCGCATTTTGCCGCTGTGCTGGAAATGGCCAAGCGGGGCCAGATCCGGCTGAAACAAGGCGACACTTTCGCCCCGATCCTGATCCGAAAGGCCGAAGGCACATGAGCGACGTTTCCGAAGCCGCGCAAAACCAAGCGCAATCGCTGTTCGAAGCCCCGCCCATGGGCGAACAGGAACGCATGGTGGAAGCCATCCTTTTTGCCAGCGCCGAAGCCGTGACGCTGGCTGAGCTGACCGCGCGAATGCCCCATGGCTGTGACCCTGCCGAAGCTTTGGTCACGCTGCGCCGCCGCTATGAAGGGCGCGGGGTGCATATTGTAAAAGTCGGTGATGCCTATGCGTTTCGCACCGCGGGCGATCTGGGCTTTTTGATGCAAAAAGAACAAGTTGAGCAAAAGAAGCTGTCGCGCGCGGCCATCGAGACGCTGGCGATCGTGGCCTATCACCAGCCGGTGACGCGTGCCGAAATCGAAGAAATTCGCGGCGTGGCGGTTTCGCGCGGCACGATTGATCAATTGATGGAACTGGACTGGATTCGTCTTGGCCGGCGGCGCATGACGCCGGGGCGGCCGGTTACTTTTGTGGTCACCGACCATTTCCTTGACCATTTCGGCCTGGAATCCGCCCGCGATCTGCCGGGGCTAAAGGAATTGCGGGCGGCGGGCCTGCTGGATAGCCGACCTTTGCCAATTGGTCTGGGGCCGGGCACCGGTGACGACGAAGACGAAGCCCAAAGCGGACAAAGTGAACTTTTTGAGGATTAATAAGTATGGAGCGTTTGATCCAACAGCTTATCAACCGGTTCCTGGGCCGGTTGATGAACCGCGCCATTGATAGCGGCATTTCCTATGTCGCCCGGCGCGGCAAAGACCCGGCAGAGCTGACCGCGGCAGAAAATGAACAGGCGCGGGCCGGGCAGGATCTGGCAAAAAAGGCGCGGAAAATCTCCCGCGCCTCTCGTAAACTGTTTTAGGCAAAAGGCCGATCAGCCGCGGCCGCGACGGCCACCACGGCGCCCACCAGCAGCGGACGAGGCCGCAGCGGAAGCTTCGGAGAAGGTCATGCCACCCTCAACCGCTTCCAGAACCTTGGCAAAGCGGATCCATTCGCCGCCGTTCGCATCATGGTTCATCAGGAAGTTGGCGGCGCGGATCGCCTCCATTTCCTGCTGACGCACCGGGTTCATGATGGCCGAGGTCATGCCCGCGCCAATGGCCATCGGCAGGAATGCGGCGTTGATGCCATGGCGGTGCGGCAGGCCGAAGGAAATGTTCGAAGCGCCGCAGGTGGTGTTCACGCCCAGCTCTTCGCGCAGACGGCGCACCAGCGCGAAAACCTGCTGGCCAGCCGAAGCCATGGCGCCAACCGGCATAACCAGCGGGTCAACCACAATGTCATGCGCCGGAATGCCAAAATCGGCGGCGCGCTGAACGATCTTTTTCGCCACGGCAAAGCGCACGTCGGGGTCTTGGCTGATGCCGGTGTCATCGTTGGAAATCGCCACGACCGGCACGTTGTATTTCTTGACCAGCGGCAGAACCAGTTCCAGACGCTCTTCTTCGCCGGTGACCGAGTTCAGCAGCGGGCGGCCTTCGCAGGCGGCCAGACCGGCCTCAAGCGCGCCGGGAACCGAGCTGTCGATGCACAGCGGCACATCGGTGACGCCTTGCACGATTTCGACCAATTGCTTCATCAAGGGCGGCTCGACAAAGTTATTGTCGGCATAGCGCGGGTCTTCGGCCATTTTGTTGGTGAAAACCGCGCCCGAGTTGATGTCGAGAATGGTCGCACCGCAGGCAACCTGCTCCAGCGCGTCTTTGATGACGGTTTCGAAATTGCCGGCCTCAAGCTCAGCCGCCAGCTTCTTGCGGCCGGTGGGGTTGATGCGCTCACCGATCACGGCGAAGGGCTCGTCAAAGCCGATGATGACGGTTTTCGTTTTGGATTCAATGACAGTGCGGGTCATTTTTAAACCTTTTTCTTAAGCGTTTGCAGGCACGCCCGAGGCGCCGCCATTGTCGGTAACCCATTGGGCATTGGTCTTGATGCCGCCCAGCGGGAAGAAGTGAACCTGTTCGATGCCGAAGTTCGGGTTCTTGGCCTTATGCGCGGCCAGATCGGCCACAAACTCGGTCGGCTCATAGGGCAACAACAGCTTCGTCACATCCATCGCGCGCTTTTGCAGCACACGAAGCGAGGCGCCAACGCCGCAGGAAATCGCAAATTTGATAAGGGTTTGCAGCTTGGCAGGGCCCGCCACGCCGATATGCACCGGCAGCTTGATGCCCTCGGCTTGCAGCCGGTTGGCCCATTCGATCACAGGGGCGGCTTCAAAGCAGAACTGCGTCGCCATCGCCATCTTGGCATCGGTGCGTTCCGAGAAGGCCGATTTCCAGCGCGCGGCTTCCATCACCATACGGTCAGAGCCATCTGGGTCGATGTCTTTGTTGCCTTCGGGGTGGCCGGCAACGTGCAGCCGGTCAAAGCCGGTGAACGCGTCGGTTTCCAGAAGCTGCATCGAGGTGGTGAAATCGCCTGCGGCATGGGGAATGCCCCCGGCCAGCAAAAGGCCCTGATTGACGCCAACATCCTTGTAGCGCGCAACCCAATCCACCAGCGTGGCCTTGTCCTTGATGATGCGGGCCGGGAAGTGCGGCATGACATCAAAGCCCTCGGCGCCGATGCGCTTGGCGGTGGCGACCATATCTTCGATCGGGGTGCCTTCGATATGGGCGATATAAACCCGCGTGCCCTTGGGCAGCAGGGCGCGGAAATCTTCCACTTTTTCGGCGGTGCGCGGCATCACCTCGATGGAATAGCCCTTCAGGAAGGCCTCCATCTCGGCGGATTGCGCGCTGTTAACGGTTTCTTTGGTGTCCTTGCGGAAGAAACTCAGGGCCATATCGTTCTCCTTCAGGCTTTCGCCCAACCCTCGGCGGTGATCAGCGCCTTCAGGCGCTCGGTGTCGTATTCGGCTTCCAGTTGGGCGGCGACCTGCGCGGCCACTTCCTCTTGTTCGCCTTCAACCTCATAGGGGGCAGCTTTGCGCCATTCGGCCAGATAGGCATCGGCGTCTTTGGCGCCAATTTTCATCGCGCAGCGATCAATCGCCTGTTCGAACCGTTCCGAAAGCTGCTTTTTCGCGCCCCGGCGGCCCTTTCCGACGATAACCTGCGCGGGAATATCGCGCCAGTAAACGATGACGACTTCGGCCATTGCTGCTGATTCCCCCCAGTGGTGATTGCCATGGTTCTATGCGCCTGAACGCGACAGGCAGGGTCGGATTTCGACATGCGGCGCGGCGGATGCGACCCATGCCCGCTACGTTGTGTTTCCATAAGCGGCAAAGCTGGCGCTGACCAGCGGTTTTGCGCCTGCGCGCCTCGGTGCTTGCATGGGGGGGGCTTTGGGCATAGGCTGGGCGCAACCACGTATGGAGGGCGAAATGACGCCCGAGCGTCCCAAGGGGGCGGACGCGAAGAAGCTTGCGGTCGAGATGCAGAAAACGGCCTCCCGCAAGGCGCAGACGTCAGCCCCGAAATCGGTTCCGGCCGGGCTTTATGCCGCCGTGGACCTCGGCACCAATTCGTGCCGGATGCTGATTGCCCAGCCAAAGGGCAATCAGTTTCGGGTCTTGGACAGTTTTTCCAAGACCGTGCACCTGGGCGTGGGGCTGGAAGCCTCGGGCCGGTTGTCGCACGCCTCGATGGGGCGGACCTTGCAGGCGCTGCGGATCTGCCAGAAAAAGATCGACAGCCACGGGGTGAAGCACATGCGGCTGGTGGCCACCGAAGCCTGCCGCCGGGCCCGCAATGGCCGGGACTTCATGCGCCATATCCGGCGCGAAACCGGGCTGAACGTGGAAATCATCCCGGCCGAGGAGGAGGCGCGCCTGGCCGTGATTTCCTGCGCGCCTTTGGTGAACCCGACGACAGAGCAGCTTTTGGTGGTCGATATTGGCGGCGGCTCGACCGAGCTTGTCTGGGTAGATCTGTCCGCGGTAGACCCCGACCAGCGCGGCCGCGCCATTATGGGGCTGCACCGGGGTTTTGCCGCCCAACCCGAAGGCGGCGCGCGGGTGGTGGACTGGATTTCGGTTCCCCTTGGGGTGGCGACGCTGAAAGACCAGTTCCACGATGTCGAAGATGACGCCGCGCGTTTTGCCCTGATGTCGTGGTTTTTTGAAGAAAACCTTGCCTCGTTCAGCCCCTATAACGCGGCCCAACCGCGCGATGGGTTTCAGATCATTGGCACAAGCGGCACCGTCACCACGGTTGCCGCCAGCTTCCTGAACCTGCGCCGCTATGACCGCACCAAGGTGGACGGGTTGCAGATGACCTCGGATCAGATCGACAGCGTGATCCGCGAATATCTCTCGCTTGGTCCCGAAGGCCGCCGCAGCGACCCGCGCATCGGGCGCGACCGCCATACGCTTATCATGTCTGGCGCGGCTATCCTTCAGGCTTTGATGCGTATATGGCCGACCGATCGTTTGTCGGTGGCAGATCGTGGCCTGCGCGAAGGGTTGCTTTACGCCCAGATGAACGCCGACGGAATTTTAGAAGACGGACCCTATCTATGACAGACAAGACCGGTTCGGGTAAGAACACTTCAGGGCGCGGCCAGCGCGAGCTTCGGGTGCGGGTGAAAACCGCCAAGGGGCGCAAGTTGTCGTCCACGCTGTGGCTGGAGCGGCAGTTGAACGACCCTTACGTTCAGCGTGCCAAGCGCGAGGGCTATCGCGGCCGCGCGGCCTTCAAGATCATGGAGCTGGACGACCGTTACGGTTTCCTGAAACCCGGCGCGCGGGTGGTCGATCTTGGCTGTGCGCCGGGGGGCTGGTGTCAGGTGGCGGTGGGGCGGGTGAATGCGCTTGGCCAGAACCCGAAAAAGCCCATCGGCACCATTTTGGGCGTTGATCTGCAAGAGGTGGAGCCGATTGCCGGCTGCGATCTGCATCAGTTGGATTTTCTCTCCGATGATGCCGATGAAAAGGTGAAGGGCTGGTTGGGCGGGCGCGCCGATGTGGTGATGAGCGACATGGCCGCGGCGGCTTCGGGCCATAAGGGCACCGACCACCTGCGCATCGTCGCCCTGATCGAAGCCGCGCTGGCCTTTGCCTTTGACGTGTTGGAGGAGGGCGGCACCTTTGTCGCCAAGGTTCTGGCCGGTGGCGCGGAAAATGAGATGCAGGCGCTGTTGAAACGCTCGTTCAAGAAGGTGGCGAATGTCAAACCGCCATCAAGCCGGGCCGACAGTTCGGAAAAATTCGTGGTGGCCATGGGGTTCCGTGGCCGGCCGGGCGAAAATTCGGGCGACGCGGAACAGGACGGGGACGAAGATTAAAGCCGTCGAAGATTAGGGCTGGCGAAGATTGCGGCTGGCCCGGAAACGGTTGCACATGCAAAGGGCGCCCGAAGGCGCCCGTTTTGGCTGACACTATAGGCGGATTTCCGCCGAAGGCCCCGTTATGCGCCCCGTTATGCGCCCCAGGTGCGGACCGGGCCGCAATCCATATGCACGAAATTCGACCGGCTATAGGTGCCAACACCGCCGCCCGAACAGGACTTGGCGGCGCGCGCCATCTGCCCGACGCTGCGCGATTTCAAACGCAGGTCAGCGGCTTGCCCTTTCATGTGCAACGAATTCTTGGCAACGCCCTTGGACTTGGAGCGCAGCATCGCGTTGGTTTCGGGGCTGCGATAGCCCGAGAGCAGCATATAGGGTTCGTTCACATCCATCAGCCGGTGGGCGGCCGCCATGACATCAAGATTGCGCGGGTCCATGGTGATGACCTTGTTATTGCGCCAGTCACGCATGAAGTGATTGATTTCTTTCAACACTTCCGGGATGTATTCGCCTTCGATCCAATAGATCGTGTCTACGCTTTCCCCGGTGCGGCCCGAATAAAGACGCACACGGCGAATATCGCCTGCGCCTTTCAGATAGCCTGCCGTTGCCTTGAAGGCCGGGGCGGCAACAATCGCCGTTGCGGCAAAAGCACCAAGCAGCCCGCGCCGCGTGAACCCGTTAGAAGTTATGATCGCCATTCTTTGCGCCTGTCCCGTCGCTGGTCTTCGACCGCCTGATCCGGCGGTTTTGCTTCGTCACTCGCCCCCAAGTGCAGCATCGTTATGGCACAAAGAAGGCGAGGCCCAAAGCAAAGATTGCCCGCCATTTGCCGTTCTGGCAGCAATCGGCAAATTTTTGCTGAACGCCGCCGGCCCGGAAGGGGAAAATTGCCGAGCGTTTTATCGTTTCGCCAATGGCGACAATTGCCGGGGGCTATCGGCAGGCTTTGGCCCAAGTTGCATTTACACGCGGCAAGATTTCGCTGAAAATGCCTTCCCATCTGCAAAGGCAAATGCCTGCTGATGCGAAGGGTTTGATGTGACATATATTTTTGGTTCAAAGCGCCAAAAGGCGCTGCGTGCATTTCTGACAGTAACGGCAGTGATTCTCGGGGCAGGGCCCTTGGCTGCGCGGGCAGATGCCCCGGCCGGGCAACCCTTTGCCCGCGCCTTGGCCGAGGCTGTCGCCGGAACCGAGGTATTGGCCGGTTTTTACAAAGCCAACGGTTACGCCGATCTGTGGACCGGCGCTGATGATGCCGCCCGCCGCAGCGCCGCCTTGCGCGCCTTTGCCGGTGCCGCCGATCAGGGCCTGCCGGTTCCGCGCTATGACGTTGCCGCGCTGACCACCGCTTTTACCACGGCGCGCACTGAGGGCGACCGGGGCCGGGTTGAGGCGGCGATGAGCCTTGCCTATCTGGCCTTTGCGCGCGACCTGTCTTCGGGCGCGTTGGAGCCTGCCAAGATTGACCCGACCATCGTGCGCGACATCCCGCGCCCCGATGCCATGGCGCTGATGCAAACCATCGCCAATACCAACCAGCCGGAAGCGGTTTTTCAGGGCTTTGTGCCGCAAAGCCGCGAATATGCACAGCTTTTGAAGGAAAAACTGCGGCTGCAAGATCAGATGGCCCAGGGCAAGCTGCCCCCGCCGGTGCCGGCAAAATCCTTGCTTCCCGGCGCGCAGGGGGCGGCGGTGATTGCGCTGCGCGATGTTTTGGTGGCGCGCGGCTATCTGACACCCAGCCCCAGCGCGCTTTATGACAAGGCGCTGCAACGTGCCGTTCAGCGTTTTCAGGCCGATAACGGCATTGCCGCCGATGGTGTGGCCGGCAGTAGCACCCTGATCGCGTTGAACCGCAGCCCTGAAGACCGGCTGAAAGCGCTGATCGTGGCGATGGAGCGCCTGCGTTGGATGGGCAATGCCCCGCGCGGTGCCCGCCATATCTGGGTCAATCAGCCTGATTTCATTGCCCGCATCATGGATGACGGCAAAACCAGCTTTCAGACGCGGGTGGTGATTGGCAAGAATGTGCCCGATCAGCGCAGCCCCGAATTTTCCGACGAGATGGAATATATGGTGGTGAACCCGTCATGGGGGGTGCCGCGGTCGATCACGGTGAAGGAATATCTGCCGCTTTTGCAGCGCAACGCCAATGCGGTGGGGCATTTGCAGGTGGTGGATGGCAAGGGCCGTGTGGTGCCGCGTGGCGCGGTGAATTTCGCCGCCTATTCAGCCTCGAGCTTTCCTTTTGCCCTGCGCCAGCCGCCCTCAGATGGCAATGCGCTGGGGAAGGTGAAGTTCATGTTCCCCAATAAATACAACATCTATCTGCATGATACGCCATCAAAAAACCTGTTCGCCAATGAGGTGCGCGCCTATAGCCACGGCTGTATCCGGCTGGGCGACCCGATTGATTTTGCCTATGCGCTTTTGGCGCGGCAAAGCAGTGATCCCAAGGGGCTGTTTCAGGCGGAACTTGACAGCAAGCGCGAAAGCCAGGTCGCGCTGCAAGAAAAGGTGCCGGTGCATCTGGTCTATTTCACCGCCTGGCCCTATGCGCGCGGCCAGATCGGCTATCGCAACGATATTTACGACCGCGACGCCAAGCTTTTCGAGGCGCTGATGCAGGCCGGGGTGGTCTTGGCCCCGGATCGCGGTTAGACCATCGGTCAGAACCGACCGGAGAACGCCATGGCCCATTCCATTGCCGAAATCGCCGCCGCCCTTGGGGCACAGGCTGTGGGCGATCTGGATCTGCGCGTGCGTCGCGCGGCCGAACCTGCCATGGCCGGGCCGGCTGATCTCGCGCTGGCGATGGACCCGCGCTATGGCGAAGGGCTGGCCAAGGGCCGGGCGCGGGCGGCGATGCTGTGGCCGGGGGCCGATTGGCAGGCGCTTGGCCTTGAAGCCGCGATTTTCGCGCCACGGGGGCGGCTTGCGATGGCCGGGCTTTCCGTGATGATGGATCCGGGGCCGGAAATTGCCCCCGGCATCCACCCGATGACGGTGATCGACCCTGCGGCAACCATCGGGGCGGGGGCGGCGATCGGGCCGTTTGTCACCATTGGCCGGGGCGCGCAGATCGGGGCGCGGGCGCGCATTGCCGCGCATGTCGCGATTGCCGAAGATGCGGTGATCGGGGACGACGCGCTGATCCATGCCGGCGTGCGGATCGGGGCGCGGGTGCGGATTGGCCATCGCTTCATCTGCCAGCCGGGCGCGGTAATCGGCTCTGACGGGTTTTCCTTTGTCACACCTGAGAAGTCCGGGGTTGAAGAAATTCGTCAAACCCTTTCACAACGCAGCGAAATTCACGAACAAAGCTGGACGCGAATTCACTCGCTTGGCGCGGTCAGCATTGGCGATGATGTTGAAATCGGCGCCAATTGCACCATTGATCGTGGCACCATCCGCGACACGGCGATTGGCCGGGGCAGCAAGTTGGATAATCAGGTTCACATCGGCCACAATGTGCAGGTGGGCGAAGACACGCTTTTGTGCGGGCAGGTCGGCATTGCCGGCTCCAGCCGCATCGGCAACCGGGTGGTGCTGGCGGGGCAGGTCGGGGTGAATGACAATATCTTTGTGGGCGATGACGTGATCGCCGGCGGCGGCACCAAGATTTTCACCAATGCGCCGAAGGGCCGGGTGCTTTTGGGCTATCCGGCGGTCAAAATGGAAACCCATGTCGAAATCCAAAAGGCCTTGCGGCGGTTGCCGCGGCTTTCGGCGCGGGTGGCACGGCTTGAAACCGGCGCCGAGGCGGAGCCCTCCGCCACGGATGAGGATTGAGCGGCAGATGCGGGCGGCGGAAACGGTTGCGGCAACGATCCGGCAGATTTTGGCAGATCAGGCCCGGCTGGACCCGGCCGCCCTTGGCGATAACGCGCGGCTTGCCGATCTGGGGCTCGACAGTCTGGCGCTGGTCGAAACGCTTTTTGCCATTGAAGAAAGCTTTGATATTTCAGTGCCTTTCAACGCCAATGACCCGGCGCAATCCGCTGATGATCTGGCCACAGTCGGGGCGCTGATCGCGACGGTGCAACGGCTGATTGCCGCGCGATGAGACGGGTTGTCATCACCGGCGCGGGCACGGTCAACCCTTTGGGGCATGATCTGGACAGCAGTTTGCAGGCGATGGCGGCAGGCCATTCGGCCATTGGCCCGCTGGATTTGCCAGAAATTGACCGGCTTTCGGTAAAGATCGGCGCGCAGGTGCAAGGCTGGCACCCCGAGACGCATTTTAACACGGCGCGTCTGGCGCTTTTGGACCGTAACGCACAATTTGCGCTGGTTGCGGCGCGGCAGGCCGTGGCCATGGCGGGGCTGGCAGCCGATCCGGCGCGCAGCGCGGTGATCATGGGCACTGCGGGCGGCGGGTTGACCACGCAGGACGCGGCCTTTCACGCGGTCTATGCCGAGGGCAAATCGCGCGTGCATCCCTTTACCGTGCCGCGGTTGATGAACTCTGCCGCCGCCAGCCAGATTTCCATTGAATTTGGCCTGACCGGCCCGGTTTTTTCGGTGTCATCGGCCTGCGCCTCGTCAAATCACGCGATCGGGCTGGCCTTTCAGATGCTGCGCGCCGGCATGATTGACGCGGCCCTTGCCGGTGGGTCTGAAGCGATGCTGAGCTTTGGCGGGCTGAAGGCATGGGAAGGGCTGCGGGTTTTGTCGCCCGATGCCTGTCGTCCGTTCAGTGCCGGGCGAAATGGCATGGTGCAGGGCGAAGGTGCGGCGGTTTTCGTGCTGGAAACCGCCGAGGCCGCCACAGCGCGTGGCGCGAATATCTTGGCGGAAGTCATCGGTTTTTCAATGACTTCTGACGCAAGCGATATGGTGATACCCAACCCGGATGGGGCGGCGCGCGCCATGGCGGGCGCTTTGGCTGATGCCGGGGTCGGCCCGGATGCGGTGGCCCATATCAATGCCCATGGCACCGGCACCGCCGCCAATGACCGGGCCGAGGCCGCCGCCATGGCGCAGGTTTTCGGGCCGCGCGCCGGGAAAATTCCGCTGACCGCCAGCAAATCCTTGCACGGCCATTTGATGGGCGCGGCCGGGGCGGTAGAGCTTCTGGCCTGCCTTTTGCCGCTGCGCGAGGGCATTCTTCCCCCGACGGCAGGCTATCTTGGGCCTGATCCTGCCTGCCCGGTGGATCTGGTTGTCACATCCGCCCGCCCGATTGCCCTGACACGGGAACGCGGGGTGATCTTGTCCAACAGTTTTGCCTTTGGCGGGCTGAATGCGGTGCTGGCGTTGCGTCGCGCCTGAAATGAAAAACCCGCCATTAGGGGCGGGTTTTTATTTGGTATCATATGCTTGCAGCGATTTCTTAATTCGCAGGCATCGCGGCGCTTGCGGCATCAAAGCCTGCGGTGAAGCCTTTCAGCGAAATATCAAGATTCACCGGCGTATCGGGCGCAACGGCGGGAACGATGGTCGCCACGGCCTTGTTGCCCTTTTTCAACTGGGCAAGCTCTTCTGCCGTAAAGCCAACGCGCGCCACGCAACCAAGCTGGGTGCAGAAGTTGAAGGGGTAGATCTTGGCCGGGGCGCTGTCGATCGCAATGGTCAGGCCCGCGGTCAAGAGCGTTTCAAGTGGCGCGACCACGGTTGCGCCGGCCACAGCCTTGCCGCCGGCGGGCAGCGGGAAGATCGAAAATTCAGCCACCGAATTGCCATCGGTATCTTTCAGCAGTTGGAACAACTGGCAGGGGTCTTTGCCATCTTCGGTTTTCTCGCAACGCTGTTCCCAGCCTTCGAAGTTTGCCGCCAGATAGCCCTGTCCGGGCTGGGCGGTTTCCTTGGTCAGCACGGCGGGGGCGGCCTCGGCTCCCATCGAAAGCTCGGGCGCTGCGGCTTCGGGGGCGGGGGCGTCTTGCGCGGCAACCGGCAGGCCAGACAGCGCCACAAAGGCCATCAGCGACAGGCCCTTCAGGGCGGTAGACATCGACATCTCGACTTTTCCTTTCAAAGACTTGTCCGAGCCTTATCATGGCGGCAAAGCCAAGTCAGGTGGGAAAGCGAGACGCGCCCCCGCCCATGGCAAAATTCTGCGCAAGGGCCAAATCGCCAGCGGTGGGGCAAAAAGAGAAAGGGCCGGCAAGCCGACCCTTTTTCATTTATTTTTGCTCCCTGTCGGACTGGCCGACGTCATGAAGGGCAAGCTATGCCGGTTTCACAGCTACGTCAACAGCAAAGCAAAGTGATTGTTCCCGAAACAATGTCGCAGGCAAAAATGCGGCCGCGCCTTTGCGGGGCACGGCCAGTTCAACAGGGAGGAAGTCACAGCCAAGGGGCCAATGGCCACCCCGGCAAGTTCATGCTGGCACAGAAGGGTTAAGAATGTATTTTAGCCCAAGACGGCTTTGTCGGCCGCTGGTGTTTGTAAAAGGGGATCGTGATGTCGGACGCAATTTTCGTGGGCGGTGGCGGTGAGGGCTATGGCACGGCCCAGAACCTGCTGTTGAAATATGCCAACCGCCACGGGTTGATCGCCGGGGCAACCGGCACCGGCAAGACCGTGACGCTGCAAATCCTGGCCGAAGGCTTTTCTGCCGCGGGCGTGCCGGTGTTCATGGCCGATGTGAAGGGCGATCTGGCCGGCATTGCCGCCGCGGGTTCGCCTGATCACAAATTGCATGATGCTTTCATGAAACGCGCCGCCACCATCGGGCTTGATCTGCAATATCAGGCCTTCCCGGTGGCATTTTGGGATCTGTTCGGAGAACAGGGCCACCCGATCCGCGCCACGGTGGCGGAAATGGGGCCTTTGCTCCTGAGCCGGCTTCTGGAGCTGACCGAGCCGCAGGAAGGCGTTTTGAACGTGGCCTTCCGCCTGGCCGATGAAGAAGAACTGCCGCTTCTTGATCTGAAGGATCTTCAGGCGCTTTTGACCTTTATCGCGGAAAATGATGCCGAAGTTTCAGGCCGTTATGGTTTGGTTTCCTCCAGCTCGATCGGGGCCATCCAGCGCCGCCTTCTGGTGTTGGAAAATCAGGGTGCGGCGCGGATGTTTGGCGAGCCGGCTTTGGAACTGGCCGATCTGATGCGGGTTGATGCCGCCGGGCGCGGCATGGTCAACCTGCTGGCGGCTGACAAGCTGATGAATTCCGGTCCGCGGCTTTATGCGACCTTCCTTCTGTGGCTGCTTTCAGAACTGTTTGAGGAACTGCCCGAAGTGGGCGACCCGGAAAAGCCAAAACTGGTTTTCTTCTTCGACGAGGCGCATCTTCTGTTCAACGATGCCCCGAAGGCGCTGGTTTCCAAGGTGGAACAGGTGGCGCGGCTGATCCGCTCAAAGGGCGTTGGGGTGTATTTCATCACGCAAAACCCTGCCGATGTGCCCGATATGATCTTGGGTCAGCTGGGCAACCGCGTACAACACGCGCTGCGCGCCTTTACGGCAAAAGACCAGAAAGATCTGCGGCTTGCGGCGGAGACCTATCGGCCGAACCCGCGCTTTGCCATTGAAGATGCGATCCGCGATGTTGGCACGGGCGAGGCTGTGACCTCATTTCTGGAAGCCAAGGGCGTGCCGGGCATTGCCGAACGCACGCTGGTGCGCCCGCCGGCCTCGCAGCTTGGCCCGATCGCGGCCGGGCTGCGTGCCGCGATCATGGCGCAATCCCCGATGGCGGCAAAATACGGCACCGCAATTGATCGCGATTCCGCTTATGAACGGCTGCGCGCCAAATCCGAACGCGCCGCGCGCGACGCAGCCGAGACAGAGGCCCGCGACGCCCGCGAAAAAGCGGAGGCGCGCGAATTTTCCCGCGCCCGCCGCTATGAAGGCAGCGCGAAACCGGCGGCAAAATCCACCAGCCGCAGCGATTCGATCGGCGTGGCCTTTGCCAAAAGCTTTGCCCGCCAGCTTGGCAGCAAATCGGGGCAGGCGGTGCTGCGCGGGGTGCTTGGGTCGATCTTCGGCAAGCGCTAGATCCGCCGGGCGCGCCGGAATTCCG
>Ga0172373_10003815_pt1 | contig 21644 bp, 21 predicted proteins | sample Lak10m_2_FD_114546 | JGI IMG/M metagenome (GOLD analysis project Ga0172373, IMG submission 114546) | Freshwater microbial communities from Kabuno Bay, South-Kivu, Congo - kab_092012_10m | ecosystem: Environmental > Aquatic > Freshwater > Lake | place: Democratic Republic of the Congo...
AAAATCAAACCTGTTGGACCAGTCATTGGCTGAACGCCGCAGATGTCATAAGCCATTAGGTTTGGTAGTGCACGACGGACGAGTCCGATTAGGATTGGGTCGAAACCCTTGATGCCGCCTTCGCTGCCAACTACTGGTGACATGCCGCCGCCAACTGCGTTGGCTGGTGCTGCTTCCCATAGATTTTGCATTGAACGGGCTTCTTCCATTAGTGCGCGTTCTTGGTTCTCAAGAACAAGTGCAGTAACTGCACGCTTGTATGGGTCAGTAACTTTTGGTAGATCGCCGTGATCTAGTACTGGAGCCCACTTCTTTACATATGTCTCATTAAGATACATTTTATTTACTCCGTAGAAGGTGAGTTATTAGGCTTTTGGAGCCGTTTTGCTAATTGCGTTTACATAATGTCTCATCATACCATTAACTTGTGCTACTTCTGGTTCTTCAACAGCTGTTTCTTGAAGAGCCTTTACCTCACTTGTCACTTTCTTTGTTGGGAAGTAGTTCTCGCGGATAGTTGCGAGCTTATTGTCAAACTCACCTTCTGTGGTGAACTCTACGCCCTCTGCGAGCGATTTCATTTTCTCAATCTGCACTTCAGTTAGACCTTCGCAGATCTTACGAATTGCTTCGTTCTTTTTTGCAACATTGAGTTGTTCTGTGAGAGAAGCAATTATTGATGCTGCTTCTTCTGTTGAATTGACTACTGATTCTTCGAGTTCTGCAACACGATTTGCAAGCTCTTGTGCTACATCGACTTTCTCATCTGGAATTTCGATATAGTGCTCAGCGAATAGATTCTTGAGACCGCCGATGAAATCATCGACGAGTTCAGCACGTAGACCTGCTTCAATAGCAACTTGATTGTCTTCAACCCATTGCTCAACAACATAGTTTAGATATTCATCAACTTGTGTTGCCATTTGAGTCTTGAGTTCTTCAACTGCTTCAGCAAGAACAACATCGTTCTCTGAAATCATATCTTCTAGGATAGCGTCAACACGTGAGTTAACTGCTGCTTCGAAGATTGTAGTTGCTTTTGTCTTGAATTCTTCGGAGAGAGATTCGCCGTTGAAGAGAGCGTCGACATCTTCTGCCATTGACTTGGCATGCTTTTTCTTCATGTCGTTCTTATAGGCTTCTTTCATTGCCTTCTCCTCTTCTTCGTCTTCGTCTTCGTCTTCTTCTTCCTCTTTATCGTCTTCTTTCTTTGCTTCGAAGACAACTTCTTCTTCTTCAGATGCAACGACTTCTTCAGTTGCTGGTTCTTCTGTTACTTCAGCAACAACTTCTGCTGTCTCATCGGCTTCTGTTTCTTCCATAGCCTGAGTCTTAACAGACTTTGCATCACCCTTTGTTGCTGGTTTTGCTGCTGCAGAAACTCCTGCGGCTGCTTTCTTACCAATATCGGTTGGTGCAGTTGTTGGTGTTTGACCGCCGAGATCATCCATCTCTGCTGGTAGTTTTGCTGCTGGTTCTTTACCTGCATTCATTGATGCTTTTAGAATTTCTGCAGCGGATTCTGATAATGTCTTACTCATTGTTTTAAACTCCTGAAGAAGTAATATTATTTATAAATTTTACAGTTTTGACAAGAAATTTTCGAATATTTTTAGAGAGATCTCGTCAATTTGCTTCTGCTTTGCGTTCTTGATTTGATTATAATATGCGTTAACATCAAATTCTTTGACAACGCCATTATCCCAAACCCACTCTCTACCTTCCATAATACCTGAAACGAAAGCACCTGGTGCGGACGGATCCGCTACAATATCAGCCGCTGTGGCTAGATAATAGTCATCTTGCACCACGTTAACACCATTCACTTCTTTAAGTGAACCCATGCCACGTGATGATACGCCAAGAGTAGCACCGCCTTCCATTAGAGACTTGGCGATTTTACCCATTGGTGTTTCAAGAATTTTTGCCTTACCAATCCACTGGTTTCCTTCCTGCTTTAGATTGGTAATAAGATGTGATACGCGATCTAAATTAATTGTAGGCGAATCTGGATGTCCTAATTCACCAAATGCGCGATTCTTTGTAACATATTCCTCGTTGTATCGTTCTACTTCTTTTGCAAGAATATCTGTCTTATACATACGACCGTTACGATTCTTTTTCTCTGCAACTAGAAATGGTCCAGAGATGTAAAGTGATTTCACACCGTTCTTTTCTTCGATGATCATCTTTACTTCTTCAACTGTTTCAGTGATTAGTTTCATTTATTTTATCCCCAATGCCTTTCTCTTTACGAGAGATCTTTTTCTTTTGAGTAATGCACGAGCCATCTTTGCCTTGCGCTTAATCTTTGCTCTGCGCGCTGCCATTTTTCTACGCAATCTTTCTTGTGGCTTCATACGAACAAGTTTACCGCCACGGATTGTGAAACCTTTTACAGCAGAAAAAACTTTTCGTCTTTGAATTTTGCCGCCACGAATACGAGCACGGACGAGTTTTCTACGACCCATCTTTTGAACATTGGCTTCAGCAATAATTTCTCTTACGATTTCTGAGATAATGCTCATTGCCCACCAATCGTATATTCAACTTTGCTTAACGCAAAGTGTGCTGCTTTTTCAAACCCCTTTGGAGTTTTAAGCATTTCAGCAAATTTCTTTTGATTGTCTGGATTCAATGCACCATGAACCATATGAATGGCTTTTGCTGCACCATGGCTTACTTTGAGTTTAGAACCATCATCAAACTTCATGTGTTTTGCTAATGCCTTTGGTGTTTGCTCTTGAGCATATGCCGCAACTTGATCAAGGCTTTCCATTAGATCAGTTTCCTCTGATTGAATACCAGGAACTGTTGCATCATCTGTCTTTGTTCCTGTTGGGCGATATGGAATTGTGAACGTCAATCCCATTCTTTCATTTACATACATCGCAACGCGACGACCATCAGGGAAAATACGAATACCTGTTCTCTTTAGAACAAGCATTGGTGGTGGGCTAACTTCATCGCGCAATGTGGCTTCACACAATTGATCGCCATCTAGAACATCATATGAGTTCATTAATGATTTCTTGGTTATGCCTGGTTTTAAAACTTGTAATTGACGACGAAATCGATTCATTGGAACATCAGAAGATAATGCATCTGATGGAACTTGTGATGTGGCAGAAATATAATTGTTTCTTTCGCTTGATGATAGTTTGTTTAAGACTTGGCTGAATGGTATCTTTGGATTTTTCGAGAGTGCCTTTACAACTTTTTCGTGACCAGATGCAGCTGCGTTCACATTAAGACCTGTAATTCCCAATGTTGTTTTTGCAGCATTTAGTTTCTGACGCACTTCTGCGCCAGCATTTTTATTCTGCGGCGGATTCGCTGGCATCTGCTTCGACTGCTGATTCTGCATCGGAGCTTCCGTCAACTTCTGTCTCAATTCCTTCAATTTCATTTGTTTCTACTTCTGGTGTTAGTAATGAGGATGCAATCTCTACCTTTTTAACTTCAAGCGCATCAGTCACACGCGCTGCTATTGTGGCATCAAAAGCAGCCTTTACTGCTTCTTCATCTCCAGCAATTGCAGCATTTACTAATTCGATAGTTTCCATAAAAATCTCCAATTATTATTTAGTAATTTGAGCATTAAATGCTTGGTTCAAGTCATTGGCTGGTGCTGGTGCTGATACACCAGCAGAAGGAACACCTTGTTGTGGTGGCATTATGCCAGGTTGATTTGGCATAACTCCATTTTCACTACTGGCTTGTTCTTCTTCCAATTCTTTTTGCATACGCTCAATGCCTTCTTCATCAAAATGAAGGACATGTTTTTTAATCCATGCTTTAGAGAAATAAACTCCAACATATGGATCAATTTGTGTCATAAGTTGTAGACGTGCTGCCATCAACTCTGCTTCCTTGAGTTCCATAAAGTTATTATCTTTAAGGAAGTCATAGTGAATCGTTTCTTTTAGTTTTTTCCACTCATCGATCGAACAAATGCCTTTAAGAGCAAGTTGACGTTCCATGAGTTCGTCAAATAGAATGCTGAAACGAGCACGAATGCGATCAATAAACTTACTGAACTTCAATTCATCGCGTGTGATTTCTGTCGAACGACCAAGAGTAAACCCAGTTGCAGATTCTAAGCGAGAAACTGGAACATTCAATGACTTGTATAGTTTCTGTTCGAAATACTTAACGTCTGATAGTTCGCCAAGATTTTGTCCTGCTGGCAACGTTGTGATTTCTGTTGATTTGCCTTCGCCACGACGAGGAATCCAGAAGTCTTCCATCATTGACATGAACTTACGATCGTCTTTGACTTCGCCAGTGGCTGAATCATAAACGACTTTATTGCGGAACTTTGTCATAATGTCGCGCAAGTATTGTTCTGACTTCACTTTAGGCATATTGCCAACGTCAATGTAGAACACACGACGTTCTGGAGCACGCGAGAGTCTGTAGATGACAACAGCATCCTCAACCATTCGGAGCTGGTTGAGAGGCTTTATCGCTTTGTGAAGGTACGATAATACGAGTTGTCTTTTTGCATCCATCAAACCAGAATTGATATTAACGATTGCGTCAGTGGCAATCTTCACACCAGCATCAGCTGCTGATGACACCATGTTCTGACCTTGAACGGTTGCTTTTTCATTGAAAACATAAAATTCTTGCACGCCTTGTACAACTTCAATGCCAGTGCGTGGATCTTTCTTTTTGATCACACTACGCACTTTTTTAATTTTGCGCGGATCAATATAGACTAATTCTTGAATGCCAAGTCTTGGTTGTTTTTCGTCAATCAAAACTTGATAGAATAAACGACCGTCGATATACCATTGACGGAAAACATCTTGACCACCATTTGAGAAGTCAAGCATGCGAAGAATTCCTTCAAATTCTTCACGAATCATTTCTTTAATTTTTTCTGGCTGTTCTAGATCATCGAGTATAATTGTGACGGATTTGCCAGTTACATCGTGCACAATTGCTTCATTTACAACATCGTCAATTGCAGCCTCTAGTTCTGGCTGCATTGCCATTTCACGATAGCGAGTAATTAAATCATTCTCGTTTTTAAAACTGGCTTCAAGGTCAAGATAAGTTCCGAAATATCCACCAGCCGTGACAGTGAGTGCACCATCATCGTTTGTTGGAGTTGCGACTTGAGGCTGAAGTTGAACTTCAGGCTTTTTGCGAAGGATTTCGAAACCGAATAGATTTATTGCCATTGTATCTCCATTATATAAAAAGGGGGAGCGGAAACTCCCCCCTCAGACCAATCATTAACCGAGTAGTCCACCAAGGGCACCACCAAAACCTGGCACGGTTCGGTCATTTGCTTCCCAGTACTGATATTGGAATGTTACTGAGAATTCTTCGATAGCATCATTTGAACCCCAATCGAGGTCAATTGCAGCGATATCGACAGGGAACATACCGACGAACCTGTACTTCTTGATTGGCGATCCGCCAGCCTTTGAGTACTGGAACACTTCAGCATCAACAGCATATTGCTGTGTTGTAAGTGCAGCGCGTAGGTTTGTTACGTTGTCATTGATTCCGCGAACCCATGATTCCATCGCATTGCGAATAATAAAGTCTTCATCGTTAATAATTGTCACTGTCCAGTCAGCAAACGTGCGATTGCCAGCAACTTTAACTTCACGACCGAAGTAGTTTACTGGAACGCTACCGAGTGTTGAGCCAGGAAGCTGTGCGGTTTTAACCAGAAATGTTGACTTTAATTGCGCTGATGATCGACCCGCAACGTATGAAGGGTAGTTTAGTCGCACTTCAAACAGATTAGGGCGAGCACCATCACCACTCAACTGAGTACGAAATTGATTTACATTAAATGGCATTGTTTTCTCCTGAGCCTATACTCTATTTATTAGAAGCGACCAACGATTTCATCGAAGGCAACACCAGTACGGACAGCCACAAAGTTCAACTGGATAAAGTTGATTGACTTGGCTGGCTTGATGTAGATATCGCCAACAAATTCGTTACGATCGATAACTTCTGAACTATTGTTTGTTTCATCGCAAACAACGCGGAAGTCATAGATGCCACGACGACCTTGTACCAAACGTAGGAATGGCTCAACAAGATTTACAAACTGAGCGCGAGTAAATTCATCGTTGAACTCGAATAGGCTTGCGCGTGCAGCACGAGCAATTGCTTTTTCAAGAACGATAAAGAGACGACGAACATTAATGCGATCAAATGCACTTGGCTTACTTTGTAGCGTCTTATCGCCAAAGAGAACAGTTCCTTCTCCTGGGAACGATACAATTGGATTTACGCCATTCTTATAAAGAGTGTCGCGTTGTGCTTGATTTGGATTAAATGCAAGTTTAACCACACTCTTCAGTTGACCGCGATTGAATCCAGCTGGTGAGAACCATGGATCGCGATCAGCATCTGTACGAGCACATAGACCAGCAACGTCACCGTTACATGGAATCCAACGGTAGGTATCGTTGTACTTGTCGTACTGATATTTCCAGTTGCTATCCATTACAGCGAATGATGTTGAGGTTAGATTATTACGGAAGTTGACGATTGCTGTTACTGGGTCAGCTGCTTGGCAGTTTGCAAGAGCAGGTGACACGAACGCAACGCAGTCTCTACGACCAACTGCTAGTGACACAACATTTGCTGCAAGAGTTTCATCTGCTGAACCAGTCATTACGAGACTGATGTCGACATTATCTGTTGAAGCAAATTGAGCATATGCAGTTTGCACGTTACCAGTTGTTGGAGCAGCATCAGTACCACGAATGAAGCTGACACCGTTTAGATTTTCACCTGCAAATGCATGAGTTGCATTTGCCGCAACACCCCATGTTGAGTTGTTTGGACCCATTACATAGAGGTAGCGTGAATTGACATATAGAACATCGCGGTAGTAGAGTGATTCACCGCTTTCACCCTTGGCATTTGTTGCCTTGGAAACGTTTGCAAATCTTTCAATGACCGTGTTTGGTGTTCCTGAAATCAAACCATCTTCGTCGATGACAGCAATATGCATTTCATCGTTTGCAAGAGAATAATGATTTGCGCTAACCCAAGTTGAAGTTCCTGGAGCAGCATCGAAGTATGGAGCATATGTCCAAGTCGTAAAAGCAGAAGTATTTGTATTAGCACATACTGCAACTTTTAGCGAGTTACCAAGAGCACCTGGATAACGTGCGGCAAACAAAATATTTGAGTTTGCTGCAGTAAAGAATGTTTGGAAGTAGTGATCTTCGCTCTTTACCTTTACGTTTGAAGCAAAAGAACCTGATGCAACGTTTAGTGCAAGAGCAGTGTTTAACGTTGCAGCGTCTGCACGTGAAACGAACAAGCTGTTGCTGTATGCAAGGAAGTTTGCGGCAGTAAAGAAGTTAAGTGCAGTCGTTGAATCTGGTTGACCATATAATTCAACGAGTTGATCTTCTGAAGAAACTTGTCTTAGAAGGTCGATTGGACCCCACTGAAACGCGCCAGCGATCGCGCCAGTGGATGTAGAAATTGCTGGGACAACTGTAGTTGCATCAATTTCTGATACATTCACGCCTGGAGATACTTGAAAAGCCATGTTTTTGCTCCTGTCTTGGAGATAAAGAAACTTACGAGTTATTTAGTATTTTGGGTTTTTTAACGGTCAACAACATCCCAAAGTGCGCCATCTAACACAAATCTTCGGTCTGGATCATCAACATCGATATGTCCAGCAAGAAAAGTTGGGAGCGATTCCTCTTCAATCTGTTTTAATTGTTCTTCGTGTAGTTTTTGTTTAATGTTTGTGTTCGTCATATCAGCAAAGAACTGCTGATTCGTCATCCAAGAGAACAGGACGAGACACATAACAAGGTCATCATGACTCCCTTCCTCTGCTTCAAAACTTCCACCCTTTGCAATAAAGGTCGAAAGTTCGGCGATCATATCAAAATCTTGAATAAGAATTTTTTGTCCTTCGATTAAATTCTTAAGAATAGAGCAGCCGAGCCTCTTAACAGACTTCGTGGTTCGAATTCCTCGCTGAGATTTATTACCGTATCCCCAAGTAAGAGCAATCTTTCCTTTTAGATCTACTGTAGAAAGAATATTTTCGTATTCATAATCTTCAAATAGAGAATCAGTAATTTGTTGTCCATTGTCGTTTATCTCAACAAGAACCTGTGCTTGATTGTAGTAGTCTGCAATCTGTTTAATGACCGAAGGATACACTAATGGACTGATATTATTATCTTTATATGTCGCGACGAGTCTATATGGAATCTGAGTAATATCAATCGCAATACATGCAGAATAATCTAATCCTCGCCCTCGAGAAGTGTCGACAATTACGGTATAAGAATGCCCTACAATCGGTGCTTCATATAATTTAATTCCTGTTTCTGATACATGCTGCGGTTTAACAAATGCAAGAGATTTAAGAGCAGCTGCTGATAATAAAGTTCCCGCCGAGCCCATGAACTCGCATTCCATTTCTTGAAGAAATTTTTCTTCTCCGAGAATTTTTCTTTGATCATCAGCCCACGCTTGATCACGACCTGGAACTTGACGCCAGTTGGCTTCAATATGTTTAAAGCCATTCTGACCTTCGACTGCCTCTGTCCACATACGATAATAGTGATTCATACCACATGGTGTAGAAGAAATTAAAATCTTAGACTGTGTACCAGAAGAGATCGTAGGATAAACAGAGGTGAAGAATTCTTCTGCAATGTTGCTTGGAACGAAAGCAAACTCATCCAAATATAGTAGCGAAATAGAATAACCACGAATTGCAGAAGATGCAGTAGAGGTTGCCATCACACGGCAGTTATTTTCTAATTCAATATCGCCTTTGTTCCAAACCTTCACACCCTGCTGAAGCCATAATGGCAAAGATTCATATGCAATTTTAATGCGATTGAGAATTTCACGAGCCGTTGGTGCTTTGTTTGCAAGAATCGCGACAAACTTATCTTCGTTGAATAGAATATACCAGAGGATATATCCAACGACCATCGTGGTCTTACCCACCTGACGACCAGCCTTTACAATCACACGACGATTGTCATTGATATCTGTAACTGCTTGCCGCTGAAATGGATAGAGTTTAATTTGCACAAAACCTTTGTCAAGAGTAATAATCTTAACATAGTTTTCAATAAAATACAATGGATCTTGAGAACACTTGATAAACTCACGGACTTGATCTTCCGTAAGTTGCAATTGTGTGTTGATCCGCTTCAGGCGTGGATTAGCCAAATAATGTTTGATTCTAGTCGACAGATTCATTTTTGAGTTTCTTCAACAGCTCTGCAGTCGAACCAACGAATACAGCCTTGTCAATCGCAATATTAGTAGGTGCTGTTTCTTTCGGTTTTAAATCTTGCTGTTGTTTTTGCAAGATCATAAGTTTCTCTGTCACATCAGAGAGATTCTTAATCATGTTTGCGGCAACTTCGTACGCTCTTGGATGCTGCGATTCTTTCGCAACTTCGAGAATACCATCGAGTGCTTCGTTACCCTTTTCAATTAGATTGTAATAGTTTGAACGAGAATAATCTGCGTCTGGATTATCCTCATTAGATTGATGTATTGTAATTGGCTTCTCCTCTTGAACTACAGGAATATAATCTGTGTTCAGTATCTCAGCCAAATTTTTATCAGTATCACTCATGTTATATCAGGGAAATCCTGTATGACCTCATCAAACCCAAATGCAGTATTTGAATTTGCTGTATTTGGAGTTGGCTGAATAACCAACTTCGATAATTGCAACTCGTTTATTGCAAAGGTTGCAACATTGTAAGAAGCATTTGAAACTGCACCAGTCATATACTTGCCTGGTTTGAGAACACCGCTCACATCATAAACCACAAGAGAATTTGCAGTTGGATTCCATGAACTTACAAAGGCAGTTGTATTAGCAGAACTTAATTCGCGACCCTCATATACGAGCTCGCCAGTCTGGAATGTCCCCAATCCACCAGTATTGGCAAAGTAAATTACTCTTTCGTTTCCAGTAGTTAGTGCATTATTAAATGTATTTGCAGTAACCTTGCGAATAATTTCGCGAGATACGATTGGTCCATACATATAACCCTTTGCAACAAAAACCAGCGACCAAGTTATGAGGCGAGTTGGATCTGCCCCAGTGCCTTCATCCTGTACAGTTTGATTGACGCTCTGTAGAATAAATGGAATATCTGTTCTTTGATCTGCTAATCCGATAAAATCAATCGTCATCGTATAGTCTGGATTAAAGTATGGCAAAATTTGTTCTACAATTTGAGTGCCGTCTTCAACATTTCTCACATATATGTCCAAAGTAAATTCAAAATCATATGGAGTTGTTCTCAATGCCTTTACAGTTGTTGATGATTCAGCTGAGTAACTCTCTGAGAATAGGTTTCTTTTTCTGAGTGGATCATATGTAACATTAGTTAATTCAAAACTCATTCTTGGAAGAGTCAATTGAACTTGTTTTGCGAGGTTTGGATCTTGCGTAATACGCTGATAGAATTTTTCTTTTTGCGAATACTGTAGTGGAACAATAATTCGTTCAATCTCAATCGTTCCTGCTTTATTATATCGAACAAGACGGATATCGTTGAACAGTGTGCCAAAAGCCACAACCATCTTACGAATAATTCTATGGTAAAAATGCGAACTAGAAAACATTATGGCTCACCGAATGGATTGGCTTCACTGAAATCAAGAATATTGTCAGCCTCAGTTTCAATACGGAAATTATCTTGCATACTTTCTTCGTTTGCATCTTTTATCATATCTGGCGCAGTTGCGAGAGTATACTGCGTATTGCTTGAGTTTCCTTTAATTAAAGTGTTTGCTGCAAATGCACCGCGAATATTTCTCAATTCAAGAGTTAGAGTTGGCTTATCCCATTTTGCTACAACGCCGCGAGCAGTTGATGCTGCAAGAGATGCGCCTTGATATACCCACTCAAGAGAAGTATATGCACCTGATCCACCTGATGACATTACATAACTTGTTGTGATGGCTTGCGTATCAGCAATGGTATCAATTTCACTCATTCCAGTATTCAGATATTCGCCATTATACTTGAATGTCTCGAGCGATAGTCCATACATATATGGCAAGAGTTTACCTGCTTGGAAAAAGTTTTTTTCTTCTTCAACAAAACGAATTTCCATTAATTTTTGTTGCACAGTGAGAAAAATTAAATCACCTTCTTTTGGAACATTTCTTTCAAATTTAACATATCGATCAAATGTTCTGCGCGCAACAGCAACCTTTGCGTCTTTCTGTATCTGTAAACCAAACTTAGAAAAGAATTCTTGATTTCCTTCAAAGTCATTAAAGGTTTCAAGATACATCTCAATTTTAAATGCTCGAGTAAATGATTTGACTGGGTCATCGCCGAAGAGTTCATCAATTGATGACTGCGAATCTCGAGGAATATAATAGACATCTATTCCATGATTTTTGATTGATTCAATGATCAAATCTTCCAAAAGGTGCTGTTCAGTAGTCGCCTTTTGATTATTAAAATATACGCTAGTTGCCATTTTATCCCACTAACATTTGAGGTGGTTCTTCGTATACATCTCTTAAATCGATTTCTAATTTTTCGATCGCGACTGATGCCTCGTCGTAGATCGTTTGACCGTTAATTACTAAACCGCCAGGAAGAGTGTAGTTTCCATATTTCTTTAAGTTTGTACCCCACTGTTGTTTAAACAACTCGGTGGTGTATTTCTTTAGCCAAAAGTCATCAAAGGCTTTACTGTAAGTTTCTGGATCGACAATACGATTTGCTTCGAAGCACATATAGTTCCCAGCAATAAACTTACCACCCCAGTCTGTTTGCACATGGACTCGATTGGTTTTTTTATTATAGTTGTATGGATTTTCACCAGTAATAATCATATCCAGCATCGATAAATGCTCGCGCGCAATCACATAATAGGTATATGAAGACGCTGTGAGATTATAAAAATCGTTCAATCTCAACTGATAGTTGATATCGAACATATTAAACCCAGCAGAGGAGGTCGAAGACTGCGAGGCACCTGTGTATGGGAAAACTCTTGACACACCGATAATTGAATCAGAGAGTTGAACGTATCTATTCAGAATATCTGCACTCGTGAGTTTATGCGCAAGATAAGTTCGTTCGGTACCATCGAAATGAAACTCTCTAAATTTTTGTAATGCTTCATCGACACGATCGTCGAGCTGTTCGTCGTCGACATTGATATCAATTACTGGAAACCCAAGTTTGCGGAGGCAGTAATCCTTGAGTTCTTGACGAGTGCTTGGTTTTGCCATTGAGATAGAACCTCTCTAATTATTGTATATTTAGTTCTCTATTAACTTGCCATCTCGAGAAGAATAGACCAAGTTGGGGTCCATATGAGCAAACTGTTCCCAGTTCGGCTCACCTTCAAGTATTCGTTTTCCTGTCGACTCTTCGCCGATGTGTTCTATTAGATTTTCACCATTACGACCTTTTAATTGCGCTGAGAACATCTGATGAAAGAAATCTAAGAAAACCATAATCATTCCTTCGTTAATATTGAATCCCCAATACTCTCGGAAAGGATAATCTACGATCGATTTTTTATACAAACTAAAGATAATCGGAAATGTTTTTGTATTTTTACTATAATAAAAGTCGCCGAATGGAATATCACCCTCTTCAATTTTACATGGCTCTTCGTGGAAGTACCATGGTTGGCGTTGAAGAACCACAGACGCCATCTTCTGATTAGATTCTAGAACTGCAATCATGTCATCAATATGAATCGATCGTGTTAAAACAACATCATCTTCTTGATGCAAGACATAATCATAATCTTGTGTCTTTAGCCATTCAAAGAAGCCAGACCATGTAACCGACAACCCTTTGTTTATCGTATTCAGCCACAATAAGGTTTTGTGTGTTTTTGCGAACAACTGAAAGATAGAATCGTTTCTTGTTCTAGGATAATCGTCGACGATTAATCTAGTGACATCATGATCCCCATAGTTGATTTTCTCGAGAGAGTCGAGTGTTTTCGTCAGATATTGCAGACGATTACATGAGAAAATTACATGAAGAATCTTCATTTAGTATTCTGTATTAAAAAAGAAGGTTTGAAATAATCTTCCGTTTTCGAGATTGTTTCCGAAATAATCCACTGAGGCGTGATAAAGATTCCCTCGATACAATACGATACGATTATATTTGTTCGCAACGTAATCTACCATTTCCCATTTTGTATAATCATATCCATCTAGATGCGGTTGGCTGTTATCTTTTCTTTCGTACTCTTGATTTTCTTTCCATCGATATAACGCTGTCCCCGCAGATAGCGGAGCGCCAGGAGTTAGATAACACACAGCAGCCCATGTATTGTGACTGTCGGCATGAATCCATGTGCGATCTTGCGCAGTGCAGATTTGAAACGCCCCAGTATATCCAGACTCTTCAAACCAATGTGTAATCTTACCACCCGCATTTTGCACGATATATTGAATCGATGATTTAAGGTCATCAGGAAGATATGGCTTTGTACGAAGTCCAGGATAATTACCCGAAACCTCAAATTTAAGAGAAAGAGCAAATGCTCGTAATTGATCTGGATTACTATAAAAATCATCAACAACAATAAGTTTAGTTTTCATAAGATCACCTAGTAATACATAAATCTTGCTGACGTTCCATCCCAACCACAAACTCTCCAATCTGTTTCAATAACATCTTTTTCAAATGGGCGAGTGAGATAGTAGGAGAGAGTTTCAATATCATAATGCGACATCGGCTTTTTATTTAGAAGGTGTATCGCTGCCTCATTTATATCAATCATTCGTTCTAATTGCGAAGAACCAAATGCATACAAAACAGTGCAGTATTGATGGATTCGATTATTCTTTTGTTCTGCTCGCCTGTCAATGAATGAATAATTCCAAGAGTCATTCCATTCAAAGTTTAGCGGTCGTTTAAAAAAAATCTTGTGCAAATTTTGCACATTAAAAAGAGAATCATCCATCTCAAAATAGAAATATCGACCGCATGTTTTGATAACATAATCGTATTCTTTAATTTCTTTTTTAAACTTCTTATAAAACGTATTCAATAAAAAAGATTCACACAAACTTTTATTTGGATGCGTGTTTACAATTTCAAACGCTGACGCATCGAGTTCTTTAAGTGGAATAAATTCTGTATCTCTGAAAAATCTAAATGTATCTTGGTACTCTGCATAATCTTCTGAAGAATCGACAACAACAATCTTGGCTCTAGGAAATGCTGCTCTGATTGAGTTAACAGTAAAAATTGTCTGACGAAATCTTTCTTCATTTGAGAAAACAGTACGCACTTTACTGTATGTCAGTGGTGCGTTTCTTGTTTGTATTGATGATCCAACAATAAAAAGTTTATTCATAAAAACTATTCTTTATGATCTTATCAAGATAAACTTTATGTTTGTGATGTATTTCCTCATCAGAGAAATTTAATCCCCATTCTCTACAATCAAAAGGTGAAATTTTATCAATTGATTCTATGGCGTTTAATAGAGATTTAAAATCTCGTACACGATATCCTGTCTCACCTTCTAATACAATCTCAGGAAATGCACCCCAGTCTGTTGTAATGACTGGAGTGCCAGAAAGATTTGCTTCAATAATCATATTGCCAAATGGCTCAACGTAATACGTTAATCCAAGCAATCCTTTGGCATTTTTCATCAACTGTTTTCGTTGTTCAGCATTTGCAACACCAAACATCTCAACATGATCTGGAACTTTTTTATATCCTAATGGCTGTAACGATCCAGGTCCAGCAATAATAAGTTTCTTTCGCGTTTTTTCTGTGGCTTGAATGGCTAGATGCACACCCTTTTCTTCACACACTCTCCCAAAATATAAGAAATAATCTTCTTTCTTTTCGTTATATTCAAACTCACCAATCGTAAATGGATTCCCGATTACTTCGTCATACCAAGAAGGATTCATAAGCATTCCGCGCTCACCGTAGAACATATGCATATTTGCATACGAAGTAAACACGCGATATGGAGCAAAAATGCCATTTGCGCGATAACCAATTGAAGGCTCAACAGGTTTGCAGGTTGGATTCATTTCGCAAGCCAATTGATTATCTACACCAAAAAAACAGACAATCAAATCGCCATCACTTGCGCGTTTGCGAATTTCTGCGCCAGCAATTTCATTAAATCGGTTGATTTCTTTTGGTGCGGTGTGAATGTCAATATGCTCGCAATCGACCTGTGCGCCTGGAATTCCATAATGAATCATATGGAAGTGTGGCGATAAATGTTTGATGTATTTGTATGCATGAACCGCAAATGGGTCCACACGATTCATCAATCCTGTTGGATTGCGAGGATTTACCAAAACATGGATCTTCATAACAAACTCATCAAAAATAATTTAAATTACTTGGCATCCTTCATTGTCAAGGTGCCCCAATATGTTGTACCACCATCATAAGTGATAAAAGTCCACAAGTCACGAGCATTTGCTGCTGTTGTTGCAGGAGGCGCAGAACCACCAGCCCAATATACTGTATTCGCAAATGTTGGTGATCTTCCACCAGTACCATCTTGCATAATCAATAATGAGAATTGCTGAGCAGTTCCAGAAGATGGAGCATTAATAAAAGTAAATTGTGCGCTTGCAGTCATTACGCGACGGAAATAATTTGAGATTGACAAATCGCAAGTATTAGCACCATTTACATTCGTATTTGCTTCAAGGAAATCTTTATATGCTTTTAACGTTATTGACGTTGTGCCAGTACTAATATTATTTGCAGCAGCGTAAGCATTATTGGCTTGTCCATAAGCAGTATTCGCTTGATCACGAGCACTGTTGGCTTGAGCATAGGCATTAACAGCATTCGAGTTTGTATTAGTGATATTAGTATTAACTGTACCGAATGTCGTATTAACAGTACCAAAGGTTGCGTTAATTGTACCGAGATGGGCATTAATAGTTGGAATACCAAGTGCAGTACTGTTAGCAGTAAAGTCAACATTGGCTCTGCCAGTTGTTGAGTTAGCAGTTACAGAAACATTAACAGTTGCAGAATTATTAAAGTTTACATTTGCCTTTGTAATAACAACTGCGTCATTTGCATACACAGCAACTGTATTCGCTGCAGCATTAGCCAAACCAGAGGCATAGGTATTTGCGCCAGAAATGTTTGTATTCAGAGTTCCAAATGTAGTATTTGTTGTTCCGAATGTGGTATTAATCGTTGCGAAGGTTGTATTCGCATCAGAGCGTGCATTATTTGCTTGAGCATATGCTAGATTTGCCTGACCATATGCTGAGTTCGCTTGAGCGTAACCAGCATTGGCTTGCGTATAAGCATCATTAGCAGTGTTGCGAGCGGTATTTGCTTGAGCATATGCTAAATTTGCCTGACCATATGCTGAGTTCGCTTGAGCATATGCATCTTTTGCTACGACATTTGCTTGATTTGCATTGATCAGAGCAATATTTGCCTGACCATATGCTGAGTTCGCTTGAGCATATCCTAGATTTGCAGAAGCATATGCATCAAGAGCAGTATCGAAGGCATAGAAAGTTCCTTCGCCATCTGCCCATTTCCATTGATCAGCTGCTTCGTCCCACTTCAGAACAGCATTAGTAGATGATCCACGATTGATAGTAATAAATGCATCAAGTGCAGGAGCACCAGCCACATTTGAATTAAGGATAATCTCATTATCTTCAACGGAAAGAGTGTCAACATTTAGAGTAGTATAACTACCAAGGACTTCAAGATTACCTTGAACAACAAGGCTACCAGTAATCGTGCCGCCAGAAACACTAAGTTTTAGATTTGCTTCACCATATGCACTATTAGCAGTATTGCGAGCAGTATTGGCTTGTCCATATGCGCCATTTGCCTGAGCATATGCACCGTTGGCTTGACCATACGCACCATTGGCAGTATCGCGAGCAGTATTGGCTTGATCCCGAGCTGCATTGGCTTGATTATATGATGCCACAACAACTTCGTTTGAGCCTGCATTATTTGCTGCACTATATGCACTCTTAGCAATTGAGTCTGCAGTATTTGCAGCACCGTATGCATTTTGCGCTGTTGTTTGAGCAGTATTTGCGGCTGCATAAGCATCATTGGCAGTAGTGCGTGCTGTGTTTGCTTGACCTCGAGCAGAATTGGCTTGATCAGTAACATTCAATCCAGCAGTTGTAATAAATGTCATAGAATTTAAAGTGTTCGCGTTCAACGTCGTGACAGTCGCACCAACGTCGATTATCACGTTACCGTAAATTCTAGAACCGTCTTTTAATTTTGCCATTTTTCGTTCTCGAGAAATCTTTTATATTTATTAGACTCTGAAGTATCCTCTAGTGCCATTTAAGTAGAGTTCAAAGTATAATCGTCAAAATAATTTGCGACTTGCATTAATCCATTTGCATGAATTCTGCGCGCAAGACCATCAGCGATTGGACTAATTGTCACCTCATCAAATTCTGCAGCAAAGAATGCTGTATCATTTGCTGACACAGCAGAACCAGTCACCTCATCCAGTTCACCCTTTATAAGAAGAATGCCTGTGTTATCAAGTCTTTCTGTAATTGCCATATTATAAGAACACTGTATCTAATGTTGCAGTTGATGTGTTGTAGTAAACAATTACCTTCACAGCTCCAGTTGTATTTGCATATGCAATATTATTTGCAGCCACAATCGTATTTGATGTTAACGTGCTCGTTGTTTTTGCAAATGTTAGATTTGCATTTGCACCAACACTGCCGCCATCATTGAAGATAACTTGCGTATCAGATCCAGCAACTGGTCCAGTTGGTCCTTGAGGACCAGTCACACCTTGTGGTCCTTGTGGACCTTGAGGACCCGCGACACCTTGTGGTCCTTGTGGTCCTTGAGGACCAACATCACCAGTTGATCCAATTGATCCTTGTGGTCCTTGTGGTCCTTGTGGACCTTGTGGTCCTGTATCACCAGTTACACCTTGTGGACCTTGTGGTCCTTGTGGACCAGTGACACCTTGTGGTCCCTGCGGTCCTTGTGGTCCAGTATCACCTTGAGCACCTTGTGGTCCTTGAGGACCCTGCGGTCCAGTGACACCTTGTGGTCCTTGTGGACCTTGCGGTCCAGTATCACCAGTGTTTCCAAGTGGACCTTGCGGACCTTGCGGACCTTGTGGACCTGTTGGACCAACATCTCCAGTCACACCCTGTGGACCTTGTGGACCAGTGTTACCAGTTACACCCTGTGGACCTTGAGGACCTTGAGGACCTTGAGGACCTTGTGGACCAGTATTACCTTGCGGACCTTGTGGACCAGGAACTGTTGAAGCATCACCTTGTGGACCTTGTGGTCCAGTGACACCCTGTGGTCCTTGTGGACCCTGTGGACCTTGAGGACCATCAACACCTTGTGGACCTTGTGGTCCTTGAGGACCAATAACACCTTGTGGACCTTGAGGACCAGCATCACCAGTCGCGCCAGTAATACCTTGAGAACCTTGCGGTCCTTGAGGACCTTGCGGACCTTGTGGACCAGTTGGACCAGCGACGCCCTGTGGTCCTTGAGGACCTTGCGGACCAAAGTTACCTTGAGCACCTTGCGGTCCTTGTGGACCTGGAATTGTTGATGAATCGCCTTGTGGTCCAGTTGGTCCAATATCACCTTGTGGACCTTGTGGACCAGCAACACCCTGCGGTCCTTGTGGACCCTGTGGACCTTGAGGACCATCAACACCCTGCGGTCCTTGTGGACCTTGTGGACCAGTGTTACCAGTCGCACCTTGCGGTCCTTGTGGTCCTTGTGGTCCAGTGACACCCTGTGGTCCTTGTGGACCTTGTGGACCTGCTGGACCAACATCACTAATTTCAATCGTTCCACCCATTGATGAATGGAATTGACAAACATAATACAACGTGTTTGGAGCATTATAAGGAACAGCAAAAGTTATATTACCAGAAGCTGTTCCGCCATTTGTTACGCCACTGCTATAAACATTTCCAGAACTATATGCCCCCGAAACTGTTTGAATCCAGAATGGATGACCAGCGGCGTTTACATTTAAGATATAAGTAAATCCACGCAATAATCTAAGTGTTGGGTTACTGGACCCATCGATGGTATATGCGCTCGCACCACTGTTTGTAATAGTATATGTTCGAGCACCTGTTGTTCCTTGTGGACCTTGCGGTCCTGTGTTGCCAGTGACACCTTGAGGACCTTGTGGTCCTTGTGGACCTTGTGGACCAGTGTCACCTGTTGCACCCTGTGGTCCTTGTGGTCCAGTGACACCCTGTGGTCCTTGTGGACCTTGTGGTCCAGTGACACCCTGTGGTCCTTGTGGACCTTGCGGTCCTTGTGGACCAGTGTTACCAGTCGCACCTTGAGGACCTTGTGGACCAACGATTGCTCCAGCATCTACCCACGAAGCTGTTCCTGTACTGTAAACATATAAGTGACCATTTGCTGTTACAATATATGCATCACCATCAGAACCACTACCAGGAAGATTACCAACTGTTGCAACAGTTCCTAAGATTGTAATGCCAGAACCCTGCACGCCAGTAGGACCTGATGGACCCTGTGGACCAGTGTTACCTGTTGCACCTTGAGGACCTTGTGGACCAGTGGAACCTTGAGGACCCTGTGGACCTTGTGGTCCAGTGACACCCTGTGGTCCTTGAGGACCATTAACACCTTGAGGACCTTGTGGACCATCAACACCTTGAGGACCTTGTGGACCTTGTGGTCCAGTGACACCCTGTGGTCCTTGTGGACCTTGAGGACCTTGTGGTCCAGTGACACCCTGTGGTCCTTGTGGACCAGTGTTACCAGTCGCACCCTGTGGACCTTGAGGACCTTGAGGACCTTGAGGACCTTGTGGACCTTGCGGACCTTGTGGACCAGTGACACCTTGTGGTCCTTGTGGACCTTGTGGACCTTGTGGACCAGCAACACCCTGTGGTCCTTGCGGACCTTGAGGACCATCAACACCCTGTGGTCCTTGTGCACCAAGAAATCCTTGAGCACCCTGCGGTCCTTGTGGACCCTGTGGTCCTTGTGGACCTTGTGGTCCAGTGACACCTTGAGGACCAGATGGACCTTGTGGACCAACGATTGGACCAGCATCAACCCAAGATGCAGATCCACTATTGTAAACGTACAAATGACCATCAAAGAGAACGATATATGCGTCACCGTCAGATGCGCCACCTGGAAGATTTGCAAAAGTTGCTACAGTTCCTAAGATTGTAATACCAGATCCAGCTGGACCCTGTGGTCCTTGAGGTCCTGTTGGACCAGTAGAACCTGCTGATCCTTGTGGTCCTTGTGGACCAGTATCACCAGTGACACCTTGTGGACCCTGTGGACCGAAATCACCTTGAGGACCTTCTGGACCTTGTGGTCCTTGAGGACCTTGTGGTCCAACATTTCCTAATGGTCCGATATCACCCTGCGGTCCTTGAGGACCCTGTGGACCCTGCGGACCTTGTGGACCTTGCGGACCAGTGTTACCAGTATTTCCAAGTGGACCCTGTGGACCTTGTGCACCTGTTGAACCTTGTGGACCTTGTGGACCTTGTGGTCCCTGTGGTCCTTGTGGTCCCTGTGCGCCTGTTGAACCTTGAGGACCCTGTGGACCTTGAGGACCCTGTGGACCTTGTGGTCCCTGTGGACCAGCAACACCTTGCGGACCCTGCGGTCCCTGTGGACCACCTGATGGTCCTGTTGGTCCAGTATCACCTTGAGGACCTTGAGGACCTTGAGGACCAGTGCTACCTGTTAAACCCTGCGCACCACGACCTGTTGAAACGCGAACTTGAGTCATTTCGTTACCTGCGGTAGAACTGTTATAATGCCTTCAACGAGGCGTGTTGTAATATTGGAACTGTCGATTTGTTTAACATCAAACAAGTATCGACCAGCCTTAATATTAGATGTGGTCGCAGAATTTAGACTTAGAGTGATATTTCCGTTAGAAGTATTGGCTACGGTAACGGTGAGATTTGCAGTAACAGAGGAAGAATAAAAAGACTTGCGCATAGAAGATGTGAATGAATAGTTAGCAATGTTTAAAGCACTGCCATCATCCTTAATCAAGTCTAGATCAACGGTGAGATCTGTACCCTGGTCCAGATCTAATTCTATAAACTGCGCCATTTATGAAATCCTATTAATATTGCTCTATTTATAAAATAGGGTATTCACAGAGCCAAAGATGTCTCTTAATTTACTTCGATAGCAACAACTGTAACTGGAGTAGAATTAGCAGCCACGGTGTATGTCGCAGTGTTTCCTGGGAGGTGACTAAAAATATATCCATTAGTTGAATTTGGAGAGCGTTTTTCCTCTCCATTCACCAGAAAATTCTCTCCTCGAACATACAAGAACATTTTTTTATTCGTAGTATGAGACACTTCATTATTTACTATTCTCGCTGCCTGGAACGTACATTGAGAAGTAGTTACATTTTCTGTAGTGATTCTTAAAAACGATCCATTACTAACTAGAACTTTTACAGACTTTGAATAATCCCAAGGATCAATATATGATGACCATGTATTCGTATACAAATTATTTGCAACATATATGCTATTATCTTCATAGATACAATCAACAGTCCCGTCGACAATCAAGCAATATGATGTTGAATTTGATGGAAAATACTGAAACTGTGATTGAA
>Ga0172373_10003816_pt1 | contig 21643 bp, 20 predicted proteins | sample Lak10m_2_FD_114546 | JGI IMG/M metagenome (GOLD analysis project Ga0172373, IMG submission 114546) | Freshwater microbial communities from Kabuno Bay, South-Kivu, Congo - kab_092012_10m | ecosystem: Environmental > Aquatic > Freshwater > Lake | place: Democratic Republic of the Congo...
TATCCCTGGCGATTCTTGCGGCAATTCTGCGCATGAATCCTTTCAACCGACTTCATTCGGCGACGGGGCTATCGTTTGGCACACCTGCCGGGTGCGTCAGATAAATTTTGCAGGGCCGACTACTGACGGCGGTGGTCGAGGCCGACAAGGGCGACGCGGTCTTCGAACTGATCTATTTCACCGCCGGCCTCGATGCACCGCACGCCGGCATGGTGATGATGGGGCATGCCTTCCGTGCCGCCGGGCTGGAGGCACCGGTAGCGCCGGAGGACGTCCAGTAACTTACAGGCGGGGGCTGGCGGTCAGCGAACAACCGTGACCGGGCAGGTGGCGTGGCGGATCACGTCCGCCGTCACCGAACCGGTCAGGGCACTGGCCAGGGCGCTGGCGCCGTGGGTGCCCATCACGATCGCATCGCAGCCCAGCGCCTCTGACCGCTGGACGATGGTCTCGCCTACCGGGCCTATGGCGACTTCCGGCTCATAGGCGACCCCGGCGGCGTTCAGCAAGGCCCGCGCCGGTGCCATGGCATCGCCGCCACGGGACTCCTGCATGGCCTCGACTTCACGCGCCGGCATGTGGCTCAGCACCTGGTGCGAGTCAATCGGTGCCTGGACGTTGAGCAGGTGGAGGGTGTAGGTCGAGCAGCCCTGCGCCAGCTTGATCACATGGCGCGCCACGCGCTCGGAATGCTCGGAACCATCGACGGCAATCAGGATTTTCATGGCGGGACCTTCAAATTCGAAGCCGCGAGTTTATCCGATTCCACCCCCCCGCATAGGGGGCGCGTCATGACAAAGGAAGGGAGCGGCGCCGCGCCGGCCGCTGGTAGAATGCGCCCAGAAAAAAAACCTATGGAGAGGTCGATGTCCCACTGTTTCTTGGCAGGTCTGGCTGCGGCCGGCCGACTCTTTTTGCCGGTCTGGCTCCTGCTCGGGACATCCCTGGCTGCGGCGGCAACCGGCGCGACACCACCATCCCCGGCCATAGCGGGCATCCCCGTCGATTTCATCCTGTTCGGCGCGACGCTGCTTGGCGTTGCCATGTTCCATCACTATGTACTGCCGGTTGCACTCACCGGCCTGGCGACGATTTCCATCTACAAGATCGTGTTTACCGGGTTCAAGACCGGTGAAGGCCTGGTCGGCTTTGGCGCCCACCTGTCGCACGAATGGGTGCTGCTGGCGAACCTGCTCGGTCTGCTGGTGGGTTTTGCCCTGCTGGCCCGCCATTTCGAGGACAGCGGCGTGCCCGAGGTGTTGCCCAAACTGCTGCCCGAGGGCTGGCTGGGGCCCTTCATGCTGCTGGTGATCATCTTTGTCCTCTCGGGCTTTCTCGACAACATCGCGGCGGCGCTGATCGGCGCCACGGTGGCGGCCAGCGTGTTCAAGCGCAAGGTGCATATCGGTTATCTGGCGGCGATTGTCGCCACCTCGAACGCCGGCGGTGCCGGCTCCGTGGTCGGCGATACCACCACGACCATGATGTGGCTGGACGGCGTCAGCCCGCTCGACGTGGTCGAGGCCTATATCCCGGCGGCCGTGGCCACAGTTGTCTTCGGCATTCCGGCAGCGCTGTTGCAGCACAAGTACATGGCGATCAGCCGGGATTTCCATGCCACCCACCACATCGACTGGGCGCGCGTCGGCATTGTTGCCTTCATCCTCCTCGCCGCGGTTGTCACCAACGTTACGGTGAACCTGAAATTTGCGGCCAATGCCGAGCACTTCCCTTTCCTTGGCGTCGCCATCTGGGGAGCGCTGCTGCTGGCGATTCCGGTGCGCAAGCCGGAATGGAGCCTCGTCCCCGATGCCGTCAAGGGCTCCGTGTTCCTGCTGTCACTGGTCACCTGCGCCTCGATGATGCCGGTCGAGTCGCTGCCGCCGGCCTCGTGGCCTTCGGCGCTGGCCCTGGGTTTTATCTCGGCGGTGTTCGACAATATCCCGCTGACCGCGCTGGCGCTCAAGCAGGGGGGCTACGACTGGGGCTTTCTCGCCTACGCCGTGGGCTTCGGCGGCTCGATGCTGTGGTTCGGCTCCTCGGCCGGCGTGGCGGTGTCCAACCTGTTTCCTGAGGCCAAATCAGTGGGCAAGTGGCTGCGCCATGGCTGGATGATTCCGGTCGGCTACGTTGTCGGTTTCTTCGTCCTGCTGGCAGTGTTGGGCTGGCATCCGCAGCCGAAGCAACAGCCAGCGACTGCCGCCGCGCAGGCGCAGCAGGCACCGGCTGCCTTGCCGGCGACCGGCGCGCCGGGCGGCAAATAGGCCCGCTCAGCCGCCGGCAGCGCTCCAGCTGACCGGCGCACTGCGTATCGCCTCCACCGCCGGGTGACGGATGCGCCGCTCGTTCGAGATGGCGAAGTAGCGCTCCTTGACATCGGTCAGCCGGCCCAGCGGCTCGGCGCCCAGCTGCACGGCAATCTCTTCGCCAAGCAAGGCGGGCGCCGGAAACAGGCCGAGGCCTGCGCGGCCAAAGGTCGTCAACAATGCGCTGTCCTCGAATTCGCCGACGATGCGCGGCGACAGGTCATGGGACTCCAGCCAGCGTTCGATCTGTGCGCGCAAGGCATTGCCCCGGGTCGGCAGCAGCATCGGCGCATTGCCAAGGCCGGCGGGAAAGCGCGGGCGATATCGCTTCGCCAGCTCCGGCGCGCCGAACAGTGTGATGTCGTAGTCGCCGAGTGGATGGCTGAAGACCTTGAGGCTGCCGCCATGGGGGGCCGGCCGATCGGTGAGCACGACGTCAAGGCGATGCAAGGCCAGGTCGGCCAGAAGGGCGTCGAACTCGCCTTCATGGCACACCAGACGTATCGGTTGCGGCAGGCTGAACACGGCTTCCATCAGGCGAAAGGCGATCAGCTTGGGCAGGGCATCCGAGATGCCGACAGCAAGGCGCAGGGTATTGGCGCCCTGGTCTTCGCGCAGGGCGGCATCCATGCGTTCGCCCAGCTGGAAAATCTGGTCGGCATAGGCCAGCGCCAGGCGCCCTGATTCGGTCGGCACCAGGCGGCGCCCCTGGGGTGCCAGAAGCGATTTGCCGAGAAACCGTTCGAGCTGGGCGATCTGCGCGCTGATGGTCTGCACCGCCACGCCCAGCCGGCGTGCCGCGCGCGTCAGGCTGCCTTCGCGGGCAACCACCCAGAAGTAGCGCAGATGGTGGTAATTGAGCGCGGCGGATTTCATCTTCGTATTTTACGAAGAATATTTAAATATTTCTTCGATTTATCGGGAGGTTGAAATTATCTAGAATCACCCAATCTTGGCCTTGCGCGCGGGTGTATCTTTGCGTGCGGCTCAGGGGTTCCTAATTTTCTGGAGTGAAAAATGAAACGCATCGTTCTGTTCCTCGTCACCAACCTGGCCGTGATGCTGGTGCTGTCGATCGCGGCGAGCATTCTGGGCGTCAATCGCTTTCTGCACGCCAATGGCCTGGACCTTGGCATGCTGCTGGGCTTCGCTGCCATCATGGGCTTTGGCGGCGCCTTCATCTCCCTGCTCATGTCGAAGGCCATGGCGAAGTGGTCGACCGGTGCGCGCGTGATCGACGCACCGTCCAATTCGACCGAGTTCTGGCTGGTGGAAACCGTGCGCAAGCAGGCGGAAAAGGCCGGTCTGGCGATGCCTGAGGTTGCGATCTACGAGGGTGCGCCGAACGCCTTTGCCACCGGGCCGAGCAGGAACAACTCGCTGGTGGCGGTGTCGACGGGCTTGCTGCAGAGCATGAGCCGCGAGGAAGTCGAGGCCGTGCTGGCGCATGAGGTCAGCCACGTCGCGAACGGCGATATGGTGACGCTGACCCTGATCCAGGGCGTGGTCAATACCTTCGTCATTTTCCTGTCGCGCGTCGTCGGTTACCTGGTCGACAGCTTCCTGCGCCGCGGTGACAGCTCGTCGTCGGGGCCAGGCGTCGGCTACATGGTGACGGTGGTGATCTGCGACATCCTTTTCGGCGTGCTGGCCAGCATCATCGTGGCCTGGTTCTCGCGCCAGCGCGAATACCGCGCCGATGCAGGTGCGGCCCAGCTCATGGGCTCGCCGCGGCCGATGATTGCCGCCTTGCAGCGCCTGGGCGGGATGTCGGTCGAGCCCCTGCCCAAGAGCCTGGCCAGTTCCGGCATCGCCGGCGGGGCCGGATTGATGGCGCTGTTCGCCAGCCATCCGAGCATGGAAGAGCGCATCGCCGCCTTGTCGGCGCGTCGGGGGTGATACACCGGCGGGCAGCGAATGCGCCAGGGCTCCCGCGTTTGGCGGGAGCCGTCGGGTGGAGCAAGTCCGGCGTCAGGGCAAGCGCCTTCTGCCTGACCAGCGCGGCAGGGTAGGCCGCGTGAGGGCGCGGCACGGGTTCCCGGAAGGCATGACGCAATGAACCTGCTGCTTGCCGTCGTCACGCCATTCGTCGGCGCCGGGCTGGTGGCGCTGGCGGCGCGGCGCGGTCGGGCACCTGCAGCCTGGAGCGCCGCCGGCATCGTGCTGCTGGCCCTGCTCCTGCTTGCGCCGGCGATGGTGGCTGGCTTCGGCGGCGCCACGACAATCCAGCGCTTGCCCTGGATTCCCTCCGCCGGACTCGACCTGGCTTTCCGCCTTGATGGCTTGGGTCTGCTGTTCGCCATGCTGATCCTGGGCATCGGCCTGCTGGTGATTCTCTACGCCAGCTATTACCTGTCGCCGGAAGACAGCCTTGGCCGGCTCTACGCCTACCTGCTGCTGTTCATGGGCGCGATGCTGGGCGTGGTCCTGTCGGAGAACCTCATCCAGCTGCTGGTGTTCTGGGAACTTACCAGCCTCTCATCCTTCCTGTTGATCGCCTACTGGCGACGGCGCGAGGCGGCGCGGCGCGGCGCGCGGCTGGCCCTGACCATCACCGGTGCCGGTGGCCTGGCACTGCTGGCCGGCCTGCTGCTGCTTGGCGAGATTGTCGGCAGCTACGACCTGACCAAGGTACTTGCCAGTGGCGACATCATTCGCGCCCATCCGCTTTACCTGCCGACACTGGTGCTGATCCTGCTCGGCGCCTTTACCAAGTCGGCGCAGTTTCCCTTCCATTTCTGGCTGCCGCACGCCATGGCGGCACCGACGCCGGTATCGGCCTACTTGCACTCCGCGACCATGGTCAAGGCCGGTGTGTTCCTCCTCGCGCGCCTTTTTCCGGCCCTGTCCGGCACGCCGGAGTGGACCTGGCTGGTCGGCGGCGCCGGTGTGGCGACGCTGCTGGTCGGTGCCGTGATCGCCTTGTTCAAGCACGACCTCAAGGGCCTGCTGGCGTATTCGACGATCAGCCACCTCGGCCTGATCACCGCCCTGTTCGGCATCGGCACGCCGCTCGCGGCGGTGGCAGGCGTGTTTCACATCATCAACCATGCCGTCTTCAAGGCAGGCCTGTTCATGGCGGCCGGCATCATCGACCATGAGTGCGGCACGCGCGACATGCGGCGCATCAATGGCCTGTGGAAATACATGCCGCACACGGCCGTCCTGGCCACCGTGGCCTCGGCGGCAATGGCTGGCGTGCCGCTGCTGAACGGCTTCCTGTCAAAGGAGATGTTCTTCGCCGAAGCCCATGCCGCGGCAAGCGACTGGCGCGTCGGCATCTTCCTGCCGGCGGCCGTCACCTTCGCCGGCGTTTTCGCGGTTGCCTATTCGCTGCGATTCATTCACGACGTCTTCTTCAACGGCGAACCGATCGACCTGCCGAAAACGCCGCACGAACCGCCGCGCTGGATGCGGGTTCCGGTCGAAATCCTGGTCGTCATCTGCCTGCTGGTCGGCATCTTCCCGGCGCAAACCGTGGAACCGCTGCTGGCGGTGGCGACCGCTGCGGTGATCCAGGGCCCCGTGCCGGAGCATGACCTGGCGATCTGGCACGGTCTCAGTCCGGCCCTCTGGATGAGCGTGATCGCGCTGGTCGGCGGCGTCTTCCTGTACGTCGGACGTCGCCCGCTGTACGCGCTGGGCGAACGCCTGAGCGGCAGGCTGGATGCGCGCGCGATATACGAGCACGGACTGAAGGCCGTCATCGACTTCGCCAGGGGCGCGCTGCTGCGCCTCGAAGCCATCGGCCTGCAGCATCAGGCCGCCGTGCTGGTAGCGGCGGCGCTGGTGCTGGGCAGCGCCGGCATGTCCGGTTCCATGGCGCCGCTGACCGGCGCGCGCCCGATGCTGCCGATCGACGGCGTCAGCCTGCTGGCGGCGCTGATGCTGATCGGCGCGACCCTGGCCGTCACCGTGCTGCATCGCCGGCGGCTGACGGCCCTGGTCATCGTCGGCGCGGTTGGCCTCATGGTCGCGCTGGTCTTCGTCAAGTTCTCCGCGCCCGACCTTGCCCTGACGCAACTCTCGGTCGAGGCCGTCACCATCGTTCTGCTGCTGCTGGCGCTCTACTTCCTTCCCGCGGAAACGCCGCTGGAATCCTCGAAAAGTCGGCGCTGGCGGGACGGCGTCCTGGCCGTGCTCGCGGGCGGCGGCGCGGCAGCGCTGGCCTGGGGGGTGCTGACGCGGCCGCCCCACGCCAGTGCCGACTGGTTCCTCGACAACAGCGTGTCGGGCGGTGGCGGCACCAACGTGGTAAACGTCATCCTCGTCGATTTCCGCGGCTTCGACACGTTTGGTGAAATCACCGTGCTGGCCGTCGCCGCGCTGGGCATCTTCGCCCTGCTTGAAAATCTGCATCTTGCCGCGCCGCGGCGCGACGACTCCGGCCGGCGCTGGGACAGCGACAGCCACCCGCTGATCATGGCCACCTTCGCGCGGCTGCTGTTGCCGCTGGCGCTGCTGGTGTCGGCGTTCATCTTCCTGCGCGGCCACAACCTGCCTGGCGGCGGCTTCATCGCCGGCCTGATCACCGCCATCGCGCTGATCGTGCAATACCTCGCCAATGGCGTGGCCTGGACCCACGCGCGCCTGCCGGCGCATACCCATCCGTGGATTGCCGCCGGCCTCGTCATCGCGCTACTGACCGGCATGGCAAGCTGGCTGTTCGGCCGGCCTTTCCTCACCTCGGCCTTCGCTCATCCCACCCTGCCGCTGATCGGCGAACTGCCGCTGGCCTCGGCGATGGCCTTCGACCTCGGCGTCTATCTGGTCGTCGTCGGGGCCAGCTTGCTGATCCTCATCAATCTCGGCATGGCGCACTCGGCGAGCCATGAGGCAGCACGCCCCGGGGAGGATGCATGGAAGCACTGATCGCGCTGTCGATCGGCGTGCTGACCGGTTGCGGCGTCTATCTGCTGCTGCGTGCGCGCAGCTTTCCCGTGGTGCTCGGCCTCACGCTGCTCTCCTATGCGGTGAACCTCTTTCTGTTCGCCACCGGCCGTCTCGTGATCGGCCTGCCACCGGTGATCGTTGGCGGTGGCGCCGCCGGCAGCCTCGCCAATCCGCTGCCGCAGGCACTGGTGCTCACCGCCATCGTCATCGGCTTTGCCATGACGGCCTTCGTCATCATGCTGGCGCTGCGCGCCCGTGCCGAACTCGGCAACGACCATGTGGATGGCACGCGATGAAGGCCCATCTTGCCATCCTGCCCATCCTCGCGCCCTTTGTCGCCGCCGTGCTGCTGCTCGCCCTGCGCGATTTGCCGATGGCCACGCGCCGCTGGATTGCCACGCTCTCGGTGCTGGCGCAGATCGCCATTGCCATCGCCCTGCTGCAGGCCGTGGCGGGCGGCGAGATCCTCGTCTACCGCCTCGGCGACTGGCCGGCGCCATGGAGCATCGTGCTGGTGGCCGACCGGCTCGCCGCCTGGCTGATGCTCGCCACCACGCTGCTGGCCCTGTTCGCGGTGATCCATGCCGGCGCCGGCGCCGATCGTCAGGGGCGACATTTCCACGTGCTGTTCCAGATGCAACTTTTCGGCATCGCCATCGCCTTCCTCACCGGCGACCTGTTCAACCTCTTCGTTGCTTTCGAGATCCTGCTGATCGCTTCCTACGGCCTGCTGCTGCACGGCGGCGGCGCAGCGCGGGTCCGCAGCGGACTGCATTACGTGGTCCTCAATCTGGTCGGCTCGACGCTGTTCCTGTTCGCCGCCGGCCTGATCTACGCCAGCCTCGGCACGCTCAACATGGCCGACATCGCCCGCCAGGCGGCGACCGTCGCGCCGGAGAACCTCGGCCTGGCACGCGCCGGCGGCTTGCTGCTGTTTGCCGTATTCGGCCTCAAGGCGGCGCTGCTGCCGCTGTTTTTCTGGCTGCCCGGTGCCTACGCCAATACCGCGGCGCCGGTGGCCGCCCTGTTCGCCATCATGACCAAGGTCGGCGCCTATGCCCTGCTGCGCTCCGACACGCTGCTGTTCGGGCCGGAGTCCGGTGCGCTTGCGGGCCTTTATGAGGCCTGGCGTCTGCCGCTGGCGCTGGCCACGCTGGCGGTCGGCATGGTCGGCGCCCTGGCTGCCCCCAGCCTGCGCCAGCTCGCCGCCTGGCTGGTGATTGCCTCGGTCGGCCTGTTGCTCACGGCCTTTTCCGCCGATACCGCGGGCATCGCCGCCGGCCTCTACTATCTGCCGCATGGCACCTTTGCTGCCGCGCTGCTGTTCCTGATGGCCGAAGCTCTGAAGCGTCGCCGTCCCGCCAGCGCCGACTTTTTCACACCGGAACGCGACATGCCGCGCCACGCCCTGTGGGGCGGGCTGTTCTTCTTCGCCGCCGTAGCCGCCGCCGGCCTGCCGCCCTTGTCCGGCTTCCTCGCCAAGTTCATGATCCTGCGCGCCTCGGCGGGCGGGCCGGGCATTGTGTGGGTGGCGATCCTGCTGGCGGCGCTGTTCGGTACCATTGCCCTGGCGCGCGCCGGCAGCGCGCTATTCTTCAGCACCCGCACCGTCGAGCCACCACCGCCCGGGGCGCCTGTCCTGCTGGTCGATCAACATCCCGGCGAAGCTGCCGATCCGCCCAGCGGACCGCGCGAGCTTGCCGCCATTTTCGGCCTTGTCGGGCTGATCCTGACGCTGACCGTTGCTGCCGGGCCGGCCGTCGAGTTTGCCGAGGCCATTTCCCGGCAACTTGCCGCTCCCGAGCTGTATATCCACGCCGTGCTGGAAGGCAGCCGGCCATGAGGCGCTGGCTGCCGCATCCGCTGCTGACGCCGCTCTTGGCCATCGTCTGGCTGTTGCTGAACAACAGCCTGGAATTCGCGCAGGTTCTGCTAGGCCTGCTGCTCGGCTGGGCCATTCCGCGTTTCACGCTGGCCTTCTGGCCGGATCGGGTGCGGATCCGCCGGCCGGCCCGATTGCTGCGGTTTGCCGGCGTGTTCATCTCCGACGTCATTGTCGCCAACCTGTCGGTGGCGTGGCTGATCCTCGCCGGGCCGCGCCGCCTGCATCCGGCCTTCGTCGTGGTGCCACTGGACCTCACCGACGACCTCGCCATCAGCCTGCTGGCCAACATCATCTGCCTCACGCCGGGGACCGTCTCGGCGCAGCTTTCCGCGGATCGGCGCCAGTTGCTGATCCATGCGCTGGATTGCACGGATCCGCAGGCGCTGGTCGCCGACACCAAGACGCGCTTCGAGGCGCCACTAAAGGAGATCTTTGAATGTTGAGCATGGCCATCACCGCCGCGTTCGCACTGGTCGCCGCCGCGTTCGCCATGAGCTTTTTCCGGCTGCTCAAGGGCCCCAGCACTCCGGACCGCATTCTTGCGCTCGATACCCTCTACATCAACACCATCGCGCTACTGGTGCTGCTCGGCATCCATCTCGCGAGTTCGCTCTACTTCGAAGCGGCCTTGCTGATCGCGCTGATGGGCTTTGTCGGCACCGTTGCGCTGGCAAAATCCCTCTTGCGCGGCGATATCATCGAATAGGCCTCGAATGAACCCCATGACCGAAACCCTGCTGTCCGTACTGATCCTCGCCGGCGCGGCCTTCACCTTCATCGGCTCGCTGGGCCTGGTGCGTTTCAGGGATTTCTATACGCGCCTGCATGGCCCGACCAAGGCGACCACCCTTGGCGTTGGCTGTCTGCTGATTGCGTCATCGGTTTTCTTCAGCGTGAGCGGTGAAAGCTTGAGCCTGCACGAGATGCTGGTCAGCCTGTTCCTGTTCATTACCGCGCCGATCTCGGCGCACCTGCTGGCCAAGGCAGCCCTGCACCAGGACTTGCCGTCGGGCATTGAGCGGCCTCGGGCGATGCATACCCAGCCCGAGGTGACTGCCGAGCCGCGCAATTTTCCCTAGTAGATCGATCTGCCTCACGCCATCGGCATCGTTACCCGGGTCAAGCGCGGCAGCCTGGCCGGCCCCGCCGCTATAATCCGCGGCCCGCATCCCTTGTCGCCATTGTGTCCCCACGCCTTGCCGTCCTGCCGCAGTACCTGATGCCGAAGCAGGCGCTGACCGCGCTGGCCGGGCGCCTTGCCTCGGCACGCGCCGGCGGCATGACCACGGCGGTGATCCGCTGGTTTGTCGCTCGTTACGGCGTCAACATGGACGAGGCCGCCAATCCGGATATTGCCGCCTACGCCAGCTTCAACGAGTTCTTCACCCGGCCCTTGCGCGCCGGCGCCCGTCCGCTGGCCGATGCCGATTTCATCTGCCCGGTCGACGGCGCAATCAGCCAGTTCGGTGCCATCGCGCGCGACCGGATCTTCCAGGCCAAGGGGCATGACTACTCGACGACCGCGCTGGTGGGGGGGGATGCCAGACTCGCGGCACAGTTCGAAGACGGCAGCTTTGCCACGCTCTACCTGAGCCCGAAGGACTACCACCGCATCCACATGCCCTGCGCCGGCAGGCTCAGGCGCATGGTCCATGTGCCCGGCGCGCTGTTCTCGGTGAACCCGGTGACCGCCCGCGGCGTGCCGGGCCTGTTCGCCCGCAATGAGCGCGTGGTCTGCGTCTTCGAGGGTGACGCCGGGCCCTTCGTCATGGTCCTGGTCGGCGCCACCATCGTCGGCAGCATGGCGACGACTTGGCATGGCGTGGTCAATCCACCACGGCCGGGATTGTTGCGCGACTGGCACTACGGCGATCAGGACCTGAGCTTTGCCAGAGGCGACGAGATGGGGCGCTTCCTGCTCGGTTCGACGGTGGTCATGCTGTTTCCCAGAGGCACCCTGAGCTTTAACGCCGACTGGACTCCCTCCCGCCCGATACGCATGGGCGAAGCCATGGGTGCGCGCACGGCCTGAGGCGTGAGCTGGCGTGCGGCCCGGCCCCCTCCCTTGGCCGGCGCTGAACGGCAGTTCCGATACCCCGCTGGCAGTTCCTGGCGCCCGCCTTTTCGCGGCGGGTTTGCCGCGACGGCAACCTGCCCCTTCCGGTCTTAATAAATCACTTTCGGTTTCAATTCCATCCATACTGTTTTTATTGAATAAATTTCTCACAACACTTCTTCGCTTTGGCATCTAAGCCGTTGTTGCGCTTGGAAAAATCCCCTTTTTCGGCCTTGACCTTGGTCAAGATGTGTCTTAAAGTGGGAGATAGTGGGAGCAAGTGGGAATAAAGGGTCGTTCTGAAACCTTGTTTCCGCTGGGGGGAGACCGGATGTTTCAGGGTGCGACATCGCTGAATCTTGATGCCAAGGGCCGCATGGCGGTGCCGAGCCGGCATCGCGACGCGCTCACGGTGGCCGGTGAGGGCCGGCTGGTGGTGACCGCCCATCCCCATCGCTGCCTCCTGCTGTATCCGCGCCCGGCCTGGGAGCCGATCCGCGACCAGATCCTGGCGGCGTCCAGCCTGCAGCCCGAGTCGGCGATGGTGCGTCGCCTGCTGGTCGGCTTCGCCGAGGATGTCGAACTCGACGGCGCCGGACGCCTCCTGATCTCGCCATCGCTGCGCCAATACGCCGGCCTGGAAAAGGAGATCTGGCTGGTCGGCCAGGGGCGCCACTTCGAGATCTGGTCGGCCGCGGGCTGGCAGGCGCAACAGGACGCCATCTTCGCCGTCGGCGACAAGCTGCTGCCTCCGGGCCTGGAAAACCTTGCGCTGTGAATGCCGACTTTCATGCCAGCGTGCTGCTGACCGAGTCGGTGGCGGCGCTGGCGATCCGGCCCCCTGGAACCTATGTCGACGCCACCTTCGGGCGCGGCGGGCACAGCCGCGCGATCCTCGCCGCGCTGGGCACCGCGGGACGCCTGATCGCGCTGGACCGCGATCCGGCGGCGATCGCCGCCGGTGCCGCGCTGGCCGATCCCCGCTTCTCGCTGGTGCATGCCGCCTTCAGCGAGTTCGACGCGGTGCTCGATCGGTTGGGTGTGGCGGCGGTGGATGGGGTGCTGCTGGACCTGGGCGTGTCCTCGCCGCAACTCGATACGCCGGAGCGGGGAATGAGTTTTCGTTTCGATGCGCCGCTGGACATGCGCATGGATACGACGCAGGGGGAGACCGTCGCTGATTTCCTGGCGCGGGCATCGCAACCAGAAATAGAAAGGGTGATCAGAGACTATGGCGAAGAACGGTTTGCTCATGCGATTGCAAAGGCGCTTGTTGCTGCTCGGCGCGAATACCGTGTTTCAACCACAGGACAGCTTGCCGCGCTCGTGGCGCAGGCAGTCCGCACGCGGGAACCGGGCCAGCACCCGGCGACGCGCAGCTTTCAGGCTTTACGGATTCACGTCAATCGGGAGCTTGAGGAGCTGTCGCTAGTCCTGCCCTGCGCGGTTAAGCGACTGGCCCCGGGCGGACGCCTGGCCGTGATCAGTTTCCATTCCCTCGAAGACCGCATCGTCAAGCGCTTCCTGCGCGATGCGGCCCATCCGCCGCAACCGCTGCGCAAGCTGCCGGTGCGCGCCGCCGACCTGCCCCAGGCCGAGCTTCGCCTGGTCGGCAAACCCGTTTTCCCCTCCGACGCCGAAACCGCTGCCAATCCGCGCAGCCGCAGCGCCGTCCTGCGCGTCGCGGAGAAGCTCGCCGGAACGGCTCATGCGGCGGGGGAGGGAGGTTGATTGGTCAGGCTCAATCTCCTGCTGCTGGCCATCGTCGTGGCTTGCGCGCTGTCGGTGGTGAGTGCCAACCACCGCGCGCGCAAGCTGTTTACGGAACTGGAGGCGGCGCAGAAGCGCATGCGCGAGCTGGAAATCGAATGGGGGCAGCTCCAGCTCGAACAGAGCACGGTGGCCGCTCATGTCCGTGTCGAGAAGCTGGCGCGCGAACGGCTCGGCATGAAACAGCCCGTCCCCGGGCAGATCGTCGCCATCGAGTCGGCGGCGAAGTGAGCGCGCGATGAAGGCCGTCAAGTTTGCCCGCAGCCCCCTGCTGTCGGAACGCCTGCCACCCTGGCGCCAGCGCTTCGTGCTGGTGCTGTTGCTGGGCGCCTTCGCCACCCTGCTCGGGCGGGCGGCCTACCTGCAGGGCTTCAAGAACGAGTTCCTCGGCGACAAGGGGCGTGCCCGCTTCGAGCGCGTGATCGATATTTCCGCCACCCGCGGCCGCATCACCGACAGGCATGGCGAAGTCCTCGCCGTATCGACACCGGTGCGTTCGATCTGGGCGATTCCCGAGGATGCGCAGCTGACGCCGGCGCAGTCCCGGGCGCTGGCGGCACTGCTCGAACTGAATGTCAGCGAGGTGAACAACAAACTGTCGGGTGATGGCGAATTCGCCTACCTCAAGCGCCGACTCGCGCCGGACGTCGCCGAGAAGGTGCTTGCCCTCGGCCTGCCGGGCATCCATCAGAAGAACGAGTATCGCCGCTACTACCCGGCCGGTGAAGTCGCGGCCCATGTGCTTGGCTTTACCGGCGCCGAGGACAGCGGCCAGGAGGGCATAGAGCTGGCGTTCGACGGCCAGCTTGCCGGCAAGCCCGGGTCGCGGCGGGTGATCAGGGACAGGCGCGGCAATGTCGTCGAGGATGTCGAGAGCATTCGGCCGCCGCAGGAAGGGCGCGACATCGCCCTTGCCATCGATTCCAAGCTGCAGTACCTCGCCTACAGCCATCTCAAGAGCGCACTGGCCGAGCACAAGGCCAAAGCCGGCGGAATCGTCGTCATCGACGTGCGCAGCGGTGAAGTCCTGGCCCTGGCCAACCTGCCGACCTTCAATCCCAACAACCGCAGCAAGCTGGCCGGCGCCCAGCTGCGCAACCGGGCGCTGACCGACAGTTTCGAGCCCGGCTCGACACTGAAGCCCTTCACCGCCGCGCTGGCCCTGGAGCAGGGCAAGTTCCGCTTCGACTCCACCATCCAGACCGCGCCGGGAAAAATGACCATCGGCACGGCGACGATCTCCGACGCCCATGTGCATGGCCTGCTGACCGTGGCCCAGGTGATCCAGAAGTCGTCGAACATCGGCTCGGCAAAGATGGCGCTGGCCATGAAGCCCGACGAGATGTGGTCGATGTTCAACCGCCTCGGTTTCGGTGCCCCGCTCAAGCTCGGCTTCCCCGGCGAGGTCGGCGGCCGGCTGCGTCCGGCCAAAACCTGGCGCCCGATCGAGCAGGCCACCATGGCCTATGGTCATGGCATATCGGTGACCCTGGTGCAGCTGGCCCGCTCCTACCTCGCCTTCGCCCGCGACGGCGACCTGCTGCCGCTTTCCCTGGCGCGGGTCGGGGTGCAGCCGGTCAGTGGCACCCAGGTGTTCTCGGCGCAGACCGCGCGCGAAGTCCGCGCCATGCTCGAACTGGCGGCGCAGGCGGGCGGCACGGCGCCGCTGGCGCAGATCCCCGGCTATCGCGTCGCCGGCAAGACCGGCACGGCACACAAGCTGGAAAGCGGCGTGTATGCGCAGAAATACGTGGCGTCCTTCGTCGGCTTCGCCCCGGTCTCCGACCCCCGGCTGATCGTTGCCGTGATGATCGACGAGCCCGGCAACGGCAAGCATTTCGGCGGCGACGTTGCCGCACCCGTCTTCTCCCGCGTGATGGCCGGCAGCCTGCGTGCGCTGGGCGTGGCCCCCGACGCGCCCCTGAAGCCGCTGGTGCTGACCAGCGTCGAAGCCCTGCGGGAAGGCATGTGAACACGGCCATGCAGATCCTTGACCAACTCAAACAGCGCGGCATCGCGGCGACGCGGCTGACTGTCGATTCGCGCCGCGTCGCCGCCGGCGACGTTTTCCTCGCCTACCCCGGCGCGCACGCTGACGGCCGCGACTACATCGCCCAGGCTGCGCGCCAGGGCGCGGCGGCAGTGATCGCCGAGTCCGGCGCCAAGGCAAAAGTCGGCGCTGGCGACACGCCGGTGTTCGAGGTTGCCGGCCTTGACCGGATGGCAGGCGAGATTGCCCACCTGGTGTATGGCCGGCCCTCGGAAAAGCTCTGGATGGCAGGCGTCACCGGCACCAACGGCAAGACCTCCGTCTCGCAGTGGATCGCCCAGGCCCTGGAAGCGCTCGGCCAGCGCTGCGCCGTCATCGGCACGCTCGGCAACGGCTTCATCGATGAGCTCGATGACTCACCCAACACCACGCCGGAAGCCGTCACCCTCCAAGCTGCGCTGGCGAGCTATGTCGCCCGCGGCGCGACGGCGACGGCGATGGAAGTCTCCTCGATCGGCCTCGACCAGGGGCGTACCGCCGGCATTGCCTTCGACGTGGCAGTGCTGACCAACCTGACCCGCGACCATCTCGAATACCACGGCAGCATGGAAGCCTACGCCGCCGCCAAGGCGCGCCTGTTCGAGTGGCCGGGATTGCGCGCTGCCGTACTCAACCTCGACGACCCCTTCGGCGTCGAACTCGCCCACCGCCTGCGTGGCCGCGTGCCGACGCTGGGCTATTGCATCGCTGCGACGTCGGGTCAGGCCGGCGACCTGCTGTGCGCGGAGCACCTGCGCATGGGTGCCACCGGCATCGCCTTCGAACTGCGTGGCGTGACGATAACCGCCCCGGTGGTCGGCCGCTTCAACGTCGCCAACCTGCTGGCGGTGATCGGCGTGCTGCTGACGCGCGGCGACAGCCTGAAGGACATCGCGGAAGCCTTGCGCAGCCTGCGCCCGCCACCGGGGCGCATGCAGCTGCTGGGCGGCGAGGGCGTGCCGCTGGTGGTGGTCGATTACGCCCACACTCCCGACGCATTGGAAAAGGCCCTCACCGTGCTACGCGAAACGGCCGCGGCCCGCGGTGGCCGCCTGGTCTGCGTCTTCGGCTGCGGCGGCGAGCGCGATCCGGGCAAGCGGCCGCTGATGGGTGCCGTGGTCGAGGCACTGGCGGATCAGGTCTTGCTGACCAGCGACAACCCGCGCAGCGAGGCGCCGCAAGCGATCATTGCCGAGATCCGCGCCGGCATGAAAACGACACCGGCGATCGAGGTACGCCGCGACCTGGCCGTGGCGCAGGCGGTGGCGCAGGCCGACGGGCGTGATGTCATCCTGCTTGCCGGCAAGGGCCACGAAGCCTACCAGGAGGTGGCCGGCGTGCGTCATCCCTATTCCGATCTTGCCGCGGCAAAGTCGGCGCTGGCGCTACGCCGATGATGCGCCTTTCCGAAGCCGGCGCCGCGCTGGGCGTGCCTCACGTGGGGGAGGACCGCGAATTCACCTCGGTCGGCAGCGATTCGCGCAAGGTCAGCCCGGGCATGTTGTTCGTCGCCCTGACAGGCGATCGTTTCGACGGCCATGATTACGTGCGGGAGGTTCTTGCCGGTGGTGCCGCCGGTGCGCTGGTGACACACGCCTGGGCCAATGCCAACCCGGGCCTGCCACTGGTCGCCGTCAATGACACGCGCCTGGCGCTGGGACAGCTTGCGGCGGCATGGCGTCGCCATTTTGCGGGGCCGCTGCTCGGCATCACCGGCAGCAATGGCAAGACCACGGTCAAGGAAATGTGCGCGGCAATCCTGCGCGCGCAGTTTGGCGGCGCCGACGCGGTGCTCGCCACCGAGGGCAACCTCAACAACGACATCGGCCTGCCGCTGACGCTGCTGCGCCTGCGCGCCACGCAGCGCGCTGCGGTGATCGAGATGGGCATGAACCATCCCGGCGAGATCGATTACCTGACACGGCTGGCTGCGCCCACGGTGGCCCTGGTCAACAACGCCCAGCGGGCCCACCTCGAAGGCCTCGGCACGGTGCAGGACGTGGCCCTGGCGAAAGGCGAGATCTTCGCCGGGCTGGCCGCCGACGGCATCGCCGTGTACAACGCCGACGACACGCAGGCGCCCTTGTGGCGCGAGCTCTCGCGCGAACGTCGCCGGATCGGCTTCGCCCTCGACCAGGCGGCGGAGCTGCGCGGCAGTTTCGTGCCGCATGGCCTCGGTGGCGACCTGCACATCGATTCTGCCTGGGGCGCGCTGGATCTCGTCCTCGGCGTGCCGGGGCGGCACAACGCGCGCAACGCCTGCGCGGCGGCCGCGGCCTGCCTCGCCGCCGGCGCCACGCCGGCGGCGGTGAAGCAGGGACTGGAAGCCTTCGCCGGCGTCAAGGGGCGGCTGCAACGGCGTCCGGGTCGCAATGGCGCACTGGTGATCGACGACAGCTACAACGCCAATCCGGATTCGATGCGCGCCGCCATCGACGTGCTGGCCTCGGTGCCGGGCAAGCGCGTGTTCGTCATGGGCGACATGGGCGAGGCGGGCGCCGCTGCAGGCCAGTTCCACGACGAAATCGGCGGCTACGCCAAGAGCCATGGCATCGATCGCCTGCTCTGCGTCGGCCAGCTGTCGATCGCGGCAGCGCGCAACTTCGGTTCCGGCGGCGACCATTTCGCACGCGTCGAGGATGCCTTGAAGCCGCTGCTGGCCGAGCTCGATGCACATACCACCGTGCTGGTGAAGGGATCACGTTTCATGAAGATGGAACGCATCGTCGAGGCCATCACGGATCAGGGGGACGGCAATGCTGCTTGAATTGGCCCAATGGCTGGCAAAGGATTTCCGCGGCTTCAACGTCTTTGGCTACATCACCCTGCGCGCAGTCCTGGCGACCATGACGGCGCTGGCGATTTCCTTCATTTTCGGTCCGGCGGTGATCCGCTGGCTGACGGCCAAGAAGATAGGCCAGTCGGTGCGCAGCGATGGACCGCAGACCCACCTGGTCAAGGCCGGCACGCCGACCATGGGCGGCGCCCTGATCCTGATTTCGCTCGGCGTATCCACGCTGTTGTGGGCCGATCTCTCGAACCGATTCGTCTGGATCGTGCTGATCGTCACCCTCGGCTTCGGCGCCGTGGGCTGGGTCGATGACTGGCGCAAGGTGGTCTACCGCAATCCCGACGGCCTCTCGGCGCGCGCCAAGTTCTTCTGGCAGTCGGTGATCGGCGTGGTGGCGGCGATCTACATCGCGTTCTCGATCTCGGCGCCGAACAACGAAAAGGTGATCGAGCTTTTCTTCCAGTGGATGGGCAGCGGCTTCACGCTCGAATTGCCGAGCAAGACCGACCTGATCGTGCCCTTCTTCAAGACCGTCTCCTACCCGCTGGGCATCTTCGGCTTCATGGTGCTGTCCTACCTGGTGATCGTCGGCAGCAGCAATGCGGTGAACCTGACCGACGGCCTCGACGGCCTCGCCATCATGCCCACGGTGCTGGTCGGCGCGGCGCTGGGCATCTTCACCTACGTTGCCGGCCACGCCGGCTTCTCGAAGTACCTGCTGCTGCCCTACATTCCGGGCGCCGGCGAACTGACGGTATTCTGCGGCGCGCTGGCCGGGGCCGGGCTCGGCTTCCTGTGGTTCAACGCCTATCCGGCGGAAGTCTTCATGGGAGACGTTGGCGCGCTGGCCCTGGGCGCGGCGCTGGGCGCGGTGGCCATCATCGCGCGCCAGGAGATCGTGCTCTTCATCATGGGCGGTGTCTTCGTGGTTGAAACGCTGTCGGTGATGCTGCAGGTCGGCTGGTTCAAATACACCAAGAAGAAATACGGCGAGGGCCGCCGCATCCTGCGCATGGCGCCGCTGCACCATCACTTCGAGCAGACCGGATGGAAGGAAACGCAGGTGGTCGTGCGCTTCTGGATCATCACCATCCTGCTGGTGCTGTTCGGCCTGTCGACCTTGAAGATCCGCTGATGGACGGGCTGCGATGGAACTGAGCGGCAAACGCGTCCTCGTCCTCGGCCTCGGCGAATCGGGCCTGGCATGCGCCCTCTGGTGCCAGCGCCGGGGCGCCGCCGTGCGCGTGGCCGACACGCGCGCCAGGCCGCCCTACCTGGCCGAGCTGGAGCGCCGCCGCCAGGCGGACCCGGCAGTCGAATTTGTCGCCGGCGAGTTTGCCGACGGCCTGCTGGCGGGCTGCGATCTGCTGGTGATTTCGCCGGGCCTTTCCTCGCGCCTGCCGCTGGTGGACGCCGCCCGCCGCAGGGGCCTGCCCGTGGTCGGCGAGATCGAGCTTTTCGCCTGGGGCCTGCGCGAACTGTCCGCAGCGCCGGTGCTGGCGATCACCGGCACCAATGGCAAGACCACCACCACGGCGCTCACCGGACACCTGCTGCGTGCCGTTGGCATGAGCGTGGGAGTCGCCGGCAATATTTCGCCCGCCGCGCTGACGGCATTGATGGACGCCGAGGATGCCCGGGCCCTGCCGCAGGCCTGGGTGCTGGAGCTTTCCAGCTTCCAGCTGGAAACCACGCGCAGCCTGAGTCCGCTGGCCGCCACCGTTTTGAACATTTCCGACGACCACCTCGATCGCTACGAAGGGATCGACGACTACGCACGGGCCAAGACAGCGATTTTCCTCGGCGACCCGGCCACACCTTGCGTGCAGGTGCTCAACCGCGATGACGAGCGGGTGCGTGCGATGGCGCTGGCGGGGCACCGCGTGATCAGCTTCGGCCTTGATGCGCCACCCGGCGAAGGCAGTTTCGGCCTCCTGCCGCAGGATGGCGAAGTCTGGCTGGCCTGCGGTGCCGAGCGTCTGTTGCCCTGTAGCGAACTGCCCTTCGCCGGATTGCACAACGCGGCCAATGCCATGGCCGCCCTGGCCCTCTGTGCCGCGCTGGGGCAGGACGTCAAGGCCTTGCTGCCGGCACTGCGTAGCTTCCGTGGCCTGCCGCATCGGGTCGAGAAGGTGGCCGAGATCGACGGCGTCACCTGGTACGACGATTCCAAGGGCACCAACGTCGGCGCCACCGTGGCGGCACTCTCAGGAATAGGGGGCCAACTGGCCGCCCTGAGCAGTCGCCTGCCCGACCCGGGTGGGGAGGACTCGCGCCTGGCGAACGCGGCAGATCGGCAGGATCCAAGGATCGTGGTGATTCTCGGCGGCGACGGCAAGCAGCAGGATTTCTCACCCTTGCGCGAGGCCGTGGCGGAGCATGCGCGCGGCGTGGTCCTGATCGGTCGCGACGGCCCGCTGATCGGGCAGGCCATCGCCGGTTGCGGCGTGAGTACTGAAACTGCCGCCGACATGGACGAGGCGGTGCGCCGCGCCGCCGCGCTGGCGCAGGCCGGCGACGCCGTCCTGCTTTCGCCGGCCTGCGCCAGTTTCGACATGTACCGCAACTACGAACACCGTGCCCAGGCCTTCATCGCCGCGGTGGGTGCATGGCGAGGCGACCGATGAACGCCGGCTACGCGCTGCCCACGCTGCGCGCCCAGCGCGCACCGGCCGAGCTCGACCCCTGGCTGGTATGGCCGGCGGCGGGCCTGCTGCTGCTCGGCCTGGTGATGGTCTATTCTTCCTCGATCGCGATGGCCGAGGGCAGCCGCTTCACCGGCTATCAGTCAACCTATTTCCTGTTTCGCCACTCGGTGTTCCTGGCCATCGGCCTGGTGGCCGGCATCACAGCCTTCCAGATCCCGCTGCGCCTGTGGCAGCAGGCGGCACCCTGGCTGTTCGTTGCCGGCGTGCTGCTGCTGGTGCTGGTGCTGGTGCCGCATGTCGGCCGCTCGGTCAATGGCGCGCAACGCTGGATCGGCCTCGGGCCGATCAACCTCCAGCCATCCGAGTTGATGAAGCTGTTTGTCGTGCTCTATGCCGCCGACTACACCGCCCGCAAGCTCGACGACATGGGCAGCTTCCTGCGCGGCTTCGGGCCGATGGCGCTGGTGATGGTGCTGGTCGGCTTCCTCCTGCTCAAGGAGCCGGACTTCGGCGCCTTTGTCGTCATCCTCGCAATTGCCACCGGCATCCTCTTTCTCGGCGGCATCAACGTCAGGATTTTCGGTGGACTGGTCTTGCTGCTGGCGATCAGCTTCGTCATCATGATCTGGGCTTCGCCCTATCGCCGCGAGCGCATCTTCGGCTTCATGGACCCGTGGCAGGATGCCTATGGCAAGGGCTACCAGCTGTCGCATGCACTGATCGCCTTCGGCCGTGGCGAGTGGTTCGGCGTCGGCCTTGGCGCCAGCGTCGAGAAGCTCTTCTATCTGCCGGAGGCGCACACCGATTTCCTGCTCGCGGTGATCGCCGAAGAACTGGGCTTCGTCGGTGTCCTGTTCGTGGTCGGCCTGTTTGCCCTGCTGGTCCAGCGCTGCTTCGCCATCGGCCGCCAGGCGCTGGCCCTCGGCCGTGTCCATGCCGCGCTGGTGGCCCAGGGCATCGGCTTGTGGCTTGGCGTGCAGGGCTTCATCAACATGGGCGTGAACATGGGCCTGCTGCCGACCAAGGGCCTGACCCTGCCGCTGATGAGCTTTGGCGGTTCGGGCATCGTCGCCAACTGCCTGGCGCTCGGCATACTCCTGCGGGTCGATTGGGAGGACCGCCAGCTGATGAGGGGGCAGCAGGTATGAGACACCCTGTGTCAACCCTTGGTAGTTTGGAAGGCCAAACGAGCGCCCGGATGTTGCGCGGGATCGTAGGGTTTGCGATCGGTCCAGGCGCGCCAGAGGATACGCACCCAAGCCCGA
>Ga0172373_10003819_pt1 | contig 21633 bp, 20 predicted proteins | sample Lak10m_2_FD_114546 | JGI IMG/M metagenome (GOLD analysis project Ga0172373, IMG submission 114546) | Freshwater microbial communities from Kabuno Bay, South-Kivu, Congo - kab_092012_10m | ecosystem: Environmental > Aquatic > Freshwater > Lake | place: Democratic Republic of the Congo...
ATCGGCGATGTCGCGCACCGACGTCGGACCCGGCGCGTCGGCGTGGAGGGTCAGGCTGAGAAGGGCCCGGCAGGCATAGTCACCTCTGGTCGAGACGCGCACGTCTCCATCGTAGGTGCCGGACTCATCGTGTGGTCAGATGGTCATCGTGACGACGCCCGAACCGGTGATTCCCGACTACGCGGGGGAGTGGGTCGGTCGGGTCGTCCCGGCACTTCTGGCCGATGCGCCGTCGGCGCGTCCCGACTGGGTGGCGTCGCGATCGAGGAGACCACGGTCCGCCGATGCGGCAACGGTGCTGTTCGTGGTCGACGGACTGGGATGGAACCAGTTGCGGGAGCGAACGCTGGTTGCGCCTCGTCTGTCGTCCATGAAAGGCGGTCCGATCACGACGGTGGCCCCGTCGACCACCGCGACCGCCCTGACGAGCATCGCCACCGGGGCGACTCCCGTGGAGCACGGAGTGGTGGGGTACCGGATGCACATGGGTTCCGGCACCGTGATGAACACGCTCCGGTGGGGTGATCACGGCCGCGATCTCGTCACGCGCTTCCCACCGGCGACGGTTCAACCGGTCGTCCCCTTCTGCGGGTTCGCACCCCCCGTCGTGTCCAAGATCGATTTCGTCGGCTCGGGATTCACCGAGAGTCACATGCGGGGCGTTCGACATCATCCGTACCGCGTCGTCTCGTCGCTGGTGGCCGCGGTTCTCGAATTGATCGACCGGGGCGAGTCGTTCGTGTATTGCTACTGGGATGGCCTCGACAGCACCGCTCATGAGCACGGATTCGGACCCGCGTACGACGAGGCGCTGAGGCTGGTCGACCACCTGGTCGGCCGATTGCTCGATTCGCTTCCCGACGAGGTCACGCTTCTCGTGACCGCCGATCACGGGCAAGTGCACACCCTGGACGAGGTGTTTCCCGACGACGAGGTGTTGTCACTCGTGGACTTCCAGTCGGGGGAGGGCCGTTTCCGCTGGTTGCACGCCCGCGACGGTCGCGTCGGCGACCTGGAGGCGGCCTGTCGCGAACGCTGGAGCGATGTCGCGTGGATCATGACGATCGACGAGGTCCTGGATCGGGGTGTTCTCGGGGTGGTCCGATCGCAGAGGGAGAACGACTCGATGCGTCGGCGTTTGGGAGACGTCGCGCTGATGCCCTTCGCTTCGGTGTCGTTCCATGATCCGAAGGACAGCGGTCCCTTCCGTCTGGTCTGCCGCCACGGATCGCTGACCCCCGACGAGATGTTCGTGCCGCTGTTGTCGAACGCGGACTGACCGGGATCACGTTCCGCTGAATGCTCTCGTTCCGGTTGCCCGCACGGGCACGGACTGAGAGAATCCGTGAATGTCGACGATGCGCCCCGATGCCGGCCCTCCCGAGCGCCCCGAGGTTCTCGCGCCGGATCGCGATCAGAGTTCTTTCGAACCGGAGATGTCGGCCGATGGTGGATCGGCCGTCGCGGGACTGGTCGAGGCGGTCACCGAGCCGGGCAAGGTGATGCGGATCGGGTCCATGGTCAAGCAACTGCTCGAGGAGGTTCGTGGGAGCCAACTCGACGAGAGCAGCCGGGAGCGACTCGCCGAGATCTACGAACGATCGATCGTGGAATTGGCCGAGGCGTTGTCACCCGACCTGCAGGAGGAGCTCAGGATGCTGGCTCTGCCCTTCGACGGGGCGACGCCCTCGGATGCCGAGTTGCGCATCGCCCAGGCCCAGTTGGTCGGCTGGTTGGAGGGGCTCTTCCACGGCATCCAGGCCACGCTCTTCGCCCAGCAGATGGCGGCGCGTCAGCAGTTCGAGCAGATGCGCCGGATCGGCCCGGGTGGCCCATCGGCCCCGAGCGGACCCGAATCGTCGGTGGACGGGCGCCCCGGAACCTACCTATGACCCCTGAGTACCGTCCCGGCTACTGTCTCGTCGGGGAAACCACAGGGCTGTAGTTCCCGGACTCGTTCCGGATTCTCGGTACGGCGGGGTTCCGAACCCGGGCGACCAGCCAACAGCACAAGCCAACAGCACAAGCCAACAGCACAAGCCAACAGCACAAGCCAACACAGCACGAGACCGACGCGGCTAGAGACCGACGCGGCACGAGACCGGGAGAGGAGAGTCAGGTGGCCGATTCGTTCACCCACCTGCACGTCCACACCGAGTTCTCCATGTTGGACGGTGCGGCCAAACTCGACGAGTTGGTGGCCGCGGCCGTCGCCGACGGACAACCGGCGCTCGGCATGACCGACCACGGCAACATGTACGGGGTTCTCGAGTTCTACAAGGAGTGTCGCGAACAGGGCATCAAGCCCATCATCGGCACCGAGGCGTACCTGGCCGGCGAGAGTCGCCACGACCGTCCCTCGCGGCGAGGACGGCTCGACGACACCGGTGGCGACGTCGAAGGTGGTCAGAAGCTCTATTACCACCTCACCTTGCTGGCCGAGAGCGACACCGGTTATCGCAACCTGATCAAGTTGAGCAGTCTGGCCTTTCTCGAGGGTTTCTATTACCAGCCCCGCATGGACTGGGAACTTCTCGAGCGCCATCACGATGGCCTGATCGCCACGACCGGGTGTCTCGGCGGCCACGTCCTCCAGGCCCTGCTGAAGGACGACTACGAGGGCGCCAAGCGCAAAGCCGCGCGCCTCCAGGACATTTTCGGTCGCGACAACCTCTTCGTCGAACTCCAGGATCACGGTCTGCCGAGTCAGGCGCGGACGAATCCCATGTTGCTGCAACTCGCCCGTGACCTGAGGGCTCCGATCCTGGCCACCAACGACTCGCACTACGTGCATCGTCACGACAGCGAGGCCCACGACGCGCTGCTCTGCATCCAGACGAACTCGTTGATCAGCGACAACGACCGGTTCCGGTTCGAGGGCACCGAGCACTATCTCAAGACCGCCGCCGAGATGCGGCACCTGTTCTCGTACCTACCCGAAGCGTGCGACAACACGCTCTGGATCGCCGAGCGTTGCGAGGTTGACATCCAATTCGGTCGGATACATCTGCCCACCTTCCTGGTTCCCGATGGGTTCACCGACGACGTCGAGTATCTGGCCCATCTCGCCGAGAAGGGGGCGCGCGAGCGCTGGGGAGACAACCTGCCGCCCTCGGTCGTCGAGCGACTGGCCTACGAACTCAAGGTCATCGTCGACATGGGTTTCGCGTCGTACTTCCTCATCGTCTGGGACCTGATTCGTCACGCTCGCGAGAGTGGCATTCGGGTGGGTCCGGGACGCGGCTCGGCCGCCGGTTGCGCGGTCGCGTATTGCCTGCGCATCACCGACATCGATCCGATCCGCTACGAACTCATCTTCGAACGGTTCCTCAACCCGTCCCGCGTGTCGATGCCCGACATCGACATGGATTTCGACTCGCGCTACCGCGACGAAATGATCCGGTACGCGACGCGCACGTACGGCCGTGATCGCGTGGCTCAGATCATCACGTTCAACACCATCAAGGCCCGTAACGCGGTGCGCGACGCGGCACGAGTGCTGGGCTTCGATTACGGAATCGGCGATCGATTGGCCAAGGCCATGCCACCGCTGGTGATGGGACGCGATGTGTCGCTCAAGTATTGCCTCGAATCGCATCCGGGTCAGGAAAGCGGGTTCAATGCGGCCGCCGAACTTCGCGAGATGTACGAAACCGATCCGGTTTCCAAGCGGGTCGTCGACGTGGCCAAGGGTCTCGAGGGCCTCAAGCGATCGACGGGCATTCATGCCGCTGCGGTCGTGATCGCCCCCGAGCCACTCACCGAATTCCTGCCCATTCAACGCAAGCCCGACGCGAGCAAAGCCATCGACGAGGCGCCGATCGTCACGCAATACGAGATGCACGGAGTCGAGGACCTCGGTCTGCTGAAGATGGACTTCCTCGGTCTTCGCAATCTCGATGTCATCACCGACACGGTCGCCCTGGTGCGGTCCGGAGACGATCCGTATTTCTACATCGACCGAGTTCCACTCGACGACCCCAAGGTTTTCGAGTTGCTCGGACGTGGCGAAACCGTGGGCGTCTTCCAACTCGAGTCGCCACCCATGCAGTCGCTACTCCGTGCCATGAGCCCCAACAGTTTCGAGGACGTGTCGGCGGTGATCGCCCTGTACCGACCGGGACCCATGGGCGTCAACATGCACTACGACTACGCCGATCGCAAGAACGGCCGGAAGCAGGTCGAGTACTTCCACGAGGACGCTGCCGGAATCCTCGGCGACACCTTCGGACTCATGATCTACCAGGAGTCCGTGATGCGGGTGGCTCAACATTTCGCGGGTTACTCGATGGCCGAGGCCGACAATCTCCGCAAGGCCTGCGGCAAGAAGGTCCGCAAGTTGATGGAGGCCGAGCGGGAGAAATTCATCATCGGATGCGAGCGCACCGGATACGGAGCGAAGCTGGGCGAGCATCTGTTCGGAATCATCGAGAACTTCGCCGACTACGCCTTCAACAAGTCGCACTCGTTCGGCTACGGCCTCGTGACGTACCAGACGGCCTACCTCAAGGCCCATCATCCGGTCGAGTACTTCGCCGCCCTCCTGACATCGGTGAAGGACAACCTCGACAAGGCCAGGGTCTATCTGTCCGACGCTCGCACACAAGGTGTCACGATCCGTCCTCCCGACATCAATCTCTCCGACGTCGACTTCGGTGCCGTCCGAGAGGAGAGTGCGGTGACCTTCGGTCTCTCGGCGATCCGGGGAGTCGGAGAGGCCGTGTGTCGCAAGATCGTGGCCGAACGTCGGGCCAACGGACCCTTCGTCGACTTCCACGACTACGCGACTCGTGTCGATTCCGACTGTCTCAACAAGAAGGTGGTGGAATCCTTCATCAAGGCCGGCGCGTTCGCGTCGCTCGGTCACACCCGGCAGGGACTTCTCATGGTCTTCGAGCGAATCGTCGACGACGCGGCCAAACGCCGAGCGGAGGCCGACCAGGGCGTCCTGTCGCTCTTCGACGATCTCCCGAACGATGAGGGGGGAGGCTTCACGCTCGACATCGACGTTCCCGACGTCGAGTTCGAGCGGCGCACCCTGTTGTCATTGGAGAAGGATTACTGCGGCCTCTACGTCAGTGATCATCCGCTGTACGGCTTCGAATCCACCTTGGCCCGCCACGCGACGGCTCAAGTGAATTCGATCGGGGAGCAGGAGGCGGGCGTGGTGACTCTCGCCGGGGTGATCACCAAAGTCGAACGGAAGTTCACGCGTCGGGGCGACAGCATGATGATTCTGGCGCTCGAGGACCTGACCGGAACCATGGAGGTGACCGTGTTCAGCAAGACCGTCGACAAGGTCGGTCACCTCATTCGCGAGGATGCGGTGGTGGCGATCAAGGGTCGGCTCAACATCACCGAAGAACGTCGTTCTATGAGCATGATCGACGTGGTTCCGATCGTTCTGATCTCCGGAGCGCCCCCGGTGCGACTGTCGTTCCCTCTCGACCGGGTCGGCGAGAAAACCATCGACGACCTCAAGCAGATACTTCTCCGCTATCCCGGAGAATCGCCGGTCTTCCTGCATCTCGGCACTCGCAGGATTCTGCGTCTGCCGGCCAAATTCAATGTCGATCTCCAGCGCGCGGCGGCCGACCTGAGGGTGGCTTTCGGAATGGACGTTCTGTTGGCGGCGTCCTGATCGATGCCCGGGTTTTCCCGAGCAGGGGGTCGATTTGGCAGAATGTGGATGTTCGAAGGGCAAAGGGAGTCGTTCCATGGCGATCGAAGTCGAGACGAGGGATTGCGCGGCTCTGACCGACGCCGACCTCGAGGAGATGTCGACGATGGGCGGCGCTTTCGGTGCCCCGGCTCTCGCTCAGGCCAAGGAAGATTGGGTGCTGTCGACCACCGCCCGTGACGGGGGGAAACTCCTCGGCTTCACCTTCTCGACCCTCGAGCGCATCGGCGGCACTCCCTGTGTTCTGTTGGGAGTCATGAGTGTCAAACGGGGCACCAAGCGCGATGCGGTCCTGAAGGGTCTCATGGGGGAGGCCTTCCATCGCGCCCTCATGGCGTTTCCCGACGAGGACGTCGTGGTCGGCAGTCGTTTCGTGAGCGCCGACGGACTCGAGGCGTTCAAGGCGTTGACCGACATCATCCCCCGACCCGGTTACCGCGCGGTCGGCGAGGAGCGGGCCTGGGGTCGACGGCTCGCCCGTCGCTTCGGGGTCGATGCGACCTACGACGAGCAGTCCTTCGTCGTGGCCAAGAAGGGACGGTCGGGTTTCATCGACCACGAGTCGTCCAAACCCGACAAGTTGAAACCTGAGATCGTTTCGCTGTTCTCGCGGGTCGAGCGGTCGGGAACCGGTGTGCTCATCGTCCACGGCTGGACGATGTCCGAGAACCTGCTGAAACTTGGACGACGTTCCTGAGTCGTCGCTGGCCGCCATCATCCGACGGCGGCGAATGACCCGACGATTCAGCGGTGATCCGGTCGACCCGACGCTGATCGTCGAGTTGTGCGACGTCGCTCGCCGGGCTCCGTCGGCGGGTTTCTCGCAGGGCAGCCACCTTCTCGTGGTGCACGGAGACCAACTGGCCGAATTCTGGACGGTGTCGGGAGCCGACACCTGGTTCGCCCCGCGATTCCCCGAGTTGTTGCGGGCGTCGGTCGTGGTCGTGGCCCTGGCCGACGAAACCGCCTACCTGGGTCGGTACTCGCAACCCGACAAGGTCGGACGCGGTCTCTCCGAACGCGAGAGTTGGACGGTTCCGTACTGGTTGACCGACACCGCGATGGTGGTTCAGAACCTGCTCCTTCTCCTCGAGGAGAGGGGTCTCGGTGCGCTCTACTTCGGTCTCGGCGAGGAACCGGCACGTCTGATGGCGCATTTCGGCGTCCCGGACCATGTACGACCGATCGGTGCGGTGGCGATCGGGGTTCGCGCTTCCCATGACCGTGCATCGGGAAGCGGCCGACCCGCGAGGCGCAAGCCCCTCGCGGAGGTGGTTCACGTCGGGCGTTGGTGAGATTCGAGCGCGACTCGGATCCCGGGCGACACGGTTTCGTCGTCGACGAACCATGGTCGTAGGGTGGTCCCCGGGAGGAACCATGTCCACCACCACCAGTTCCCGCATTCCGATCGTTTCCTATCTCGCACTGGAGCCGTCACCCCATCTCGTCGCCAACCAGTGCGCGGCGTGCGGGGCCCGGTTCTTCGATCGTCGCAACGCGTGCGCCAAGTGTTTCGCCACGGAGTTCGTGCCGGTCGATGTCGAGACCGAGGGCGTGCTGACATCGTTCACGATCGTCGCCTTCGCCGCTCCCGGTGTACCGGTGCCCTTCGTCGCCGGGATCATCAAGTGCGGGCAGACTTCGGTGCGAGCCAACGTCATCAACTGCGACCCGACACCGGACGCGGTGAAGCTCGGCATGAAGGTTCGTCTCGCCACCTATTCACTCGGCACCGACGACGACGGAGTGGAAGCGGTCGGCTTCGGCTTCGAACCCGCCCAGTAGTACGTAACGACACGACACCAAGCGACACGACACCAAACGACACGACACCAAACGACACGACACCCAAACGACACGACACAGGAGCACACCATGGCCAACGACGACATTTGGATCCTCGGAATCGCGATGACGAAGTTCGGGAAGCACACCGACAAGGACATCGTCGATCTCGGTGCCGAGGCGGCAATGGCCGCGTTGTCGGACGGTGGGGTGAACATGGGCGACATCGGCGTGCTGGCGGCCGGCAACCTGATGGCCGCCGGAGCCGGATTCGGTCAGCAACTGCAGAAGCAGATCGGTCAGACGGGCATCCCCGTGTACAACGTGGCCAACGCCTGCGCCACCGGAGCCACCGCTTTGCGAACGGCCATCATGGCCGTGAAGTCCGGCGAGGTTCGGATGGGTCTCGCCGTCGGCGCCGAGAAATTGGCCGGGGCGGGCCTGCTCGGCGGAGGGGGACAGTCGAAGAAGGACGGCAACAAGTGGGAGCCGCGCGGACGATACGGCGCGGTCGCTCCGACCGACGGCCGCATCGGTACCGACACCATGCCGGGAACATTCGCCCAGGTCGGGATGGAGTACGGGCACAAGTACGGCGAAGTGTCGTTCGAAACCTTCGCCCGCATCTCGGAGAAGAACCACTCGCACTCCACCCTGAATCCGCTGGCCGCCTACCAGAAGAAGTTCACGCTCGAGGAGATCATGGGCGACATGATGATCGCCTACCCGAACACACGACCGATGTGCTCGGCCAACTGCGACGGCGCCGCGGCGGCCGTTGTGACCACCGGCGAGGTGCTCCGGACGCTGACCAAGGAACAGCAGCGACGGGCCGTGAAGGTGGCGGCCTCGGTGCTGACCACCGACCCTTATCAGGAGGCCTGCCAGATCCTGCCGGACGTGAACACGCTGACGCGCAACGCCGCGCGCCAGGCCTACGAGGCCGCCGGTGTGTCACCCTCCGATCTGGATCTGGTCGAGTTGCACGACTGTTTCGCGACCGCCGAGCTGGTGCACTACGACAATCTGATGTTGTGTCCGGAGGGTGGCGCGGTGGACTTCTTCGAGTCCGGTGCGTCGTGGCGCGACGGATCGACCCCGGTGAACGTCTCGGGCGGCCTGCAGTCGAAGGGACACCCGATCGCGGCCACCGGAATCGCCAACATCTGGGAGGTGTGTCATCACCTGCGCGGCGAGGCGGGACCCCGCCAGATCGCCGACGCCAAGGTGGGACTGGCCCACGTCATCGGTCTCGGATCGGCCTGCGGAATCCACATTCTGGAACGCAGCGGACTCTGATCGTCATCGGGTCGCCCGACCACCGGGCCACCCGATGGCGGGGCCCTCAGCTACCGCACTCGGTCTCGAACCAAGTGTTCAGTCGCTCGTTGGCGGCCAGGTACTCCTCGGAGGTCATGATCGTCTGGAGTTCGGGATCGGCCATTGCCGTCATCATGTCGCCGTCGTAGTTCTGGAGAATGTCGCCGTAGCGCTGGAACTCGGCGATCACCACGTCGAGGTCGTCGACCACATCGTCGGGAAGGTTGCCGCGCAGGTCCGAGAGTTGAGCGGGCAGGTCGTAGAGAGCCGTGGGATCCTCGGTGGCCAGGCCGATCGCCGAGAGCATCGCCAGGCTCGCCTCGATGCACTCTTCGGTCGGCATCATGAAGTCACCCGACGAGTCGCCACCGTCACCGGACGAATCACCGGACGAATCGCCGCCGCCCTCACTCTGTTCGGTCACCGGGTCGCCGAAGGCCGAACCGCCGCCGCCGTCGTCACCCCCGCAAGCGACCAGCGCAACAACCGGAACGACGACCAGGGCGAGACGCCGGAGTTTCATGAGCGGAATGTAGCAACTCACGCGCCGGTGGCGTGGAACCCGCCGTCGACGTGGATCATCGAGCCGGTCGTCGCGGGAAACCAGTCCGATAGCAGGGCGACCACGGCCTTGGCCACCGGCTCGGGGTCATTCACGTTCCAGCCCAGCGGGGCCCGACCGTCCCAAACGTCCTCGAACCGGGCGAACGAGGGGATCGACTTGGCAGCCATGGTGCGGATGGGTCCGGCGGCCACCAGATTGCTACGGATGCCCCGGGGTCCGAGTTCGCGTGCCAGATATCGGTTGATGCTCTCGAGGGCCGACTTGGCCACACCCATCCAGTTGTAGGCCGGCCACGCCACGGTGTTGTCGAAATCGAGACCCACGATCGACGAACCCCGATCGAGAAGGGGCAACAGACTCTCGGCCAGGAACTTGTACGAGTACGCACTGATCCGGATCGCCGTGGCCACATCGGGCCAATCGGGGCGGAGGAAATCGTCTCCGAGGCACGGTTCGGGGGCGAATCCGATTCCGTGCACGATTCCGTCGACCCGGTCCCAGTGCGTGGCCACGAAGTCGCGAAGGGCCGTCCCGTGCTCGTCCACTGTCGCATCGAACTCGACGACGGGCACGTCCTTGCCGAGCTTGCGGGCCGTTCGCCGGGTCAGCGAGAGACCTCTTCCCGCTCCCGTGAGGATGACGTCGGCACCCTCGGCGATGGCGAGTCGCGCCACGGCGAACGACAGGGACGCATCGGTGAGAACGCCGGTGACGACGATGCGCTTTCCCTCGATCAGGTTCATGTTGGCAAACTAGTCGCCGACGTCCCGCGGACTCCGATGGCGACCACCGAATGTGACAGGCTCGAGGAATGCGCATCGGAATTCTCGGAGGAACCGGCCCGGCCGGCACGGCCCTGGCGGCTCGACTCGCGTCGATCGGCTACCGAGTGGTCATCGGATCGCGTTCGAAGTATCGGGCGATGGAGGCCCGCGACGAGCAGCTGGGGCGCTTCCCCCAGTTGTCGGGGCTCCTCGAGAGCGGGGACAACGGCGAGGCCGCGGCCTGCGATCTCGTGGTGATCGCCACGCCCTGGGATTCGGCGGCGACCACCGCCCAGGAGTGGGAGTCCGATCTGGCCGGCAAGATCGTCGTCTCGATGGCGAACGCCTTGGTGCGGGTCGGGGGAGAGTTCCAACCTTTGCTTCCTCCCCGAGGGAGCGTCGCGGCTCACGTGCAGGCGGCAGTGCCGAATTGTCGGGTGGTGGCGGCGTTCCATCACCTGCCGGCCAAGGAACTCGGGCATCTCGGCGAACCCATCGACAGCGACGTTCTGATTTGCGGCGACGATCCGAAGGCCCTCGCGACGGTGGCCGAGATCGTCTCGAAGATTCCGGGTTGTCGACCCCTCGATGCGGGAGAGTTGTCGAACGCGACGGCCATCGAAGCCTTCACCGCCGTGCTGCTCCAACTCAACGTTCGCTACAAGACGAGGGTGGCGCCGAAGCTCACCGGAATCAAGATCAAGCCCACTCCACCGGCGGTGTCGCCGGAGTGACCATGCGGCTCCACGACACCGCCCGACAGGCCGTGGTTCCGTTCGAGCCCGGCCATCGAGTGACCATGTACACGTGCGGGATCACTCCGTACGACGCGACCCACATCGGTCACGCGGCCACTTTTCTCGCCTACGACCTGGTGCAGCGACGCCTCATCGATCTCGGACACGAGGTTCGCTGCGTGCGAAACGTCACCGATGTCGACGATCCGTTGTTCGCCAAGGCTCGCGAGTTGGGTGTGCACTATCTGGATCTGGCCGCCGGAGAGGAAGCGCGCTTCGAGCGCGACATGCACGCCCTCGGGGTACTTCCCGTGTACTCGACCCCACGCGCCTCGTCGGCCATCTCCGACATCCGCGGCTTCATCGGAATGGTTCTGGAGCGTGGTTTCGCCTACGAGAGCGGCGGGTCCGTCTACTTCGACGTCGCCAAGTTCCCCACCTTCGGTGCGGTGAGCCATTACTCGCGTGACGAGATGATCGAGTTCGCCCGGGAACGGGGTGGAGCGTTGGAGGATTCCAACAAGAGGGATCCGCTCGACTTCGTTCTGTGGCATCCGTCCCGCGCCGACGAGCCATCGTGGGAGGCCATGTGGGGTCCGGGCCGCCCGGGTTGGCACATCGAGTGCAGTGCGCTGGCGCTCCGGGAACTCGGGGAGACGATCGACCTGCACGGGGGCGGGACCGATCTCATCTTTCCGCACCACGAATGCGAGAGGGCCCAGAGCGAGGCGGCCACCGGGAGACCCTTCGTTCAGCACTGGATGCACGTGGCGATGGTCCACATGGACGGCCGGAAGATGTCGAAGAGCCTCGGCAACCTCGACTTCGTCGACGCCTTGCGCCGCGAGTGGGATCCGCGCGTCATCCGACTGGCGATCTCGAACAACCACTATCGAACGGAGTGGGAGTGGCATCGGGGCCTGTTGGACGAGGCCTCGGCGCGACTCGAACTCTGGACCTCCTCGATCAACGGAACCTCCGATCCGGGCGTTCTCGACGAGGTGCGGGAGGCGCTCGACGACGATCTCGACGCCCCGGCCGCCATCGCGAGCCTCGACCGGGCGGCTCGTTCCGGTCGACGGGTGATCGCGGGAGCCTCCCTCCTGGGGGTCGGAATCTGAGGCGATCGATCGTCGTGTGACGTCGGGCGTCCGCTCGTGACTCGTTGTCCGGCATCAATAACATCGCGGCCGAGGAGGGAGCCGTGGTCGATGCCATGAGAGGAGCGGGAGCCGCGCAGCGGCGCGCGCGCAGGGTTGTGCGCCCCGTGGCTCGTCGCCTCTGGCCGATCGACGTGCAGGGTCTCGACCGACTACCCGACGACGGCCCCGCCATCTTGTGCCCCAATCACGTTTCGTTCCTCGATTCGGCGTTCACGATGCTGGTGGTCCCCCGAAACATCTCCTTCGTCGGAAAAGCCGAATACATGGATTCCTGGAAGACCAAGATCCTGTTCCCGATGATGGGAATGATCCCGATCGACCGGTCGGGTGGCGAGAAGAGTCGCGCCGCTCTCGACGCCGCCGAAGCCGTCTTGCGGCGCGGCGAGTTGTTCGGAATCTTTCCCGAGGGAACCCGCAGTCGCGACGGTTGCCTCTACAAGGGTCGCACCGGTGCGGCGCGCCTGGCGACCACGGTCGGATGCCCCATCTATCCGGTCGGAATCGTCGGTACCGACGTCATCCAACCGCCCGATGCGAAGGCTCCGAAGCTCTTCAAGGGTTGTTCGATCTCGATCGGCCGTCCGGTGCGTCCCGAACGCCATGTTCGATCGGGAATGTCCGAAGGCGAGTTGCATCAGGCCTGGCGGGCGATGACCGACGAGGTCATGTTCGAGATCCGAGAGATGACGTCTCAGGTGTACAAGAACGTGTACGCGGGACGTTCGACCGAAACCGCTGTCGACCCGAACGTCACCGGTCGAGTGGCTCACGTCGGCGACCCCGACGCAGACGACCACCAGTCGTCCGGGCAAGGCAAATCGTCGGGCGGGGAACTGGTCTCGCCGTAGAATCGGCGAGCCATGTCCGACATCTCGGTTCTCCTTCCCGACGGCTCGACGCGCGAACTTCCGACCGGTTCCGATGCCGCGGCGCTCGCGACCGGAATCTCCCGGGGTCTGTCGAAGTCGGCGGTGGCGGCCGAGGTCAACGGTCGCCTCGTCGATCTGCGCGCGCGGTTGGACGACGGGGATCGGGTTCGAATCGTCACCTCCGACTCCGACGAGGGACGACACGTACTTCGCCACTCGACCGCGCACGTACTGGCTCAGGCGGTCGTCGCGTTGTACCCCGGCGCCAAGTACACCATCGGTCCGGCCATCGAGAACGGCTTCTACTACGACTTCGATCTCGAGGGTCGGGTCTTCTCCGAGGGCGACCTGGAACGCGTCGAGGCCGAGATGCGTCGCATCGTCGCCGCCGACCAACCCTTCGAGAGGCGGGAGATCGACGCCGACGACGCGCTCGAGCTCTTCGCCGATCAGCCCTACAAGCGCGAGATCATCGAACGGGTCCGCGGTGGCGCCGCCGACGGGGCCGATGCCGCCGAGGTCGGAGCGGGCGATCGGGTGAGCGTGTACGCCAACAGCGATGCGTTCGTGGATCTCTGTCTCGGGCCACACGTGCCCTCCACCAGCCGACTCGGGCACTTCGCCCTCCAGAAGGTTTCGGCCGCCTACTGGCGAGGTTCCGATAAGGGCCCCACCCTCCAGCGCATCTACGGGACGGCCTGGGAGTCGGCCGCGGCTCTGAAGCTGCACCTGGAACGACTCGCCGAAGCCGAGCGTCGTGACCATCGGCGTCTGGCGGTGGAACTCGACCTTCTCTCGTTCCCGTCGCAACTCGGTGGAGGACTCGCGGTGTGGCACCCCAAGGGGGCGATCGTTCGCAAGTTGATGGAGGACTACAGCCGTCGACGCCACCAGGAGGGCGACTACCAGTTCGTCTACACACCGCACCTCTCGAACGCGAACCTCTTCCGAACCTCGGGTCACCTCGACTTCTATGCCGACGGCATGTACCCGCCGATGGAGATGGACAACGGCGTCTACTACCCGAAGCCGATGAATTGCCCCATGCACTGCCTGATCTTCGGCGGCCGCGGTCGCAGCTACCGCGAACTTCCACTCCGACTCTTCGAACTGGGGACGGTCTACCGGTACGAGCGCGCCGGAACCCTGCACGGACTACTTCGTATCCGGGGTTTCACGCAGGACGACGCCCACATCTACTGCACGCGCGAGCAGCTTCAGGGCGAGATCGTGTCGTTGCTCGATTTCGTGATGAGTGTCCTGCGTTCCTTCGGCTTCGACGACTTCTCGTTCCACCTGTCCACCAAGGACCCCGAGAAGTACGTGGGATCCGACGAGATCTGGTCCGAGGCAACCACCGCACTGCGAACGGCTCTCGAGTCGCACGGAGTCGGTTACTCGGTCAAGGAGGGTGACGCGGCGTTCTACGGTCCGAAGATCGACATACACGTGCGCGACGCCATCGGTCGGACCTGGCAGTTGTCGACCATTCAGTGCGACTTCAATCTTCCCGAGCGATTCGACCTCGAGTACGTGGCCGCCGACGGGTCGCGGCGTCGACCGATCATGCTCCACCGGGCTCTCTTCGGCTCGGTCGAGCGCTTCTTCGGAGTTCTGCTCGAGCACTACGCGGGCGCGTTCCCGTTCTGGATGGCGCCGGTGCAGGTTCGGGTTCTGTCGGTCGCGACATCGCACGAGTCCTACGCCCTTCGGGTGGCCGAACGACTTCGCGAGGCGGGCCACCGCGTCGAGATCGCCGATGCATCCGACCAGTTGGGGCGCCGGATTCGCGCCGCGAAGGTCGAGAAAATCCCGTACGTGCTCGTCGTCGGTGACGACGACGTCGCCGCCGGCACGGTCGGCGTGAACCCTCGTGGCGGCGACGTCGAGCGAGGAGTCGCTCTCGACGAGTTCCTCGCTCGGCTGGTCGGCGAGTCGGTCGACACGGGAGCGTGACGGTGCCCCGTCGCCTGTGGAGTGGTTGGCGGGCGACGTACCTGAATCGTCGCGAGGACGGCGACCCTGGTGACACTTTCGTGCGACTGTTGGAATCCGGCCTTCCCGACGAGACGACGCACATCGTTGCGCGCCTCGGTACCGCCATCGCGGTTCTCAACGTTCATCCGTACTGCACCGGGCATCTGCTGGTGCTTCCGCGACGCAAGGTTCGCGACCTGACCGACATGAACTCCGAGGAGTCGCGAGATCTCTGGTGTCTCGTCGGCGAGGCCGTCGAGGTGCTTCGGGCCGAGTATCGACCCGACGGCCTGAACGTGGGTCTGAATCTCGGACGGGCCGCCGGGGGAAGCATCCCGGCCCATCTGCACGTGCACGTCGTTCCACGATGGATCGGAGACGCCAACTTCCTCGCGGCCACCGCGGACACCAAGGTGATTCCCGAAGCGCTCTCCGTGACGGGAGACCGCGTGCGTCGACGTTGGGACGATGCCGTGGCGCGTCGGAGATCCCCCTAGATTTTGCCCATGACCGAACAGGGACCATCGGGGTCCGGGGTCCAGCGGACCCCGATGAGCGAACGCGCCGAGCACCGGGACGATCTACCGGCCGAACTCGACCCCACCCGAGCGGCCGGTCCGTATCGGTTCCCCGACAACAGTCGGCGGCGCATCCCGGGAGCGATCTACGTGGTGGTCGGTCTGGTGGTGGTGGTGCTGGTGTCCTCGATGGACGGGGTGCTGGTGAACTCCGGACTGGGGTGGGGTGGTGTCGTACTCGCCGTGGTGGGTCTCGTCAGCATCACGTCGGGTTGGAGAATGTCGATCGACGAACAGCAAGCCCTGGCCCGGGCCGGTGAGGCGGTTGGTTTCGCGGTCGGACACGCGTCGGCCCAGCAGGTCTGGCGGGGAGTCCGGAGCCGACCGACCTGGCGGGTTCTCTGTTATTCCGCGGAGGAGCCTCCGCGCGAGCGAGGTCTGGTTCTGGTGGATGCGGTCGACGGTTCGATCGTCCAGTCGCTGCGCGAGGCCTGTGACGAGGACTGGAACCAGGACCGGAACGACGAGACACCACGACCGGGTGGCACCGGCGAGTCGGGCCAGCGGGAGTCGGGCCAGCGGGAGTAGGACCAGGCGAGGACGGTCGCAATGATCGGCCCGGGCGGTCGGCGGCCCGTACACTGTGGGGATGTTCGACGGTCATCTGAGGGGTTCGGTCGACCGTGCGGTCGGACCGATCGGAGCTCAACTTCGCAAGACCAAGTTGTCCCCGGATCATCTGACCGTTGTCGGCTTACTGGTGGCGGTCGGGGCGGCGGTGGCCATCGGAGCCGGTTTTCTGTCGCTCGGCCTGTTGCTGGTCGTGCTGGCCGCCCTTCCCGATCTCCTCGACGGGGCGTTGGCCAAGGCCTCCAATTCCTCGAGCCAACGGGGGGCCTACTTCGACTCGGTGATCGACCGTGTCACCGATGCCCTGCTGTTCGGCGGCGTGGCGTGGCATTTCGCGTCCGACGAGAGCCCGCACATGGCGATCCTTCCGATGGCCGTTCTGGGCGCGAGCAGCATCATCTCGTATCAGCGCGCCAAGGCCGAGTCGCTGGGACTCGACGCCAAGGGCGGCATCATGGAGCGAGCCGAGCGAATCATCCTGCTCTGCATCGGTCTCCTGTTCCCCGTGATCCTGATCGCCGTCATGTGGATCATGCTGGTGCTCACGTTGGTCACCGCCGTCCAGCGTTTCGTGAAGGTGTGGAAGCAGGCCGCGGTCGCACCGGTCACGGCCGCGCGGATCGAGCGGCGCCGCTCCCGCCGTCAGAGTCGTCGCGCCGTTCGCCGCTCCCGGCGGCGGGTCGCCACGGAGTGGCGACGCACGCGCACCCCGTGACGAGTCCGCGTCGTCAGATCAGCGAGTCGCTCACCGTTGGCGGCTACAAGGCCGGATCACTCCTCGCCAAGTTGGTGCCGTCGCCCTTGGCGCCGCTGGTCAGTGGTGGCCTGGCTGCCCCGGCCGCCCTCGGAATGTCGGAACGTCGCCGACTGGTCGAACGGCACATTCGTCGCGCGGTGCCCGAAGCATCGAACGCGCGCATCCGTCGAATGGTTCTGCAATCGTTCGAGACCTACACGCGCTATTACCTCGAGAGCTTCCGTTTGCCGGGATTGACCGATCTACAGGTCGACGATGGCATGACCCTGGTGGGTTTCGAGGAGAACCTGATGTCGGCCCTCGAACGGGGCAAGGGTGCGATCCTCGCGCTGCCCCATCTCGGAGGATGGGAGTGGGCCGGACGCTGGCTGGCCAGTCGTGGGGTGGCGGTGACGGTGGTGGTCGAGCCGCTCGATCCGCCGGAGTTGTTCGAATGGTTCGCCGATTTGCGCCGTGGATTCGGACTCAACGTGGTTCCTCTCGGACCCGAAGCCGCCTCGGAGGTCGCGGCGGCGCTCGGTCGCAACGACATCGTCTGTCTCCTGAGCGACCGCTTCATCTCGGGGTCCGCGGTGGCGGTGGAGTTCTTCGGCGAGACGACACTCCTGCCGGCCGGGCCGGCCATGCTCTCGATCCGGACCGGTGCGCCGTTGATTCCTGCCGCGGTCTATTTCGAGGGCAGGGGATCGGATCACCTCGGCATCGTGCGGCCGGCCATTCGCCACGAACGTTCGGGGGCCAGACTCCGCGAGGAGGTCCGCCTGCTGACGGCCAAGTTGGCCGGGGAATTGGAGATCCTGATCAAGCGGGCGCCCGAGCAGTGGCACTTGTTCCAGCCGAACTGGCCCTCCGATCCGGGTTATCCTCACCTCCTCGAGGATCATCGATGAGGACGAAATCGCCCAAGGGGAGTCTCCTGCTCGTCGCTCTCGCCCCTCTCGTCGGTGTCGTCGGTTGCGGCGGATCGAACACCACCACCTACGTGCTCCGTGACGTCGACGCGGTGCAGGTGCTGTCGCCCTCCGAGGTGGAACGGTTGCGTGCGGAGGCCGAACGAGCCAACGCCGAGTCGACCTCGGTCGCTTCCGCTTCGAACGACGGGGCGACGGATGGTGCGACCGATGGGACGAACGAGGCGGGCGACGACACGATTCCGCTGAACGACGACGATCGTCCGCCCGAGCTCAAACTGTTCGAAGCCTTCGGCGAGTTCCGCGGTTGCATCGAGGACGCCGGCGAGACCATTCGCGGCGATCTCCAGGATCCGCGGAACCCGGCCTACCAGGACCCCGCGTATCTGGAACTCGTGCAGAAGTGCGCCGCGCGTAGCGACATCGTGACGGTTCTCGAGGAAGTGGCGGCCACCCGGTCCAGCCTCACGCCCGAGGAGATCGAAACCCGCAACGAGATATTCATTCTGCTGCGCGATTGTCTCATCGACCGCGGTTGGACGGTCGAGACGTCGACGAGTTCGAGCGGGCTCATCGAACCGACCGTGTTCCAAGGACCGAACGGATCGATCGACGAACGCGACATCAACCAGTGTCTGTCGGAAACGGGCATCGACGATGCCATCGAGGAGGCTTCGGAGAACCCATGAGACCAGCATCCAGAAAGGCCTTGGCCGCCGTCGGAATCGTCGCGTTGTTGGCCGCCGCCGTCGTGATCGGTCGGGCCAGTGGCGGGGGCGAAACGGCCGACGAGATCCTGATCACCCCGCGGGCGGTGGAACGTCGCGACCTGTCGGATGTCCTGACGGTTTCGGGCGAGGTACGACGCGACGAGATCCAGGAGATCAATTCGGCCGTCGACGGCAAGGTGAGCAGCATCGCCGTGGATGACGGCGAAACCGTCGATGTCGGGGACACGGTCTTCGCCCTCGACGGTCGAGCCGCCGTGGCCGTCAACGGTGACTTTGCGTTCTTCCGGCAACTCGAAGTGGGGAGCGACGGGCCCGATGTCCGACAACTCGAGGAGATTCTCGTGGCGGCCGGCTACGAGATCTCCGAGGTCGATGAGTTGTTCACCGAAGAGACCCGCGTCGCCCTGGGCCGTTGGCAACTCGACCGTGGCTACGGTGGAGCGCGTCCGGAGAACGACGAGACCGTGACGGTCAGCCTCCTGCAGAATCCGGCGGGCTACACGGTCGGCAAGTCGAACACGGTCGCTTTCACGATCACACCTTCGGTGCCTTCGGGAGTCGGGTCCGCTCGTCGACCCGTGCCCGCGTCGGTGCCACCGACCCTGACGATTTCGGCCTCGACCACGCAAGCCGTCGAGGGAACCTCGATCACGTTCACCGTGACCAGCACGACCGCTCCCACCAACGACCTCTCGATCGATCTCACCATCGGTGGCGACGCCGACGGCGGCGAGAGTGGCGACGACGGTGACGACTACACCGAGTTGGAGACGTCGATCGTCCTTCCGGCCGGTCGTACCACCGTCTCCGTCGCGGTCGACGTGTTCGTCGATCGGGTCATCGAGGATGCCGAGGACATCGTGGTGTCGCTCACCGATCAGTTCGGCAACGATCCGAACTACGTGGTCGGTCCGACCAACTCGGTACGCGTGGTGATTCCAGCGAACGGTTCCGATCTCCGGCCCGAGGTGTCGGTGAAGGCGAGCGGAGCGAGCGTCGACGAGGGTGCCTCGGTCACCTTCACCCTACGAACGACGGTGGAATCGAATCGCGACACGGAGGTCGAGATCGAGTTGTCGGGGACCGTGTCTCCCGACATCGACTACATCGTTCCGGACGAGGACGAGTGGACGATTCCGGCCGGCAGCACGAGCGTCGACGTCACGATTCAGATTCGTCGGGACGACACGGTCGAAAGCGACGAGACACTCGGCGTTCGGATCCTCGATGACGACCCGCCAACCGGACGGGATGCCAGGTACTTCGTGGGTTCGCCCGCGTCGGCGATCGTGTCCGTGTCGAGTCCCGATCTTCCCGAACTCACGATCGTCGGCGGCGGATCGGTTGCCGAAGGTGGCTCGACCTCCTTCCGAATCGTCAGTGACGCACCGGTCACCGAGGACACGTCGGTGAACTACCAGTTCTCGGGCACGGCCCAGCCGGGTGAGGACTTCGAGGTGCTGAGTGGCACCGTCGTGATGCGAGCCGGCGCATCGTCGGTCACGGTCGTGTTGCGCACCATCGACGACGACGTGATCTTTCAACCGTCCGACATGCTCGTCGCCGATTGGCCGGCGCGGATCGGCAAGGTGGAGGTCGACGAGGGGGAGTTCGTTCTTCAGGGACAACTCGTGTTGTCCCTCACCGAACCGGACTTCACCATCACCATGAAGGTCAGTCCGTCCGATCGCGCCGAGTTGGAGGTCGGTCAGGAGGTCACCGTGGACCTGCAGGTCGGCGGTCAGCTCCTGACCGGCGTGATCAGCGAACTCGACGACTCGGCGACGGTCGGTGACACCGGCGAGGAGTTGTACGAGGGAGTCGTGCAGGTGGACGACGCGCTGGACGCCGTCGACGGTGCGTCGGTCACGATCGACGTCGTGCTGAAATCGGTGAACGCGGCGCTGGCCGTCCCCGTCGCGTCGGTGCTCCGGACAGCGGGAGGAGACGAAGTGCGGGTGGTCGGCGACGACGGCACGATCGACCGAATTCCCGTGACGATCGGCCTCATCGACGGCGAATGGGTCGAGATCGTTTCCGGACTCCGGGGCAACGAACTCGTGATCGTCGACATCGACGCCGAGCCCGCGGTCGCCGATGGAAGCTGAACCGGAAACCACGCTCGCTCCCTTCATGGAGCTCCGGTCGGTGTCCCGCAGTTACGGGACCGGGGATGCTCAGGTGTGGGCCCTCCGCGAGGTGTCGCTGTCGATCATGCCGGGTGACTTCGCATCCATCGTCGGTCCGTCCGGCTCGGGTAAGTCCACCATGCTCGGACTGCTCGGGTGCCTCGACGTTCCGACCGAGGGCACGATCCTCGTCGAGGGTGACGACGTGTCGAGCATGGCCGATGCGGCGCGCACACGGGTGCGAGGGCGAAGTATCGGGTTCGTGTTCCAGCAGTTCCACCTGATCCCGCACCTCGACGCGGTCACCAACGTGGAGACGGCCCTGCTCTACCGATCGCTCACTCCCGACGAGCGACGCGAACGAGCGATCGAGGCACTCGAGCAGGTCGACCTCGGGCATCGCTTCGATCATCGACCGGTTCAACTTTCCGGTGGGGAGCAACAGCGGGTCGCCCTGGCCCGGGCCCTCGTGACTCGCCCCCGCATCCTTCTGGCCGACGAGCCGACCGGAGCGCTCGATTCGCGCAACGCCGAACTGGTGATGGAGATCTTCGGGGGCCTCCGGTCGCCCGAACGCGCCGTGGTGATCGTGACGCACGATCCGGGCGTGGCCGCCGCGGCCGCCCGGAAGATCTCCATGCGCGACGGTCGAATCGTGTCGGACGAGAGAACCTTGCCGTGAGAACCTTCAAGGATCTGGTCGGGGTGGCCCTCAATGGGTTGCTGGCGCGCAAGATGCGAACACTGTTGCTCCTGCTCGGACCGGTCATCGGCGTCGCGGCGATCATCGCGGCGGTCGGTCTCACCGATTCGGCCAAGGGCGACCTGAAGCGGAAGGTCGACGAACTCGGCACCAATCTGATCGAGGCTTCGGCCTCCAGTAGTTTCGGTTCGGCCGAGCCGACTCTTCCCGACGATGCCGTCGAACGAGCCTTCACGGTGGTCTCGGTCGAGAAGGTGAGTGCGGTCCGCGAATTGTCCAACATCGCGGTGACGCCCTACGAGGAGGCCGGTGAGCAGTTCGAGACCGTGCCGATTCCGGTGATCGCCACCGACTCCGAGTTGCCGAGCGTTCTCGAGGTGGATCTCGTCGCGGG
>Ga0172373_10003820_pt1 | contig 21632 bp, 36 predicted proteins | sample Lak10m_2_FD_114546 | JGI IMG/M metagenome (GOLD analysis project Ga0172373, IMG submission 114546) | Freshwater microbial communities from Kabuno Bay, South-Kivu, Congo - kab_092012_10m | ecosystem: Environmental > Aquatic > Freshwater > Lake | place: Democratic Republic of the Congo...
GTCTTCAGCCAATCCCACGTACAAACCTTGACCACTGCCGTGCAATGCGAGATACATGTTCTCAGGTTCGTCTGCTGCGCAATATCCGATTGCAACTGAACCCTCGAACTGTGTCACTGCATTCAGGAATGCATCAAGCGTGTTCATGCCAGATGAACGACCGCGGTCCACCAATGCAGGAATCACTTTTGCATCGGTGGTAATCGGTTCAGCGAAACGAAGATTGTGACGTACTTTCAAGTCTGCATGATTGTCGACATCACCATTTAGAACCGCAACAGAGAACAACTGTTGTTGAGTGGCGATTTCTTCACCATTGACTGGGTGAGCATTGGGTTCAGAGATAATGCCGACACTTGCCCACCGCGTATGACCGAGGACTGATGTACGAGCACCATCCATCGCGAGAACGCGACGAAGAATGTCGTCTTCTGCCAACGATGCGCGCATGTGCTTTGTGTTGTCGCCAAGCTCACCAATCTCTGCGGCGGCTTTGTACACAAACACCGCTGTTAAACCAACAAAGCGAACACTCTTGTCTGTAAACAATGGGTCATTTGCGCGTGCGTCAATTGCAGCAAGCACATCCTGTGGAAGAGATGCCGGCACAGTGACCAACACGCTGATGCCAGCGGAGTCTCGACCGCGAACTTCAAGTCGATCAATGGCGGACAAGGCTTGCTGAATGCTGAGATAACCAGCCAATGACGACACCGATGCATTTCGTCCGGCAAGTGCGTGCACTTCATCTGCGGTTCGCAATCTGTCGCGGCGAATCGCCCACGCAGCATCTTTCACTCTCGAGAGAACCGCAGCCTGTGCATCAAGCGTTGCCGTATCTGCGTGAAGAGCATCTAGACGGCGCTCTTCGTCATCGGCTCGGGCGTCGATGACATCAAGGCGAGACACAATGTCGCCAGCCAAGGTGAGATTGCCTGCGAGTGCTTGAATTCCTGCGTCCCCTCGAAGCAACTGGTCGACCGCCATCAGCGCATCGGCCGTTGAGTGAAGATTGTCTCCCGCCTCTACTGCGGCATCCAACAGGCGGAGAATGTCGGCGCTACTTGGCGCCTGGCGCGACCCTGGTCGGGGAAGAATTCCGATAATGCCGCACATATCTCAAGGTTAGGACACCAATGCGGTGCCCTAGTGCGCACCCTCAATTGCGCCACCATGTACTGCAATGACTGCAGCTGCAAGATGATGTGCCGTGGTGTGTGCTGTTTCTTCGTCGGCGGCTTCCACCATCACACGAATCAATGGTTCAGTTCCAGATGCGCGCACCAAGACTCGCCCAGATGTTCCGAGTTCCTTCTCGACTGACTCAATCGCTACGGACAAATCCGCAATGGGATCGTGAATCTTCTCTTCGATACGAACGTTGATGAGAACTTGTGGATACGACTGCATCACCGTTGCAGCTTCGTCAAGAGTTGATCGCGTGCGGGCAAGGTATTCACACAAAATAAGTGCGGCCAACACACCGTCACCGGTGGTGGCATGAGCACGATGCACAATGTGCCAGCTTTGCTCTCCACCAAGGACGAAGTCGTACTCCTCTAGTGCAATCAACACGTTGCGATCTCCCACGGGAGTGATAACAACGTCGACATTGATGGATTCCATCGCTTTGTGGAAACCAAGGTTGCTCATCACAGTGACCGCAACACCTCTGTTTCGCAATAAACCACGACTTGCCAAATCTGAAGCGGCAATCGCCATGATGACGTCACCATCGACAGTTAATCCAGAACCTGTCACAGCCATCAGACGATCACCATCACCATCAAATGCAATGCCGAGATCTGCTCGTTCTGCAATGACTTTTTCTCTCAAGCCATCTAGATGCGTTGCACCACAATGATCATTGATGTTGCGGCCATCTGGCTCACAGTTCATCGCAATAACAGTGGCACCAGCTTGGCGCAATACCGCGGGACCCACCGTTGACATCGCACCATTCGCACAATCAACGACAACAACTAATCCCGCGAGACTGTCGCCAACAACATTCACTCGGTGTGCAACATATTCATCAACGACGCTTGTTGCATCGTGTTCTGTTCCCAATGCAACTGGTGCCGGCTCTGCAACTAACGCATGCCACACACGTTCAATCTCAATCTGTTCGGCGTCGCCCAACTTCGAGCCGCCAGATGCAAACACCTTGATTCCGTTGTCGGTCCAGGGATTGTGTGATGCGGTGACTGCAATGCCCACCCATTCGTGGCGTTCTGATGCGAAAGCAATCGCAGGTGTTGGGCACACACCCATTAACTGAACGGGAATTCCTTCAGCTGCACATCCATCAACAATGGCTTGCTGCAATACGTCGCCACTCTCACGCGTGTCTCGTCCAACAACAACAGAAGTTGGTTGCAAGACACGAACAACAGCACGAGCAAGATCACGTGCGAGTGAAGGAGTGAGTTCGTCAATCGCAACTCCGCGGACACCGTCGGTACCGAAGTGAAGCATGATGAATCCTGACGCAACCACGCACACCGGCGTGGTGCAAGCGCAAATCAGCGCTTGGTGAACTGAGGAGCCTTACGTGCCTTCTTGAGGCCGTACTTCTTGCTTTCCTTGCGACGTGCGTCGCGAGTAAGAAGACCAGCCTTCTTCAAAGCAGGACGTGACTCTGGGTCGATTTCAATGAGTGAACGGGCAATCGCCATGCGCAATGCACCAGCTTGACCAGTCACACCACCACCGAAAATATTTGCGTTGATGTCGTATGCAGTTTCGCGATCTGTGACACGAAGCGCTTCGGTGACAACCATGCGCTGTGTTGCAGTTGGGAAGTACACCTCAATGGGCTTGCCATTGACAGTGATTGTTCCGGAACCTGCGCGAAGAATTGCGCGTGCAACTGCTTCTTTACGACGACCAGTTGTTTGGGTGAGAGGTGCGTTAGCCACAATGACTCCTAAGTTGATCAGCGGGCCTTGGCGGCGCTGAGATCGAGAACGACGGGGGACTGTGCAGCGTGCGGATGCTCTGCACCTGGATACACCTTGAGCTTCTTGATCATCTGACGACCAAGTGGACCCTTTGGCAACATGCCTGCAACGGAACGTGCAATTGCATCTGCTGGCTTGCGGTTCAACAAGTTTTGGTATGACTCACTCTTCAAACCACCTGGGTAGCCAGAGTATGTGTACACCATGTTCTTCTCTGCCTTGCCAGATGTCATGACAATCTTCGATGCATTGATGATGATGACATGGTCACCCATGTCCATGTGTGGTGCGAACACTGGCTTGTGCTTGCCGCGCAAGATGCGCGCAACTTCTGTACAGAGACGACCAAGAACGAGGCCTTCGGCATCGATGATGTGCCAGGCGCGCTGGATCTCGCTTGCTTTTGGTGAATAGGTACGCATGAGACTTCTGAGACTTTCGTGGTGGGGACTCTGATGAGTCGCCTAACCCCATTTAGGGGGCTTGGTAAGGATAGGGGCGATTTCGGCCTCACGGCAACCCGAAAAAGCCAATGATGACGCGCTTTATGGATGGATTCGGGTGCCGTCGTAGCCGACGTCCCACAGCACCAATCCCTGAGGTGGAGCAACGGGAGATCCGTGCTGGCGGTCGCCTGCCAGCATCACGGCCCGGGTATCGCTGGGTGGGCGCTTCCCTAGCCCCACATCCACCAAGAATCCCACCAAGCTGCGCACCATTTGGTGGCAAAAGGCATTGGCGCGAATCTCGAACACCACGAGATTCTCCCCTTCTTCTCGCCAGGTCGCGTTGAAGACATAGCGGTTCATGGAGGCCTCTGGCTCCCCGTCTGGCGTATCGGGCTTTCGGCAAAACGCCGCAAAGTTATTTTCGCCGATGATGGCGTCGCACGCCAGGTTCATGAGCGGAATCGACAATGGCTTCCAGACATGCCACGCGCGGTCTAGCAGCAACGGATTCGGATGCGGCGAGTTCCACACGGTGTATCGATACGAGCGCCACGTTGCGCTTCGCCGTGCATCGAAATCATCTTCAGCCCATTGCACATCGGACACCGCAACGTACGGTGCGCACATGCTGTTCACACTTCGAATGAACGTTGAAAGATTCGTGTCTGCTGGCAAATCACACGACACCACTTGTGCGCGTGCGTGAACACCAGCATCAGTTCTTCCCGCTGTACTCAACACGATGTGTTGTTGCGTAATGGTGCTGATTGCAGTTGTTAAAACACCTTCAACTGTTTCAACATCGTTATTGACTGCGAAGCCATGAAAATGTGCGCCGTGATATGACACACGCAAACGGGCCCGCCTACTGGCGGGCCCGTTCATTGCGTTGTTATCCGGTGCCATGACCGGTGGAACTATCGAACCAGTTCGATGCGCGCCATTGGCGCAGCGTCACCCTGGCGGGTTCCGAGCTTGAGAATGCGTGTGTAACCACCATTGCGTGCCATGTATGCAGGCGCAATTTCATTGACAAGCTTGTTGGTCATTTCCTTGTCGCCGAGGTAACCCTGAATTTGGCGAATGCGGTGTACGCGCATTGGTCCTTCTTCTTGGGCCTTCTTTGCCTTGGTGATGAGCTTTTCAGCAATCGGACGCAATGCCTTTGCCTTTGCTTCAGTTGTGGTGATTCCTTCTGCAGCGAAAAGTGATGCAGCCATGTTTGCCATCAGCAAACGCTGGTGCGATGCACTTCCGCCGAAGCGAGGGGCGCGACGTGGTGTTGCCATTGTGGTACTCCTTGAGCTCCGAAATTATGCGCGCAGCGAGAGACCGCGCTCATCCAATTTCTGGATGATTTCGTCGAGACTCTTCTGGCCGAAGTTGGTGATGTTCAAAAGATCGTCGGTGCTCTTCAACAGAAGTTCGCCGATGGTGTTGATCTGTCCGCGCTTGAGGCAGTTGCGTGGGCGCTCGCTGAGATCGAGATCTTCAATTGGCAAGTCAAGGTCTGGAACACCAACGTTTGCACCGACTGGCTCGCTGAGCTCAAGTGCTTGTGGCTCTTCCGACAATGTTGCAATGAGATCAACAAGTGAACGAAGTGTTGCAGCTGCAGATGCGAGTGCTTCACGTGGAGAGATGGAACCATCTGTCTCGATGTCGAGAATGAGACGGTCGTAGTTGGTGCTTTGCGCAACACGTGTTGGCTCAACATCGAACATCACGCGACGAACTGGCGAGAAGATTGCGTCGATGGGGATGACTCCGATGACGCGGCTCTCTGCATCGCGATCGGTGGACATGTATCCACGACCACGCTCGATGGTGATGTCGAAACCAAGTTGTGCACCGGCATTCAATGTTGCAAGGTGCAGTGATGGGTTCAAGATTTCAATGTCGGCGGTTGTTTGAATGTCGCCAGCTTTGAAATCGGTTGCACCCTTTGCATCAACGCGAAGAACAACTGGCTCTTCGCTGTGTGACACAACAACAACATCCTTCAAGTTCATGATGAGCTCTGTGATGTCCTCGGTCATGCCTTGAATGGTGGTGAACTCGTGCTCTACACCGTCGAACTTGACAGTGGTGATTGCTGCACCAGGAATTGATGACAGCAATGTGCGGCGAAGCGAGTTACCAATGGTGTGGCCGAAGCCTGGCTCGAGTGGGCCAACAGCAAAACGCTGACGTGTTGGATGGTCGTCGCCGATTGCTTCGACTGAAGGACGTTGGATGACAAGCATGGTGCTCTCCTATGAAACGGCTTAAGAATTACTTCGAGTAAAGCTCAACAATGAGCTGCTCGCGGACGGGGACATCGATGTGCTCGCGCTGTGGAAGGTCGCGCACGGTAACTTGCTTGTCACCAGATTCGAGCCAACCAACAAGTGAACGATCGAGTGTGTCGATGTTGTGTTGGATCTGAATCATTTCTTTTGCCTTTGGTGACAAAGAAATAACTTGTCCACGCTTCACACGGAATGATGCAATGTCCACGCGCTTGCCATCAACTTGAATCAAGCCGTGGTTCACGAACTGACGTGCTTGTGGGCGAGTTGATGCCCAACCTGCCCGGAACACGACATTGTCGAGACGCAACTCAAGAAGACGCAACAAGTTTTCGCCGGTTGGACCTGCGAGACGGTTTGCTTCTTCATAGGTGCGACGGAACTGACGCTCGAGTACTCCGTAGATGTACTTCGCCTTTTGCTTTTCCTGCATCTGTGCGAGGTACTCAGAACCTGCATTACGACGACGCGTACGACCATGTGCACCTGGGGGGAATGGACGACGATCGAGAGCTTTTGAGCCCTTTGCATTTTCGAAGATGTTTGTGTTGAGGCGGCGCGAAATACGCACCTTGGGTCCGGTGTAACGGGCCATGACTAACTCCTACGACGCTTTGGCTGACGGCAACCGTTGTGCGGTACCGGGGTGACATCTTTGATGCCAGAAACTTCAATGCCCAAGTTCTGAATCGAACGCAACGCAGTGTCGCGACCTGAACCTGGACCCTTTACGTGCACTTCGGCGCGACGAAGACCATGCTCCATTGCAGCCTTGCCTGCTTTTTCTGCAGCCATCTGTGCAGCGAATGGTGTCGACTTACGTGAACCCTTGAATCCAACGCCACCAGACGATGCCCATGAAATGACATTGCCTTCCATGTCGGTGATGGACACGATGGTGTTGTTGAAAGAGCTCTTGATGTGAACAACACCAGAGGTGACGTTCTTACGCTCGCGCTTACGTGGACGGCGGCCGCCTGCTTGTGCCTTCGCCATGGTGTTACCTCACTGCCTTCTTCTTGTTGGCAACTGTCTTCTTTGGTCCCTTACGTGTGCGCGCATTGGTGTGTGTGCGCTGACCACGAACGGGAAGACCCTTGCGATGACGAACACCTTGAAGGCATCCAATTTCGATCTTTCGCTTGATGTCTTGCTGCACATCGCGGCGCAAGTCACCTTCGACTGTGATGTTCTGATCGACCCATGCACGAATGCGATTCACTTCATCTTCTGTGAGATCGCGAACGCGCGTGTTTGGGTTAAGACCTGTTGATTCACAGATTTTTTGAGATGTTGGTCGACCAATGCCGAAGATATATGTCAACGAAATCTCCAAACGCTTTTCGCGTGGGATGTCGACGCCAGCAATACGTGCCATGTGTTTACGTTTCCTTCGTTGACTTTCTTAGCCCTGGCGCTGCTTGTGCCGGGGGTTTTCGCAGATCACCATCACACGCCCGTGACGACGGATGACCTTGCACTTCTCACAGATTTTTTTGACGCTCGGGCGTACTTTCATTGCGTTCTCACTTGAAGCGGTATGTAATACGACCGCGGGTGAGGTCGTATGGTGTGAGCTCAACCTGGACTTTGTCGCCGGGAAGAATACGGATGTAGTGCATACGCATTTTTCCAGAGATGTGCGCTAATACTTTGTGGCCATTCTCTAACTCCACACGAAACATTGCGTTCGGTAGAGATTCAAGAATTGTGCCTTCAAGCACAATCGCATCTTCTTTCGGCTTAGCCAGGGTGGTCTCCTTGATTGATGGAACAGTTGCCCCCATTAGCAGAACTGCAACAGGGGCGAGTGGCAATGCTATCGGCGCATTTTCCTTGCGCCAATAGGCAGTTAGCGCCTTTGTTCGACCGCCTCGGTGAGGCGAGCAAACACGTCGTCGGGGCTGCCAACCCCATTGACGGTGACCAAACGGCTGGATGAGCCGTAATAGTCAATAAGGGGCTGAGTCTGGGTCTCATAGAGATCCAGGCGTTGGTTAATGGCTGCCGGGGTGTCGTCGTCGCGCTGGACCACGTCTCCCCCGCAGTTGTCACAGGTCCAGGGGCTGGGGTCCTGGCCAGTGGCTTGGAAATTGGCACCGCAGTCGCGGCACACGCGGCGCGCAGACAGGCGGGACAAGACGAGGTCGCGAGGCACATCGAGGTCGATGGCCATGTCGACGGGGCTATCCGAGGTGATGTCGTCAAGGGCCACAGCTTGGGCAACAGTCCGAGGGAACCCATCGAGGATGTATCCGCGGCGGGCATCATCGGCCTTCAAGCGTTCAGCCACGATGCCAACCATGATGTCGTCGCCCACGAGTTGGCCAGCATCGATGACGGCTTTGGCCATCTTGCCAAGCTCTGTTCCCTCACGCACAGCGGCGCGCAAAATGTCGCCAGTGGAAATGTGAGGAACAACAAAGTGACGTGACAAGCGAACACATTGAGTTCCCTTGCCCGCACCTTGGCGACCCAACAGCACGATGCGTGCACCCTGAATCATTTTGCTCACCGATCAAACGAAGTAAACCACTGCCCCATCTGGGTGGTGATCACTTCAAGAAGCCCTCGTAGTTACGGAGCATCAATTGGCTATCGATTTGGCGCATGAATTCAAGCGCAACACCAACAGCAATGAGAACCGTTGTTCCGGCAAATGGGAATGATTGGACATCGCCAACCCAAAGAATGATGTACGGCAAGATTGCAATGAAGCCAACAAACACTGCACCAGGAAGTGTGATGCGGTTAACAGCTTTTGCAAGGTAACGCTCGGTTTGTGGTCCGGGACGAATACCTGGAATGAATCCACCCTGCTTACGCAATTGATCTGCTTGACGAATGGGGTCAAACGCAATCGAGTTGTAGAAGTACGCAAACGCAATGATGAGCAAGAAGAACGATGCGATGTACACAAGGTTCTGGCTGTTCACCAAGTAATCGTTAACAAATGTTGCAACAGATCCGCGCCAACCTTCAGCGCTGCCCAACATGTTGGACAACAACACAGGAAGCAACAAAACAGACGATGCGAAGATGATGGGAACAACACCGGCCTGGTTGACCTTCAGCGGAATGTAGGTGCTCTGTCCACCAGTCATGCGGCGACCCACTACACGCTTTGCAAACTGCACGGGAATTCGGCGTTGGCCGAGTTCAACACGAACAACAGCGGCAAGAATTCCAAGCGACACAATCACGAGAACTGCGAACACGACGAACTTCTTGCTCTGCAAAATTGAGTAGTAGTTGTAGGGCAAACCAGACACAACGGAAGCAAAAATCAACACGGACATACCGTTTGAAATTCCTCGCTGGCTAATGAGTTCGCCAATCCACATCAAGAGTGCGGTGCCTGCAACAAGAGAAGGAATAACAAGAAGTGCTCTCGGCATGAATGGGTCAAGCAAAACAACGTCTGGTGCTTGCGCTGCTGCACCAATGAATGCCGAACCATTTCCTTGGCCGAAAATGAATGTCAAACCTGAACCCTGCAGCAATGCGATTGCTATTGCAACGTAACGAGTCCACTGAGTGATTTTGCGCTGACCAACAGCACCCATTTCTTGCCACTCTTGCAACTTTGGAATCACAACGTTCAACACCTGCATGATGATGCTGGAGGTGATGTACGGCATGATGCCGAGCGCGAAAATGGAGAACGAACCAAATGCTCCACCGGAGAAGAGGTTCAAGAATCCAAGCGCACCTTGTGAGTTAGCTGCTTCACGAAGTTGAGCAACAGCATTGGAGTCTACGCCAGGAACGCGAATGGCAGATCCGAATCGATAGACGAGGATCATCATCATGGTGAAGAGAAGCTTGTTACGAAGATCTTCCACCTTGAAGATGTTCTTCACGTTTGAGAACACGTGGTACTCCTTGTTGACGTCGGGCTAGAAGTCGCGACGCGATTAGCGGTTGGTGAACTGGTTGCCGTTCGCTGCTGGGCGAACCTTGAATGGCAACGGCAAGATTGTCACAGATCCGCCAGCGGCAACGATGGCCCTTTCAGCAGACTTGGACACTGCGTGTGCAGACACCTTGACAGCAATGGAGATTTCTCCGCGACCAAGAACCTTGACGTAGGTTCCCTTGTGAGCAACACCCTTGTCCACGAGGATTTCTGGTGTGACTTCACTGAGACCAAGGTCGTTCAATGAGTCGAGGTTGACGGCGTAGTACTCCACGCGGAAGGGGTTGTTGAATCCCTTCAACTTTGGAACACGTTGCTTCAATGGCATTTGGCCACCTTCGAAACCACGTGCAACCTTGCCGCGACCACGTGCGTGCTGACCCTTGGTACCACGGCCGGCGGTCTTACCGCCCTTACCGCCTGTACCACGACCAACGCGCTTCTGGCGCTTGACGCTTCCTGGTGCTGGTGCGAGTTCATCGACGCGCATGATCAGTTCTCCTGTACTTCGATGAGGTGAGGAACGCGTGCGAGCATTCCACGAATTTCTGGACGATCGGGAACAGTGTTGGTGTCACCAATCTTGCTGAGACCAAGTGCGCGAAGTGTTCCGCGTGTCTTGGGCTTTGCGCCAATCTTTGAGCGCTTGAGAGTAACGGTGATGGTCTTTTCAGCCATGATTAGTGAGCCTCTCCTGCTGCAGCCGACTTCTTGCGGTCTGTGTAGGCCTTCAACATTCCCTTCGGAGCAAATGACTCCGCTGGAATGCCGCGACGCTTTGCAACTTCATCTGGACGTTGCAACTGACGAAGACCTTCGATGGTGGCGCGTGCAACGTTGATTGCATTTGCTGAACCGAGTGACTTCGCAAGAACGTCGTGGATGCCTGCTTCTTCAAGAATGATTCGTGCAGCACCACCGGCGATAACTCCGGTACCAGGTGCAGCTGGCTTCAACAGCACGCGACCTGCACCCGAGATTCCGAGGATGGGGTGTGTGATGGTGGAACCAGCAAGAGCAACATCGAACATGTTGCGCTTTGCTTCTTCGGTTCCCTTTTGGATTGCCAAAGGAACTTCCTTTGCCTTTCCGTATCCAAGACCGACGCGGCCATTTCCATCACCAACAACAACAAGTGCGGTGAATGAGAAACGACGTCCACCCTTCACAACCTTTGCAACGCGGTTGATGTGAATGGCGCGTGACTCACGCAGTGCACCTGGTTCAGGTGTTGTGTTTGTAAATACGTTGCTCATCAGAACTCCAGTCCTGCTTCACGAGCAGCTTCTGCTGCTGCTGCAACGCGACCGTGGTATGCGAAGCCGCCGCGGTCGAACACGACCGCTTTGACACCCGCAGCCTGAGCGCGTTGTGCGATTAATTGTCCAACCTTTGTTGCTGCTGCAACTGTTGCGCCGCTGTCGCTGCGCAATCCGGTTTCTACTGACGATGCAGCTGCAACGGTATGACCAAGGTCGTCGTTGATGAGCTGCATGTTGAAATGCTTGTTGGTGCGATGCACTGCGAGACGTGGACGCTCTGCAGTTCCGTGGATCTTCTTGCGCACACGACGGTGACGACGAAGACGCGATTCGCGACGAATTTTTGCGATGTTTGCCATGATGAACCTCTGCTACCGAATCACTTCTTGCCGGTCTTGCCGGCCTTACGGAGAACGCGCTCACCGAGGTAACGCACACCCTTGCCCTTGTATGGCTCAGGCTTACGAATGGAGCGAATATCTGCTGCAACTTGACCGACAAGTTCCTTGTCGATTCCTTTCACGATCACGCGTGTCTGCGCTGGGATTTCAAATGAAATTCCCTCTGGCGCAGGAACGATGACTGGGTGTGAGAAACCAAGTGCAAGACGCAAGTTTGCGCCTTGTGCTTCAGCACGGTAACCAACACCAATGATTTCAAGTTCTTTGGTGAACCCATCGGTGACACCGATGATCATGTTGTTGATGAGTGTGCGTGAAAGACCGTGCAATGAACGATTCTCACGATTGTCGTTTGGACGCTCGACGAGAATGGTGTTCTCTTCTTGGCGAACGATGATCTCGCCAGGAATGTTGCGGGACAGTGTTCCCTTTGGTCCCTTCACGGAAACGTTGCGACCACTGATGGTGACGTCGACTCCTGAAGGAACTGTGATGGGGGCTTTACCGATACGTGACATGTCGTTTTCTACTTTCGTCCCGAGATCACCACACGAAGCACAGGACTTCGCCGCCGACCTTGCGCTTGCGCGCTTCACGGTCGGTCATAAGACCTTGGCTGGTGGACAGAACTGCAACACCGAGACCACCGAGTACTCGTGGAACTTCTTTGGAGTTGCGATACACACGAAGACCCGGTGTTGACACGCGTGTCAATCCGCTGATGGTGCGGTGACGGTCATTCTAATACTTCATGTTGACGGTGAGCACATTGCCTGGACCCTTCGTTGCTGGTGCAACGGAGAAGTCGGCGATGTAGCCCTCCTTCTTCAAGATTTCTGCCAAAGCAACTTTTTGCTTTGACGATGGCATGGCCACTGTTTCCTTCAACGCGGTGTTTGCGTTGCGGAGACGTGTGAGCATGTCTGCGATGGGATCAGTCATCATGATTGTTACCTCACCAGCTCGCCTTGGTCACGCCAGGAATTTCTCCTGCATGAGCCATTTCTCGGAGACATACGCGGCACAAACCAAACTTGCGGTACACCGAACGAGCGCGACCGCACTTGCGGCAGCGTGTGTATGCACGCACTTTGAACTTTGGCTTTGCGTTTGCCTTGTTAATGAGCGACTTCTTTGCCATTGTCGTCTACCTACTTCTTCTTGCCGCCGCGAACGGGGCCACGTGACTTGGGCTTCTTGCGTGCTGGTGGGCCACCGGCCTCGTTACCACGCTTGAAGGGGAAACCGAATGCGTCGAGAAGAGCCTTGCCTTCTGCGTCGCTGACCGCTGTTGTAACGATCGTGATGTCCATGCCTTGTGGGGCATCGATCTTGTCGTAATCAATTTCGGGGAACACTGTTTGTTCAGTGAGACCGAAGGTGTAGTTACCGCGACCGTCCCATGAATGTGCAGGGAGACCACGGAAGTCACGAATACGAGGAATTGCAATTGCAAGCAAGCGGTCGAAGAATTCCCACATGCGGTCGCCGCGAAGTGTCACCTTGCAACCAATTGCTTGATTCTCGCGAAGCTTGAATCCTGCAATGGAGTCACGTGACTTCGTGACGATTGGCTTCTGCCCTGCGATTGCAGTGAGGTCTGCAACTGCGCTGTCCAACAATGAAGGCTGCTGAGTTGCACGACCAACACCCATGTTGATGACAATCTTTTCCAACTTTGGAACTTGCATCACATTGGTGAGACCAAGCTGAGCGAGAAGCGCTTGCTTCACTTCAGCGTCGTAGCGTGCCTTCAGGCGAGGAGTGGTGGCGGTAGTCATCAGACTTCCTTTCCTGTCTTCTTCGCGACGCGCACCTTGGTGCCGTCTGCGTTGACCTTGTAACCAATTCGCGTTGGCTTGCCGTCAACCACGAGCATCACGTTTGATGCATCGATTGGCATTGGGATCTCAACAATTTCAGCTTTCTGATTTTGTTGTGTTGCCTTGCGATGACGCTTTGCAATGTTTGCGCCCTCGATAACCACCTTGTTCTCTTTTGGAAGAGCCTTGATGATGACGCCGCGCTTGCCTGCATCTTTGCCAGCAATGATCTGGACTTCGTCTTTCACTTTGAACTTCATGGCTTAGAGCACCTCCGGTGCAAGCGAAACAATTCGCATGAACTTCTTGTCACGAAGTTCACGACCAACTGGTCCGAAAATACGGGTGCCACGTGGTGTGAGATCTTCTTTGATGAGAACTGCTGCGTTTTCGTCGAAGCGGATGTAGCTGCCATCTGGACGACGCTTTTCCTTCTTCACGCGAACTACTACACAGCGAACTACTTCGCCCTTCTTCACACCTGCACCAGGAATTGCATCCTTAACCGTGCCGATGAAAACGTCTCCGATGGATGCGTAACGACGACGCGTACCACCGAGAACTTTGATGACGAGAACTTCTTTTGCGCCGCTGTTGTCGGCAACACGAAGACGCGATTCTTGCTGGATCACTTTGCACGCTCCAGGATTTCAACGATGCGCCAGCGCTTCAGCTTTGACATCGGGCGGACTTCCATGACGCGAACGCGGTCGCCAACATTGACGTCGTTGGCCTCGTCGTGTGCATAGAGCTTCTTTGTGCGAAGAACGAACTTGTCGTACTTTGCATGGCGAACGCGCTCAACAACTGCGATGACAGCTGTCTGATTCATCTTGTTGGAAACAACAAGACCTTCACGGATCTTGCGCGCGTTGCGTTCGGTGTTTGTTACTTCTGCCATGTGGCTACTCACTTCCCGGCTGCCTCGGCCGCAGCGATTTCGCGCTGGCGGATGAGGGTGTTGATGCGGGCGATTTGGCGACGCACTTTGCGCAGCTCGTCATGCTTGTCGAGCTGGCCAGTTGCATTGCGGAATCGCAGATTGAGGGACTCTTGCTTGCTTGCACGAAGCTCTGCCACAAGTGCGGCGAGATCCATGTCGCGGAGTTCGGTGATTGAACGTGCCATTTTCTTGACCTCTCGAATCAGATCTGCTCGTCGCGGCTAACAACGCGAGCTTTGATCGGGAGCTTTTGCACAGCGCGCTCGAGAGCGGCCTTTGCAATCTCAGGAGTTGGATAGGACAATTCGAAAAGAATGCGACCAGGCTTTACAACTGCAACCCAAAACTCTGGGTTACCTTTGCCCGAACCCATGCGGGTTTCAGCTGGCTTCTTGGTGACTGGCTTGTCAGGGAAAATGTTGATCCACACTTTGCCGCCGCGCTTAATGTGACGCGTCATTGCAATACGTGCAGCTTCAATCTGACGAGCTGTGATCCAACCGGGTTCAAGAGCTTGAATTCCGTACTCACCGAAAGCGAGTGCGTTTCCACCCTTTGACACACCAGTCATACGACCGCGGTGGTGCTTGCGGTGCTTGACCTTACGAGGCATCAACATGATTTAGTCCTCCCCACGAAGCTTTGGAGTTTCGTGTGAATCGTGCAAGCGACGCTCGATTGCCTCTTCCTCTTCAAGCAAGCGCTCGAACTCAGGATCGGCAGGCTTCACAAGCGGAGCTACTTCTTCTACGACATCTGCTGCTGCAACGCGTGGGCCAGCTGATGACACGACTTTGCGTGATGCTGGTTGCTCTGCAACTGCTTGACCTGATGTGTCACCGACTGCCATTGCGGCTTCGCGTGAAATCTTGTCTTGTGTGGTGGTCTTGTACGGAACGATGTCGCCCTTGTACAGCCACACCTTCACGCCAACACGACCAGAGCTGGTACGTGCTTCGCGGAATCCGTAATCAATATCTGCACGAAGTGTGTGCAAGGGCACTCGACCTTCGCGGTACCACTCGGTGCGGCTCATTTCTGCGCCACCCAAACGACCAGAACACTGAACACGAATACCAAGTGCGCCGAACTTCTGCGCGTTCTGCACAGCACGCTTCATTGCACGACGGAATGCGATGCGGTTGACCAACTGGTCTGCAACGCCCTGTGCGATGAGTGCAGCGTCGAGTTCTGCTTGCTTGATTTCAACAATGTTCAACTGCAAACGGTTGTTGCCAGTGATGTGTGCAAGACCAGCGCGAAGTTCGTCTGCCTTTGCACCCTTACGACCAATAACAATTCCGGGACGTGCGGTGTGCACGTCGATGCGGAGCTTGTCGCGTGTGCGCTCTACTTCAACGCGGCTGACTGCTGCGTCTTCAAGAGTGGTCATGAGGTATTCGCGAATCTTCCAGTCCTCGGTGAGGTAATCCTTGTATTCGCGCTCACTGAACCAACGGCTCTTCCAATCGGTGGTGACGCCGAGACGGAAGCCGTATGGATTGATCTTCTGGCCCATCAGTTGCCTGCTTCTTCGGTTGAGGTGGTGTCTTCTGCGGGTGCTTCTGCAGCAGGTGCTTCGCTTGCAGGAGCAGCAGACTTGCGGCTTGCTGCAACGCGTGCGCGACGGTTGCTGGTTGGAACGCCCTTTGCCATTGTCTTTGCTTCCTTCACGGCAAGCTGTTCATCGCTCATGCGATCGACGATGACGGTGATGTGGCAGGTGCGCTTGTTGATTTTTCCTGCGCGACCCTTTGCACGAGGACGGAAACGCTTGAGCGTTGGACCCTCATCGGCAAAGCATGCCTTCACGAACAATTCGTCTGCATCAAGATCATCGTTGTTGGTTGCGTTTGCAACTGCAGATGCGAGCACCTTGCGAACAACACGTGCCATTTCGCGATCTGTGAACTGCAAGATTTCATCTGCAGTACGAACATCTTGATTACGCACGAGGTTGAGAACAACACGTGCCTTTGATGCTGATGAACGAACGTATTTTGCGCTGGCCTTGCTGCCGCTCTTCGTGCCGGCAACGCGGTTTGCTTCATTGAGCTTTGGACCGGTCATGACTACTTCTTCGCGTTCTTCTCTTGTCCAGCGTGGAAGCGGAACGTACGGGTAGGTGAGAACTCGCCGAGCTTGTGCCCAACCATTGACTCAGTGACATAGACGGGCACGTGCTTGCGACCGTCGTGTACTGCGATGGTGTGACCAACCATGTCGGGAACAATGGTGGATCGACGTGACCATGTCTTGATGACCTTGCGATCGCCAGACGCATTTGCTGCGTCGACTTTCTTGAGCAAGTGCTCGTCGACAAATGGACCCTTCTTGAGGCTGCGAGACATGTGTTACCTCCGTCCCTTTCCTGCGCGACGACGGCGAACAATAAGTTGCTGCGACGGCTTGTTTTTGTTGCGGGTACGACCTTCGGGCTTGCCCCATGGAGACACTGGCGGACGACCACCAGAGGTCTTTCCTTCACCACCACCGAGTGGGTGGTCGACTGGGTTCATAGCAACACCGCGGGTTTGTGGGCGAACGCCCTTCCAGCGGTTACGACCGGCCTTACCAATCTTGATGAGTTCGTGTTCTGAGTTGCCAACTTCACCAACGGTGGCGCGGCAATCGAGAAGAACGCGACGCATTTCAGTTGATGGCAAACGCAAGGTGGCGAAGTCGCCATCTTTTGCAACCAACTGAACTGCCATTCCTGCAGAGCGACCAATCTTGCCGCCTTGACCTGGACGAAGTTCTACGTTGTGAACAACGGTACCGACAGGCATGTAACGCAATTGCATTGCGTTGCCTGGCTTGATGTCTGCGCCGTGTCCGCTTTCAACACGCATGCCAACTACAAGACCCTTTGGAGCAAGGATGTACGACTTTGTTCCGTCAATGTAGTGAAGAAGTGCAATACGACAGGTGCGATTTGGATCGTATTCAATTGATGCAACTTTTGCTTCAACGCCATCTTTGTTGCGCTTGAAGTCAATGATGCGGTACTGACGCTTGTGTGCACCACCCTTATGGCGTGCAGTCTTGCGACCGTATGAGTTACGACCACCAGTGTTCGACTTCGATGAGAGAAGTGTCTTTTCTGGTGTTGTCTTTGTGATTTCGGAGAAGTCCGACACCGTCTGGAAACGACGGCCCGGGCTTGTTGGCTTGCGCTTACGAATTGCCATGATGATCTCAGCTTTCGAACAACGGGATCTTGCTTCCCGCTGCGAGGGTGACAATGGCCCGCTTGGTGTGCGGACGTTGACCGATTCGGTTGGAGTTGCGTGTGCGCTGGAACTTGCCCTTGCGATTAAGGGTGTTGACCTTCAACACTTTGACGCCCCAGATTGCCTCGATTGCATCGTGGATTTCTGGCTTGGTTGCATCGACATGAACTTGGAATGTGTACACGTCTGTTTCCATCAGTGCGTAGCTCTTTTCAGAAACCACTGGCTGAATGATGATGTCGCGTGGGTCTTTCATTACTTCGCGTCCTTTGATCCGGGAAGGCTGTCTTGTGAGAAGACAACCCAGTCGTTGCAGAGCACGTCGTACGCATTCAAATCACCAACAAGGAGAAGGTGAACGTTTGGAAGATTGCGGAAGCTCTTGATTGCGTTCTCTTCTTGAGGAGTAACAACAACGAGAACTTTGCCGGTTGCGCCAACTGCTTCGAGAGTCTTGATTGCAGCCTTGGTGCTTGGAGTGTCGAAGCCCCAAGAATCAAGAACAACTACACGACCTTCGTTGTTGCGATCTGACAATGCAGATGCAAGTGCGAGGCGAACCATCTTGCGTGGTGTGCGCTGTGCGTAGCTACGTGGTTGTGGACCGTGCGCGATACCACCACCGGTGTAGTGAGGAGCCTGCATGGAGCCCTGACGAGCGCCACCAGTTCCCTTTTGGTTGAAAGGCTTCTTACCGGTACCAGCAACTTCTGCACGAGTCTTCGTTGCAGAAGTTCCGGAGCGACGGTTTGCAAGTTGTGCTTTCACAACTTGGTGCATGACAGGAACATTTGGTTGCACTGCGAACAAGTCGTCTGCAACTTCGATGTTTCCTGCGGCCTTACCTGATGCGTTCTTCAATGCGATAGATGCCATGAGAATCACTTCGCCTTTACTGCGTTACGCACGATGACAACGCCACCGTTTGGACCTGGAACTGAACCCTTGACAAGCAAGAGACCGCGTTCTGGATCTGCTTGCACGATTTCAAGGTTCAGTGTGGTGACTTGTTCGTTACCCATGTGACCAGCCATGCGCAGACCCTTGAACACGCGTCCGGGGAATGAACATGAACCGATAGAGCCTGGTGCGCGGTGGTGCTTGTGGTTACCGTGGCTTGCGCCTTGGCCGTTGAAGTTGTGACGCTTCATTCCACCTGCGAATCCCTTACCGCGGCTTACTGCAGTGACGTCTACTTTTTCGCCTGCTGCGAGAACGTCTGCACCGAGTTCTTGTCCGACTTCAAAACCATCAACAGAGTCGAGACGCAACTCGACAACACGTCGACCTGGTTCAACATTTGCTGCAGCGAAGTGACCCTGTTCAGGCTTACTTAATTTGCTGGCGGCTTTTTGTCCGTATGTAACTTGCAGAGCGGTGTATCCGTCGCGGTCATTTGTTTTGACTTGAACGACGCGCACCGGCTCGACGCGCAGAACTGTGACAGGGATGACGCGTTGGTCATCTCCCCACACCTGTGTCATGCCGACTTTCTCGCCGACGATCGCTTTTTGTGCCATGGCGGCAACCCTTTTTCTCGTTGGTTATTCACGCAAATGCTCCGACAACATTTCTGTTGACGGAGCACCTGTCTGGGTTTTGCCGTGTGGTTCCACTTTGCATTTCTGCATTGCGGCCTTCACGGACGTCGATTGTGTTTTCGACGATCGATCTAGCTTTTCGAGCCGAGGCCCGAATCGCACGGAGTAGGAACGCTATCGGCGGAAACGACCGACCACAAAGGGCCCGGGCAGAGTATTTCGAGGAATCTGGGTCGGTCGGGAATGACTCCAGATTGCCACATCTGGAGAGTTTGTGTGATTGTGAAACTCTAAGACCACGAGCTGCCCGACCTACCATCTGGGGGTGCCGTTGCTGTCAGACGCCGAAATCGAGACCTACCAGACCGACGGGTGCGTCATTTTGAGGGGGGTTCTCACCTCCGAGGCCCTTGCTGTGATTGAGCAAGGGGTGGAAAAGAACCTCCGCCAGCCCAGCCAATGGTCGAATGACTACACCCCGGCCGACAGCGGGGGTCGATTCTTCGATGACTACGTGAATTGGCAGTCCATCGACGAATTCCGGTCATCGGCCCTCGAGGGCCCACTCCCCCAGATTGCTGGCGAGCTCATGAAGACCTCGGTGCCCCGGTTCTTTCATGAGCATGTCCTAGTGAAAGAGCCAGGGACTGCCACCCCTACCCCCTGGCACCACGACGACCCGTACTACGGCGTGGAGGGCTACGACAATGTCAGCCTCTGGGTTCCGCTTGATCCGATTCCGTCCACCATTGCTCTTCGATGCATTCGTGGAAGTCACCGCGTACCGCGTCGATTCATTCCCAACCGATTTGTTGACGACTCGCCATATGTTGCCGAAGCTGCGGGGTTTGAACTCTTTCCATCTGTTGAAGAATTGGAATCACTCGGCGAAACAATTGTGTGCGAGGTGCAACCAGGAGATGTTGTTGCATTTCATTTTCGAACATTGCATTCCGCACCAGGGACAACAACGCATCCGCATCGTCGACGCATTGTGAGTTATCGATATGTGGGTGATGACGTGCGATGGATCAGTCGACCATGGAAAACATCGCCGCCATTCGAACCACTGGGGTTGAACGACGGCGATGTTCTCGATGATGTTCGTTTTCCTCAAGTACACCTTGAGGCGTAAGCGTTATTCCTGAGGACGTGCAATCAATGTTGCTTCCAACGTGACTTTCTTTCCGTTGCGATCAACAATAAGAACAATCTTTTCTCCAGGCGCAGAGTCGCGAATGATTGCAACCAATCCTTCATCGCCGGCCACTGGTTGATCGTTGATGGACAACACAATGTCATTTGCGCGCACTCCTGCTTTTTCGGCTGGTGACCCGGGAGTGACTTCACCAATCACTGCACCTGCGCCACCATCTGTGCGACTACCAAGACTGATACCAAGGAAACCTTGTTGACGTGTTCCACCGTTTGCCATGTCGTGCAAGATTGCGTTCACGCGATTGACTTCTTTGACGCCAATTGCAAAACCAATGTTGTTTGCCGCGCTATTAAAACCGCCATTAGCTACTGCAGTATTGATGCCAACAACTTGTCCATTCATGTTGATGAGTGGGCCACCAGAGTTGCCAGATGAAATAGCCGCATCGGTTTGAATCAACGCATTCAAGAACGTTTCGTTGTCTAATTGCAATGTTCGATTCAATGCGGAGATGATTCCAGATGTCACGCTTGGGCCACCATCGAGTGCAAGTGCATAACCCACTGCAACGACTGCATCACCCACTGCAATGGATTCAGGATCAGCGAATGTTGCTGCAACGAGACCCTTCGTGTTGCGCAACTTGATGAGCGCCATGTCGTTACTTGGGTCTGTTGCCAACACATCTGCAGTGATGGGATCTGTTGCACCAGACAAACGAACGCGTGCTGTCTTTGAACCTTCCACCACATGGTTGTTGGTGAGGATTTCACCATCGGAGGTGATGATGATTCCGGTTCCCACAGCTTCACCGCTGCTGGAGACACTGTCGATAGTGACAACGCTTGGCGCAATCACCTCAGCTGCCTTTGCAACGGCCGAGTCACCAATGTCTGTTGACTTCACCGGTGCAGCAGTCACCAACGGTGAGTTGCTTGCTTCTTGGGCTGAGTCCGTGACTGCGGCACCAAGTAATCCGCCGGCAAGACCGCTGCCGAATGCGATGACAGCAATCAGTGCGACTGCGCCGATGCGTGCACCGAGTGGTCGCTTGTTGTTGGGAACTTGTGGTGGTGTGTTGATCCAGTGTGAATCGCTCATGTCCTTAGTATCTCGCCGCAGGAGAGCCTTTTTCATTCAGAAAAAGAAAGAATCTTCTAAGAATCTGTCACTAGACAAAACAAAAGGGGGCGGTCTTTCGACCGCCCCTTTCTGAAGTTTTCTCGACGCGAGATTTAGCCCTGAAGCTTGATCTCGATGTCAACGCCAGCTGGCAATTCGATGCGCTGCAGCGAATCGATTGTCTTGTTGTTTGGCTCGACGATGTCGATGAGACGCTTGTGGATGCGCATTTCGAAGTGCTCGCGTGAGTCCTTGTCAATGTGTGGTCCACGAATCACGGTGAAGCGATGCTTGTCGGTTGGCAATGGAATTGGTCCACGGATCTTTGCATTGGTGCGAAGAACTGTTTCCACAATCATGCGTGTCGACTTATCGATGATGTCGTGATCGAATGCCTTCAAGCGGATACGAATGCTGTTAGTAGCCATTAGTTCAATCCGTTACTTGAGAATCTTGGTGACGCGACCAGCACCAACAGTGCGGCCACCTTCACGAATAGCAAAACGCAAACCCTCATCCATCGCGA